>Ga0315321_10003342_pt1 | contig 12493 bp, 6 predicted proteins | sample M180m21515metaG_FD_203464 | JGI IMG/M metagenome (GOLD analysis project Ga0315321, IMG submission 203464) | Ammonia-oxidizing marine archaeal communities from Monterey Bay, California, United States - M1 80m 21515 | ecosystem: Environmental > Aquatic > Marine > Intertidal zone | place: USA... | reverse complement strand
CATTGAACGACGCAGAGGGGCGTCATCCTCACATGGTTGAGATTGAACCACCCAGCTTGGGCGACAACGCATGGTATCAATCCAGCATGCCACTTGTGGGTAATTTGATGCAGGCCTTGAAGTTGGATGTTGAGTTCACCGAGGGACGCGGCGATTGGCTGATTCAGAAGCAGAAAGACGAGACTCGGCAAGTGCTCGATCTGGTAGGTGGGTTTGGTGCCAACTTGCTCGGTCACGGCCGAGCTGATTTGAAAAAGGTGGCGATTGAAGCCTTGGATGAAATCCCCATGCTGGATCAAGGCAGTCGGCGTTCGACTGCCTCGCGTTTGGCTGCACAATTGTCAGTGCGACTTGGGCGCGAAACAGGTCGGCGGTATGTGTGTCTACTGAGTTCGACCGGATCCGAAGCAGTCGAAACCGCATTGAAGCATGCCATGTACAAGTGGCGGCGACGGTGCGAGGAAGTCAATGCTGGGATCCAACTTGAGTTCGGGGCCAAGTACCCCGAGGTCACTGCGGCATGCTGTGATGCAAACCAGAGACTGCTCAATGCTTTTCAACCACTTCTGATTGCGTTGCAGGGCGGGTTTCATGGCAAGACAACGGGGGCGCTGAACGCGATGTCCGATGATGCGCAAAGGACGCCGTTTGGCGAATTACTGGGGGCACGCACGAAGTTCATTGCTCGCAATGACTTTTCGATGGCATCACAGATGCTGGATCAAATGTGTTCAGCGGAAGTTCTGAGGTTCAAGCGTCCGCATGCAGCAGACCCAAAGAATCGGCTGGAGGATCTTGTGGTGTCCGGTGTGTTCGCAGTGGTCGCGGAACCCATTCAGGGTGAAGGTGGCATATTCGAAGTACCGAGGGAGTTCTTCCAGGCCGTGTACGATCATGACCTGCCCTTGATTGCGGACGAAATTCAATCTGGCCTGGGACGCAGCGGGCAATTTCTCGCTACCGGTGGGATTGCTGCAGATTACTACCTGATTGGTAAGTCGCTCGGGGGTGGGATCGCAAAAATTGCAGCCACGCTTGTCGATCGTGAGGTTTACGAGGACCAGTTTGATTTGCAGACAGGCGCTACATTTTCATCGGATCGATTCGCGTGCGCCGTCGCATCCAAAGTACTTGAAATCATTGACTTAGAAAATGTTCCGGATCGAGCCAGGCGATTGGGGGAATTGCTGCAGGACAGACTGACTGCCTTACAGCATCAGTTTCCTGCTGTCGTTGGGAAAGTGACTGGCCGCGGGGCGATGTTCGGTATCACATTGCGATTGCCGGAAAATTGCAATCGGTTTCTTGAGCAGCTTGCTGCCAAGCAATTGGGCTATCTGGCAGCGTCATACCTGTTGAACCGCCATGGTATTCGCATCTTGCCAACTCTCTCGGCACCGTGCGTGCTAAGGATTGAACCCTCGGCTTATATGGCAGAGACGGAGGTGGATTTGATGCTGCGGGGACTGACAGACTTTTGCAAGCGGCTTGTCGAAAACGATCTTGCAGGATTGATAGGTCACTGGGCACAGGAGACCCCATTGTCATCGATGCCTGAGGCGACGTCTTGTGATGCAACATCGGATTGGGCTTCTCACAAAAACAATCAAACGTCACCAGCCTCCCGGCGGAAAGCAAGACGATTTTCCTTTCATCATGAAACTCCTGCAGAAGGATCCCGTCGGATTGGATTCATATTCAATCCGATTTATCCCGCGGACGAGCTGTTCGTGGAGATGCCAGATTTTACGGATTTTTCGACGGAACAGCGGATGGAATTGGTTTGGCGTATGCAAAGTCTGATGGAGCTGCATCCGTTTCAGATTTTCAGCAAGAATCTGTTCAATGGACGGGTTTGGATGTCTGGCATTCTCCTGCCAGTTAGCCCACAGGTGTTGGGGCAGTGGCATCGCAGGGGTGATCTCGCGTTGGTGCGTCAACGACTTGACGAGGCTGTCATGCTGGCGTCACGGCAAGGCTGCCAGACCGTTGTATTGGGAGCTCAAACGAGCATTGTGACCCACAATGCTGCTGCCGTCTCAACACCACCTGGAATGCAAATCGCTTCAGGGAATTCATTCACCGTGGCATCGATGGTATCGGCGATTGAAATAGAACGGCATCAAAGAGGAATTCCGAATGATGTCACGATGGGGATTGTCGGTGCGACGGGAAATATTGGATCAGCAGTCTTACATTGGTACGCGCAAAACGACCGTTGGAAAGGACCGATAACACTGTTGGGCCGTTCTGGTGCTGCGCAAAGGCTCGCGAGCCTACGTCGTTCCCTGATCGACACGACTACAGCTGACAGGATTGACGTCTCGCTTGATTCACGGAGTTTGCGTGATTGTGGTTTGATTGTCGTTGCTGTGGGGGAGCAGGGAATCGTTGTCGAGGGGTGTCACGTGCATCCTACAAACAAGGTGTTGATTGCTGATGTGTCACAACCGCGAGCTGTCTCGCCAAAGTTGGAGCGGGACCGACCGCAGGCAAAGGTCATTCAAACGGGGTTGGTTCGTTTGAAGCAGGATCGTCGATTTCGACTGACACCGCATACGCCTGCTGGGACATGTTTCGCTTGCGCCGCGGAGGCGATTTTGATGGGACTTGAACCCCACCCCATACGACTTTCTGGTGAAGTTGATGCTGAGGCAGTCGACATCATGCAGGCACTGGGTGAAAAGCATGGCATGCTTGCCTCTAGGCCGATGCGATAAGAAGGTTCAGCGAACGCTTTTGTCGAGGAATTCTTTTGTCGAGGAATTCTCAGAGGGAAAATTCAACGGGCCATGAAACGGCGACAAGTTCACCTTTTTGTTTCTAACGCCTTCCTGTTTTTATTGCGGTAGATTCCAACCAGAAATGTTTCATGCTTTGGGTTGCCCGTTGATTGCTTCCATGAAGTGCGCGTGTCTGGCTGCTGGGATGTGATTCTCTCCCTGCTGGGCTGTGCGTCCCAGCAAATCGCTTGCATTGAGACCAAGTGGGGGGCCTTGGAAAGCTTGATTTCTTACATTTTTCTTCTAGGAATTGGCTTTCCAATGCTCGATGCACTGCCCCGGCGAGACTAAGCTTGTGGGTCGATAATCCTCTTTTGAATACGCACCTCCAGTGAGTCCTGTTATGCACCCTTCGGTATGCTTCCGTTCCCTTTTGATGGTGATCGTGCTTTCGGTCCCATCGCTCGCACAGGACAAGAAAGCCGAGGCAAAGAAAACAGTCGACGGCAAGGCCGCGAACGGAGAGAAAACGGAAACTGCTTCCTCGCCCAAAGCGAAGCAAGCGGACAAGAAGGCAGCAAAGAAGCCAGCCCCGGCAGCAAAGAAGCCAGCCCCGGCAGCAAAGAAGCCAGCCCCCCAACCGAAGATCGGCGTTCGCCAGATCAAGATCAGCGGCGACTACGTTGACTTGGTCCAGCCAGCAGGGCTTGACCCGCTTTCGCTGTTGGGCGGCGGCCCTGGCTCGAAGCGTTCCTATTTCAAGCTGACACGGTTTCTCGACACTTTCTCTGAAGACGATGACTTTGACCACTTGGTGGTGGACTTGTCCTCGGGTTTCTCCATGAATTCAGCTCAACTGGATGAGCTTTCACGTCACTTCAAGAAGGTGACGGGTTCCGGCAAAAAAACGCACGCATGGTTGGAATCGGCGAGCCGCGAGGCACTCGAAATTGCATCCATGTGCGACACCGTCTACATGGCCGACTTCGGTGAGGTCGATATCCCCTCTGTTTCGATGCAATCGATGTTTTATCGCGACGCGATGGATTTGGTGGGCGTCAAAGCATCCGTGGTTCGAGCCGGCGACTTCAAGGGCGCGGTAGAGCCCTATTTGAATGCACGGATGAGTGATCACTTGCGTCAACATTATCTGAATATGCTGACGACCATCAACGATGCGGCGGTGGATCGCATCGCGAAAGGCCGTGGGCTTAAGACGGCCGATGTGCGAGAACTGCAATCCAAACGGATGTGGCTTGCAAAGGAGGCCTTGGCCAAAGGGCTTGTCGATAAACTAGCACCCTATGGAGCGATGGAAAAAACAATCGGCGATGACATCGGTGAGAACCTGAACTGGGTCACCCCCAGGAAAGCAGCGAAGAAGGACGTTTCCTTCTTTCAGCTGATGGGTGAACTGATGGCCGGCAACAGTTCAAATGGCTCGGTTCAAGACAACACGATCGTCGTGCTGCACCTAAGCGGTGCGATCGTCGATGCGGGAGGTGCTGGGTCGATCGTGGCGGGACCGACCGTGGAGCGAATCCAAAAACTGACGGATGAGGATCGGGTAAAAGGCGTTGTCGTCCGCATCAACTCGCCGGGCGGAAGCGCGACAGCCAGCGAAGCGATCCGCCAGGCATTGAAGAAACTTGCTGAAAAGAAACCGACCGTCATTTCAATGGGAGACGTCGCTGCGTCCGGGGGATATTGGATCAGTTGCATCGGGACCCCTATCTACGCCGAACGGGGCACGGTCACTGGATCGATTGGCGTCTTCGCGATGAAGTTGAGCGGCGGGGCTTTGATGCGACGGGTGGGGCTGCATGCAGAAAATATTCAGCTCGACGAATCCGCGAGCCTGTTTTCGCTCGACCGAGGGTTCACGGAGGATGAAACCAAGGTGATGCAAAAGTCGATCGATTCGGTTTATGGACGATTCCTCAAGCTTGTCAGTGGGGCCAGAAAGATCCCCGTTGATAAGCTTCGCACGCTTGCTGGCGGCCGGGTTTGGTCCGGAAGCCAAGCGATCCGGAATAAGCTCGTCGATCAAATCGGCGGAGTCGACGATTGCATTCGGCATATCGCCAAGAAGGCAGAGCTTGGGGACGCATACAAGGTGACCCACCGCCCGATCACCAAATCAGGCTTGGATCTCAGTAGCTTGTTGGGGGGTGAAGACGAGGACATCATCTCGATCGATCGTCTCGGGGGAAGACTGCTCCAGGCAAATTCCATCACCCTTCGACTTCTGAAAAGGCAAGGTCTCAACACGGATACCTTGCAGTTGCTGATCAATGATTCTCTGGAAACGCATCAGAAACCAACCGCTTGGCTGATGGGCCCTTCCAGTCTCTCGATCCGCTGATGTGCCACCACGCCGTCCATCGGTTGCTCCGTGCTGAGCCTGTCATCAAGGCACGCTCAAAAACGGTCCCTGACATCTTTTGCACCTGTTGCTGATCTGGCGTGTCATCAAAGCAACTACGGAACGAGAAGCTGGCGGGGACCGCCATCACTGCTGCCGAACTGGCCGACATCTATGTTGTGATCATGCAACAGTTCGAGCCACAGGTTACACAGTGGCGTCGGCTTTTCTGGCACGGCATGAACCTGATGTCGGTAACCGCCGCCAGCCACTATGGTAGGCAGATTGCTGCAGGTGTGATTTGATGCGTCTCCAAAGTTGCTGCCGATGACCACGGTGGTGTGATCAAGCAACGTTCCGTCTGCTTCGGGGATGCTATCGAGATCAGTTAAGAATTGGTTGAGATGTTTGATGATGTCACCTTCGATCCGGCTCAGCGATTCCAGCAGGGTTTGCTTGCCACCGTGGTGCGATAGTGTGTGCCAACCGCCGGTGGCCCCAGGGACTTTGATCGCTCCGTAGATCCAATCCAGGCTCAGCGTGATCACACGAGTTGAATCGGTTTGGAAGGCAAGCTTCGACAGCTCCAGCAGGTTCCTGATCTTCGTTGAAAAAGTAAACTCAGGGTCTGTGTTGAGCGTGTTGGGGACTTCAGGCTTTGCTGTCTTGAGCCAGAAAGATTCATGAGAAATCTGTTTTTCAAGTTCTGTGATAACGTTGCGATAGGTTTCGATCTTGGATGTGTCAGATCCCTTACTGACGTTTCGGGCTTCAATCTGCTGAAGGTCCCGCCGCAGGCAGGTGATGATGTTTTGGTCGTTCGCGATCTGTTTGCTTTTTGCAGACAGATCCTCCTCTCCAAACAGCTTGTTGTAGATTTGATCCACATCGTGCAGCGGGGGAATCGCGACGCCTCGATCGTTCCATGAACATCCCCAGCCGCGATCGTAGATGCTCAATGGCAGAAACGGAAAGCGTGTTTCACTCCCTATTTTCCTAGCGAGTACCTGATCGAGAGAGGTGGAGTTTATAAAGTTCGGAGCCTCTGGTTTTGGGACGCCAGTGAGAAAGGACTTTTCGGAGTCATGGTTGCTCGTTTCCATGCCCGGATGGTAGAGGTGTTCGAAGACGGTCAGCTTGTCCCCAGTCGCGATGTCTTTCAGGTAATCAGAACTGGAAAGATCACCGCGAGTCTTTGGGAAGAAGTACGGTTTGTAGAATCCCAGCGAATTGCAGATGATCATCATTCGCTTGGGAGGCGTCTGGGGCCTTGAGTCTGCACGAGTGTTTAGCGAGTGCATTGCGAGTGGCAATGCAACGCCAAACTTCAATAAGTCCCGTCGTGTTGGTGTGAGCATCAATGCGTGTCTTTTTTTTGAAGATTGAGGCAACGGAAATGAGCGACGCATCCGACGTTCATTCCCTTGCTTCTAGTGCTTTGCCTGCTTGTTTCGCGCTGCTTGCGATCGAATACAACATCACGTCCGTTACTAAATCTCGTATCCTGCAACCGTTCGGATTGATCTTGTCCAATAGGTCAAGTCGCTGCTTCAGGGTTGGCTGGTACCCATTAGCATACTCAAAAAACTTTTTGGCAAAGTTATACGCGATCCTGTGCTCATCTGAGACCAGCAGTTTCTTCAAGCCGAAGACATCTGCAAAATCCTTGTCGTTGATTTTTCCTGCAGCATCAACATCCAAGGTTGTGTTGAAGTATCCCTGTAATCGAAACTGGAACGTCCCCTTGTGTGGATTCTCCGCCGTGTACCTCGTTCGCCACTGGCCTGTTGAGTCAAAGTTCTCAAGAGCAAATCCATACGGATCGATGCTTTTGTGGCACGCGTAACAAGCGTCACTGTTCTTGTGCTGCTCAATTTGTTCCCGCAGCGACGCAGCCTCGGCGCCGTGTTCGGGTTCAATCGCTTTGACTGTCTCTGGCGGCGGTGAAATGGGAGTGCCAACAATATTTCTTGATATCCACGCGCCACGCAAAATCGGTGAAGTGGCGAAACCATCCGTTGTTACTTTAAGAATACTGCCCATGGTGAGCAGGCCGCCTCGAGGATTCGTTTTGGCAAAAGGGACTTTTCGCAAGTGCTGCCCTCGGATTCCCTTAACGTCGTAGTGGTCGGCAAGACGCTGATTCAGGAAAGAGTAATCCGAATCGATCAGCTCGAGGACCGGCCGGTTATTGCGAATCAAATAACCAAGGTAGGCCTGTGTTTCCAGCGGCAGGTAAAAATCAAGTAGATCATCGTAGCGTGGATACAGCTTCAAAGAGGGAGAGACATTGTTCCAGGATCGCAAGTTCAACCATTGCCTGCAGAGTGACTGGATCATCCGATCCGATCGCCGGTCCGCAAGCATGTCGACGACCTGATTCTCAAGCGGCAGTTTTGGTGCGCTCGGTCGGTCATCTGGCACAGACATCCACAACGCTCGCGCGAGTGTTGCTTTTTTAGCAAGCTCTTCGCTTGAATGTTCTCCGGGTGCCATCAGGAACCGGTGAGAACAAATCACCGCTTTGAAACCAGTTTTGGCAGCTTCGATAAAGCTGCCTTCACGGGCGAGTGTTGCTTCGGCAACCTCAAAATATGGCTTCAGTTCAGAATCCGACAGCTTTGAGGAAAACGCACGCTCTGCAAACCGCCGGATGACTTTCCTTAGATCCAGGGTACGATCAGACTCAATCGAAATCTGTGATTTTGGTATTTCTTCCTCCAGCGAAAAAATAACATCCAACTTGCCGATCGAGGCGAGTGATCGCCCATCGATACTGAACGCCTGCGTTGCGACGAACTTGAGAAATGGAGCCTTCGTCTCAACTGAGAATGGGATCGGCTGTTCGTTGGCAAGGCGTGTTTCGAGATCTCCCGCAGCAATAGGTTTTCCCCAATTTTTTCCGTCTTCGGATGCGTAGATCTCATACTTCTCAATTTGCCCATTACCGTTTCCTCCCGACCAAGTGGCATACGAAAGCCCATTGATTGGGTGACGGTTCGGATTATGAAGAATCACGAAGTGCGGCGGTACAGCCAGAGTGGGCTTGAAGCGGGTGTGCCAGAACGTGCGATTGGAGCCGTCCTGCATCTTCTCCTTTTCCATCCCGACCTGAAAGCTGCTGACCGTAAGGGAACCACCGATGTTAGCCAGATTGGACTGGTATTCCAAAGCACTAGTGAGGGATCTCGTCTTAACAGACCTTAGCTCTCGATTACGCTTTGAGTCATCACTTGTGTTGAGCCGCAGGTCTCGGAATAGCACCCCGTATCGACTCGGCGGCCACGCATCCTGCAGCGGTCCACGCGCTGTCAGAGTGCGAATATAAGCACCTCGCGTTGGGCTCTTTTCTCGGAAGTTGTCCTTGTGAAAACAATGCACCGATACGTTCTCGCCGGGACGTAGGAACACTCGGATCGTTTGGGGTTCAGTTTTCTTGCTACCGACCGAAACCACATCCAGAAGCCGCTGCGGCTGGGGGCGATCGTCGGCGTAATAGTATTTTCCGGCGTGAACCTGGATGCTGACATCGCCTTGCAGATCACCGACCTTCGCGGCATCAAAAGTCAGCTCGTACCAGCCCTCGACTGGCGGGTCAAAGTTGTCGTAGAAGAAGGAATAACTGTTGCCGTTGTTCGCCCGAGTCCACGAAAACAGTACGCCGTCTTCGTAATCGCGAACATAGATGTTGTAGGTCTTGTGGCTGTCGATCAGCTTGTTTGTCACCCAGGTTTGCTCTCTTGCAAACCCGTCAGCGGGTAACGCATGCTCGAGCATTTCGTCTGCGACGGCGAAATAACTGCCTAGCATTTCGCGACTTAGCCCGATGCGTCGATCAGAATCAAAACTCCGCGTGCCGCGGTCTGCAGGAATACGCTCAGCCAGATCGAGGTTCGTTCCCAATAAGTCGTTGACGCTGTGAACAAACTCGTGGCGACTGATCCTTCTGAATGGGGGCGGTCTTGATTCCGGTTGCTGCTCAGCAAGCCAAATCAGCATCTCCTGTCGTTCTTCATCGTTCAACAACTCCGCGTCCACGGGCGGCATCTTTTGGGTAGCTAAATTTTCAAACACGAGTGTCGCATCGAACGAACGTCCCTGCAGTTTCTTGTCAAGATCGTAGTTGCCTTCTGCATCTGACCCTGAGTGGCAGTCAAGGCAATGCTGACTGAACAACGCCAAGGGGTCTCCTGCTCGCAACGAGTTGGGATCAAGGCAATAGAGTAGCAGAGAAACTGCTATACAGATCGGTAATTGACTAACGCAAACGTTCACTATCGTAGGTGTTCCTCTACTTCAGAATTCTCATCAGCGAGTAATTTCGAAAAGTCGGTAGCTGGCTTTGCGTGCCGAGGGCATTCGCGAATAACTGGATGATAGGGGCGCCTATGAATCATCTGTTTGATTTCTGCCCCAGTGAATTTGGATCGCTAGGTCTTGTCGATTTGAAAAGACGGTTTGACTTCGCACTCCTGCCTAAGGGAATTGAGGAAAGGGCGGGCGTATGCTAGCCACCACTTAATGTTAGCTGAGTGAGCCGTGTCAGTCACCCCATTCTGTCTTGTTCCGCTCGTAGAACCCAAGGCAAGAATGGCGATGCAGAGAATTCGAAGAAACATCTGTAATCAGGCTTCGCTTTGCTCCATGGTGAAAATGGGAGACAACCACGTCTCCCACGCCATGGTGCCGCATCTGTTGCGTTGCAGCCCACAATATCAACATTGCAGGTGTGAATTTGCTATCGCAAGGCGACTAACTGTCTTTGCGGGTCATGTGATTAATAAGATTGCCACGTCAGAGAGCACGATGGGCTCCGTTGCATCATCATGCAAAGATGTAGTCAATGGTTTATTCTTCTGCGTCGATGCTCAGGCCGAGATTGGTAGGCTACGTTGGGGGGCGTATATTCCAGAGACTGTCTGGTAAATCGGCGGAGTTTAATCGGGGTAGCAACGCGTAGGTTTGCTGGAGCAGTTCGGGGTTACGTGATGGCACGCGGTGATAACAATCGGTGTTGTTTTCTCTTCGGGCAGCCACAGAGTTTTCAGGTGGCTGCCTGCAGGAATCATTTCAGAAATCGGCAACGTCAAGCTTCGTGATCGTGTGAATCATCGAATCATGAAGCATCATCCTAACGTTAAAGGGGATCGTCATCCTACTGCATATCAGTTCTCGCGACCCTAAAAAGGGCTGGTAGCGATTGTTCTAGGCTGAGCGAGACAAAGAACTGAAAATCAACTATTTGGAGCGGCGGCCTGCAATCGCGCCAGTGCACGCGAGTTTCGTCTTCTGTGCGATTCGGACTTGAATTGGCTGTAGCATTCTTTGGTGCGGCCTAGTTGACTGATGCAAGACAAAGCTTCTTGCGGTCGTGTTTGACAGTCTCGCTAGCTTGCAGACAGAACAAACAAGCACAAAGAGAGCAGGTGTCCGATGATTTTTCGGTCGTATTTCTGTTGTCCAACATTAGACTCGAAGCCATGGTTTTTACGATTGAAAAGACATTTCAATGGTCATTCGACAGGCTTCGGATTAGACGTGTGATATCATCTTTTCAACGACGAACTCCACTAACACCCGTTTTGAAACTTTTGATGACCAGAGGAATCCATTTTGCGCCCATTCAATAGCCGATTTGAGAACCCAGTGATCCGATTCACCAGCCCGCGAGCAATCTGCCAAGTATTTTTTGGGATGTGTCTCGTTCTGGGCACTCTCGTTCCCGCGACGTTGTTTGCCCAAAATGAGTCAGCCAATGCCGCCACAACTTTCCTCGTAGTTCGGCACGCTGAGCGAGATGGCAACTTGGATAAGTTGACGAAAGCTGGCGAGCAGCGATCACAAGTGCTGGCTTCGGTCGGCAGTGCACTGAATGTCCAAGTGATTTATTCGACCGACACCAAACGGACGAAAGGTACCGCGCAGCCCTTGGCGACGGCTGCCGACACTAAGATTCGCTCCTACAAGAAGCCAAGCAAGGATTGGATCGCTTCACTTGAGAAAAATCATTCGGGGGAAGTCGTTTTGATTGTTGGACACTCAAATACGGCTGGGGTAATTGCAGGCTTGCTTGCGAATGAAAAACCCTTCGAGATCGCCCATGACGAATACGATGCCCTGTTTGTCGTCAAGGTATCCAAATCTGGAACACAATCCGTGCGTCTGCGATATGGAAGTTCGTCTAATGGTGCTTCGTCGGCAGATCCCGACAAGATGGGTGTGATCGATTCGGCGCCCGTGGCAAAGTAGTCAGCGGAAACCTTGATTAAGCGTGCAGTAAGCAATGATGATTCTTACGAGTACCGTGTTGATGAAACTGTTTAATGGGGAAAGTGTTTTTCAGCCTCTACGAAGTCGCTTGTCTCGCTAACCATGCAGGCTTCAGTGTCTGCTGCATGTTGTGAGCGGGTTATACTAACGTTGCGGCGTGATTCGAGGCTCCAAAGGACAGGGTGCGTAGTTGTGAATGCAAGATCAAAGCGGCGGAAAGGGAAAAGTGGTTACGATTCAGAACAAAACAGCCGTAAATTCTAAAGTCGCTGTCCCGCATGCAAAGACACGCTCGAAGTTCATTTATGTTCGGGTGAGTACAGTAACTGTACTTGCGGTGTTTTGCTGTTGGTTGATGGTAATCAACTAATTGATAAGAGTTGTTCGAGGGGAATGAAAATTGCGATTGCGGCGATCGCAATTTTCGGGCTTCTGATCATGTGTTGTGGGGACTCGTTCTATGGAAAACCTTTTCCGGGGCAGGAGGAACATTTCGCAACGATGCGATTCTGGTCATTTGTAGTGGGTGCCATGATCGAATTGGGTGCGTTAGCAGGTTTCGCTTGGTTGGTTAATCGTATCACTCCACTAGAATTGGCCCGCGTGCTTTTTCGTCGGTCCAGCGATCGTTCTCCGTAGGGAAAACTGTAGGCTGCGCACGAATGCAAAGGACCGATACTGTATCTCTGGCGAGTGCCGAGCAACGTTGGATGTCGCTTTGCATCACAATGTTGTGAGATGTATCACACAGCATTGTGATGGTGTTGGGCGTGATGTTAGTAGACCGCTGGAGTACGCTTTGCCACCTGAATAATTCCGTCGCTTGCGTGCTTTGGGTTTGGTCTTGCAGCGTGACGTATTTGTTGCAGAAGTGGGGCCTGCCGTCGTTCCGAGAGGAGATTATTCTGCGGGTACAGTGGCGCGTCTAGAAACTGAATGCCAGAGTCACGACTGCGAGTGACCCCAAGACGACGATCAGTAGGTTTGGCATGACCTTGAATTTCTTGAACAAAGAGGGGCCAAATTGGCTCAGTAACACAAGCGAAACAACGATACCCAAAATTTTGCCTGCTGTGGAATCTTGTGTGACCAGAAATGCCGAAAGGAGGAGAAGGCCTCCAGTGATGCCCCCAGC
>Ga0315321_10003332_pt1 | contig 12505 bp, 10 predicted proteins | sample M180m21515metaG_FD_203464 | JGI IMG/M metagenome (GOLD analysis project Ga0315321, IMG submission 203464) | Ammonia-oxidizing marine archaeal communities from Monterey Bay, California, United States - M1 80m 21515 | ecosystem: Environmental > Aquatic > Marine > Intertidal zone | place: USA... | reverse complement strand
AAAGGCTCGGACTATCCGGTCCCAGGATACCGGTGCCATTGCAAACTTGCGAAATGCCATGGCGTGTTGCTGCTGTGGGCAGACTTGCGATTGCACCAACCCAATGATGTCACAAGAAGTTGCTTCCCGAATCAGCCAATTACACAAAGACTTAAGAGAAAAAACGTCAGAAGATCAAAGACCAGCACTGATGCACGCATTTATTGCGGGCTGCTGCTAACAAGTAGTGGCACGGTCCACCCGTTTAATGCCTGAGGCAACTTTGGCGGCTTGCTCATCCACGTTTGATTTGGCTGAATGATGGCAAGATCGGCAATGACCAAGCTGACAGATCGCGGGCCCTTGCCAGCCGGCAAAACCCATGTCATTTTACGACCAGCAGCTGAGTTGCGGCACAGTTTGCCGGATTGCATGGAGGCAGCATGCACTTTCTGAAGAACAGTGACATCTTGTTTGCAGTATTCAATAACAGCAGCAATGTCGGTGGACTCGGCTGCTGATTTGCCGTCCCATGTTTTGGACAAATCCAGCGATTCAGCAAAAGATTGCATTGAGGCATAGTAACCGTGTGCAGCGGCAAAAGCAAACATGATGTCGATGTGCGCCGATGAATTTGCAATTTCGGCCATTGCTTGGCTAAGTGGTGGCGGAGCTTTGTGTGCCAGCACTTGAAAATCAAACGAGACGCCGTTAAAACTGACAATGGTGGCACGGTGGCTGATCTCTTTCAAAAAAACAACCATCTTAATAGCGTCTACAAACTGATGATAAGTCTCATCTATATGCACGACGCCACATTTAAAAGCACACGTGTGTGCATCCAGACCGTCGGTCTCGATATCAAAGTACGCAAACATTTAGCAGTGGGTCCGTCGGCAGTCGAAGACAAAAATGAGCAAGAAAGTTGCTGCAACGGAGATTATTATTTTTGGGGCCGCCGTGTTTATGAATGCAGAGTTGTCGCATTTTACGTGGTGGGCGGTGTTGTCACTTTTGGCATCGGATGTGGCCATTGTGTTAGGCTTGCATTCCGATCGAGCGAATGTGCTGGCGGCAACTGTCAGTGCGTGCGTTAGCATAACCGTTATGTTTTTCAGCACGCAGGAGTGCGGCATGTTTAACAAGGCCCTGACGGCCTACGGCCCAGTCACCTACACGCTGGGTAATTTTGCGTTGCATTATTGGCCATCGCTGCGATTGGTGCCAAGGGCTGTCTCAACACCAAGGTCGTGGAAATACGGCGATGCGGCTTGCTTGATTACATTGTACACCTTGACACAGCAACCCGGGCACGTGTACAAGTGCTCGGACCGAATACCGCATGCAGGGTTTGTGATTGCTTCTATTGTGGGATCGGTCGCGATTGAACTTATTCTTTCATATTAATTTACTGTAAAAAAAACGACTCGCTCTTTCGTTCAGTATATGAAAGCGTGAAAAAAAATCGGTAGGCCTTGAAAGAGTGGGTGGGTGTATATGCGACAGCTTTTTTAGTGAGTAAATTGAAAATGTCGAAAGAATCGTCTCAACAAAGTACAAAAAAGGTCAAAATGGAAGAAGAAGAAGAAGAAGGAAAAGAAGATGGGAAGAATCCTAGTGATGTGCTTCCATACGCATTGTTGGATTACGTTGCAAAATTTTTACCTCGTGCCAGCGTTCGCAACTGGAAAGAGGCAGACACGGGAAAGATGGGTGGTATGGTCCACAAAGAAGAGGTTAAACACAAAAAAATGTATTATGATATTAAAATAATGGTACCAAAAATAGGAGAACAGTTTTTAGAACTATACAATCAAATTCACGCGTATAAAACCGAAGACGAAAAATTACAACGCCACTTACAAGTAACACGCGGAAAAGCATACAGAGCCTTTTTTAAAAAAGCAAACGAAAGTACAAAATATGTATACAAACAGCTGTGGGATTACCTTGAAGGTAAAAAACAGAATCTAATCAATGGGAAGGCGGAAGATGAACAGCCACTTTCATACTTTGAAGAAGGAAAATTTGGAAACCTTAAGCTTAAAGATGTCTACACACAATTACAAACCGTTATGAAAACGTTTAATGTGCAGCAATCTTTTTCTTTGATTTTATTGCTGTGCGAAATAACGCAAAAGACCTCCCAGGGGGAAATGCGCGTTTTTGCAAATGTGCATGTACAAAGGTGGGGCAATAGCAGCAAAGTGAAAATTAAACTTAGATTACAAGAGATTTTAATTGATGACGATGGGGACAAAAATGGTGGTGAACCGGCGTTTTTATTTGAAATTTCCACAGAAATAGAGTTTCCAATGAACGCAACTCAACTTCAAAATGAATTATTACGAGATGGCACCTTCAATGTAGAAGATGAAGCCAAGTACGGCAATGTTGCATCTCAACAAATTGTTTATACACTGAAATGCAAACAAGATATAATGGCCTATGGTACAGGTGGACAGCTGTTCAGTGGCTCTAATTTTGACGTTGACCAAATTAAGTTTATGAAACTAGCTAAAAGGATTGCAAAAAGTGAAGACACGCAAGACTTTTTTTCCCAATTTGCCAATTGTTACGCAGACTTTGAAGACGATGATGCCCGTGATCATCTTTGGAATTCACGCAATTTAATGCCAGCAGAAGATGCGAGTGAGTGCATCATGAAATTGATGGCACAAGCGGGTCTTCCATATCGCATAAAAGTCCCCCCTGAGGGTTCAGCTGCTGGGGGGGGGGGGGCGGCGGAAGGGGAGGGCGAACCACAAATTGTCATGGTATCGTCGTTTCTTGACAGAACATTGTATCTTTAATAAACATGAACCGGCGGTTAAATGTGGGCATGATCATGTTCGGCATTGTGGGATCGGTCGCGATTGAACTTATTCTTTCATATTAATTTACTGTATAAAAGGTACGTTTGTTTACGTACATGAAAGCATGGCAAACGGCCTAGGCCCGATATACTATGAGCTAAATTGCTTGCCAATGACTACAAGCATAGGAAATGTCCCTTTTGCTGTAAAAGGTTTTACCGACATGGGCATGCAGAGTCTTTCATGCCAAAAATATTGCAATAATGTAATTGATGCTGGTGTGGCTGCAGAAGTGTTGCAATATATGACTGTAGTGCCACCCTGGATTGCCACAAATAAAGAATGGCTGAGGGAGTGGAACTGGGAAAAAGAAACTTTACAACTCGCCCTGTAGTATTTGGAAAATTCTTTCAAAAAATATAAATCATTCATTCAAATGACTTGCCGTCGAAAACATCTGTTGCAGTGGCATACGCCGATGATGCTGCAAAGTGAGATGCAAGCGCTTGTGAGCACACTGTTTGCAGGACGGACGGACGGAATGTACTATTGTGTGGCCAGTGATACGGATAAGTGTGAGGCATACGTTCAATTCCGAACGGCAAAAATATTAAATCGTGCAGATTTTATGTGGTGGACTGCAATGCCCACGGTGATGGCTGGCAATGTGACGCAGTTGGTGCGGCTCAACAAGAATGCCGTGACATTGAGCAACATTGATGAAGGCCCGGAAGGTGCTTCCCTCCCTGCAACCGACATTAACAGAGTCCGCATGTCGTACTTAGCGAACCTGAAGGAGTTGTGCACGGTGTGTGGCAGAGCGCACGCCTCCCCTTGCGCTGTGTGTTTCCAACCAGCTTGCGAGCAGATACCGGCGGTATTTTGTGAAGGGTGTGGCGCAACTGCCTGCTCAAAATGCCGGCTTCTCTCGCATGTATGCAACAACGAAATGGCAACCGAAACAAACATATATTGCCGGTCATCGAGTCAACTGCAACCGGAACATGTGTGCACCGTATTTAAACATGTTGACTCTACTGTTCCGTTGGTTTGTTGCGGACACTTGGGCGGGTATACAGCACAGGCGGCAGTACGGCATGCAAGAAAATTACTGATTGTGCCGGGCAACTACATCACGTTTCATAACGAGCGCACAGATGAGCATGGTGCTGTGGCAAGGGGTATCGACAAGACCATTTCAAAAATGCCCTCTGTGGAACAAGCCACTCGAATGAGCTCCCAAACACAGGCACTGTGGCAAACACTTCGGCAGGTGTTTACACTGCAGAAATGCTTGCAACCGTATGTGATGCTGCAATTGGAACTGCGTGGTCCAAAACGATCTTATCTCGCCGAACTGCGAGTAGACGACATTGCGTTTGTTCGCAGTGTGGTGCACCTGTACACAGCAGATGTTATCACCATTGATTTGCATGGGTTTTTAACTCATTTGTGCATCATACTGCCAATGGGGGCAGCCACAATCATGCTCAAGCACACACGACCTGCAAACGTGCAAACATTAGTAGCTCAGACCGCTGCATCGGTGCTGCACACATTTGCGACATTTGACCCACGAAACGCACGCTCGTTTTTTATAGCCGAACTTATTTGGTCAATAGTGCTTTAATCTCTTTTTTGTATTTTATTTTAAAGAATGCAATGATTACACACTCGCATTTCACGTCGGTGTTGTTTGCACTGCCCAAAAACAGCTTTGCACGCACGACATCCAAGCGTCCACCGGTGCCCTGCACAAATGTGTTTCAATCGTGCCACAGAAGCCGGCCGTTTCTGCCCGGCACGTGACTTGTAGCAGGACTTGCAGGTTATTGCAAGACGATGGATGCCACACAGTTGCCACATTCCTTTTGCTGGGGTTTTGCACTTGTCGCACATTTTCATTTCCTTCCGATGGTCTTTGCAGTGCGCACGGCTGCATTCTTTGCACCGATCCAACCGACAATTGTGCCACACGCAAAGCATTCGACTCCCATTCCATATTCCCCACACCGATGTCCGGGTGAGATAGTATACCCCCAATTGCCGTTTTCCTACCCCCACTACCTCTCGCATTTTGGCACTCTTTTTTTAAATGTTAAAAGAAATGCATATTTTTCATTAAAAAAATTGATTGTCACAATTTTATTTCTAACCATGGGATTGATGCTCAATCCAACCGAACGACACCGCTTGTTTGCCGGGGGCAAAGCGGTGAATAAATCCACCGTCGGCAAAAAGGGCAGGCCAACCGTGCACAGCAAGCTGCCAACGACGCAAACGCAGGTGTTAAACGCCGTAAAATGGCCTGCAGCATTACACTCGAAGGTGGACGTGCCTGCCATTAGCCGATCCAAGGTTATTGCAGGGGCCTCCATGATGAACGTGGCACAGAGCACACTGCGTGTCGCAAACATGGGCAAACCGGTCACCGTTGACTTGTTCTTTGATCTGGCCGACCGTAAACGGTATCCAAAACAACGAGAGGCTGTCCAACGCAAACGAGCAGTGACCATGCCGTACGACAAAGTGGTCGAAATGATGCAAATGGTCGGAAAAACCACTTTGGCCCAACTGGCAGACATTGACGGCACCCAATTGCCACTGCTCAAGGCCAATGCGTTTCCATGGCACGAAGCATTCGCAATTCCAGAATTCAAAGCGTTGGCTTGGCGAGCGCTTGCAGAGGCCCTCAGAGTGTGCGCCGTTAACGAGGAAAGTCCAACCACGTACAACATTCATTGCGCAGACGGAAAAACCACCCACACCATTGTAGGCGGAGTGTGCACCACGTGCGTTGTGCCAAAGCCAGAACCAACGTTTGGCGAGGCGGACTTGAGAGTCATGCAAAACGCCACAATGGCCAACAGAGCAGGCAAGAACGTGGTGGTCCATACCATCGACACCGATTTCTTGGCCATGGCCGTCTGCGCTGCTTGGCACACCCCAGAGGAAGGCATGTTTTTGATCGCCCTGAAAACGGCCGTATACAACGTGGCATTGCTGTTGAAATGCATTGGCGGCTCACGCAGTGCCTGCAACCGCTTGAACGCCGGGTTTTGGATGTTTGGGATGGGCAGCGACTACTCGTTGCCGCTCACGCACAATGGCTACTACAGAAAAGACATTGTGCCACGAATTAAAGACGAACGGGGGGGGCCGTTTCAGGAGCTTGATGGCAACATCCGGTTCGTGGTGGAACATGCCGTATCCGTCTTACGAACCCAAAAATGTCGCACGCTCACAAAAAGAAAACCAACAAAAACCGTGGCACAGACCGCAATGGACATGTACTTTTGCTGCATGTACTACGGCCGGTACTTCAAACCTGCCGTCGAAGCCGCACCAAAGCTCCTGCCCCCACAAAAAAGTCCCATCAGTTTGCCGCTGCACATCCTCCAATAAATAACGCATCATCAATCAATCGTTTAGTGTCAACTCAACGTCAAGTATGTCATCGTTTGCGGCGATTTCTTCTTCCATCGTAGCGGGGTCTTCGTCCATTGAAGCCCCACCATTTTTTGATACATAAAGTGTTGTATGATCGTCAACATTTATCACATCACCAACGGCTATCGCTGCTTCCGCAGTGTCTTCTTTCTGTGAGTGCAAAGTTAACAATGAAGGGTCTTGATCCTTAAAAATGGTGCAATATGCATCTAGCAAGTGTTTATACGTGGTTTTGTCATTTGGAGTCACAGTTACGAATGCGGTGTGATCATCGGAGTCTTGCATGCAAATTTCAATTGCGGCGGCTTCGTCGGAGGCAATGTTTGTTACTGCGTTCCCATTCTTGGTAACAGCTTCCCTTTTGCTTGCTTGCCATTGTGTTTCCACAATTATAGGATCAGTCAATGTACCCTCTAAGCCTTGTAAATTGTTTATGGTCAAATCATCTGAAAGGGTTTTTGCACCTGCCTGTACTGTAAATACCAAATCTTCAGCGTAGGGAACATCCCACTTCCAGATATTTTTTGTTTTAAGTGTGGTTTTCAAGTCGCGAAAGCTGGTACTTTTGTCAAGTTCGATTTTAGAGGCCTGAGTTGGGTAGCGTATCGTAGAATCACGGTATGTAAAAGCAAGTTGAAAAGGTCTAGGGTTTTTTACACCTTGTTCCAATTTTACATCTTTTACAGGTTCCGGTTTTGGTTGGGTGCTCAAGCCGGGTTCTGCTTTTACAGCCGGGTTTACTAATTTCGTGGCCACAATCGCGTCGTACAACTCCGTTAAACATGATATCAATGCTGGTGGTGTTGGTGCTTTTTTTGCAGCATTGGCAAAGTTGGCAGCTTGTTGGCCGATGATAAGTTTTTTTGATAATGCTCTAGTTAAAATGCCATTAACCATTTCTAGTTGCACTGTTGCATCAGTTGGAAAGTTGGCATAAGTTGTTTTTACAATCAGTTCAAACGTCGGTAACGTGTCTTCCGGCAATTCCAGCAACGTTTGCAAATTGTTGATGCGCTCATCGGGCCACGCATAATGGGTCCGCAACTCATGCAATTCGGCATTTAATGCGGTTATTGCAGCGTTACCTTGATGTTGCAGCATCTGATTTTCATTTGTTAGACTAGTATTAGCTTTAAATTGAATTTCACTGTTATCGGTAAGCCTGTCAATCTCTGCTTTTTTTTCAGCAAGTTCCTTTTGCAGTTCGACAATCTTGGCGTCTTTTGCTTCATCTTTGTCATCTGAAACCATTGCAACCGGTACGGTCTTCAAGCCAGCGATCTCTCCGTCTTTTTCAGCAATGTCTGCTTCCAGTGCGGCAATCTCTTTTCTTTGGTCATCAGCTGTCACCATATCGCCTGCTGCTTTTTGAAGTTCCGCATTAAGCTCTGCGACAGCATCGTTGAGGTTTGCTTGAATCGTGTCAAGTTCCACCTTGTCTTTTGCCGAATCCATGATTGCGGGCGTAGCCAGAACGGAATCATCCACAATGGCTTGGTACTGTTCCAACAGTTCTACCAAGGACCATGTCGTTTCTTCTTTAAGTGTGGCCATGCTTAGTTTGCAACTGTCGTACAGTTTGTTGGTGTTTGTTACAAACTCGTCCACGTTTGGCAGAAACTGGGATACGGTCAACGGCGTTCCAGAAACGCACGGCGTAGTGCACAATTCTTTGTACTTTGCATGCGCCAGGCGGGCTGCGGCAGATTGGGGCATGTCCGTGGTTCGAGTGTACAAAATCGACCGAAAATAAACATTGTGCTCGTTGTCTGCGTCGGGATCGTAATCAACGTTGACGACGTGCAGTGTGCAGGCGTCTTCAGATTCGGGGTTTGTGCCTTGGCCGCTTGTGGCGTGTGGATACACGGCTGTTGTTGCGTTGGTTAGGCCTTCAAGGGTCGGATTATATTTAATAAAATCTACGCCATAGCGGATGGATTTAAGTTTGGCTACTTGGTGCATAACTCTAAACTCTTTCTGAATTTCGTCTGACACGAGGACGCCATAAATTTTACCATCATCTAAGTCGTATTCTGTGATATTTGGAAGCTCGGGAAATTTAAAGGTACGCATTTAGTTATTACATGGGCACTGCATTTATACGTGCTGGACTGGACTGGCGCAACGGGCCTTCGGGGACGGTGGGCAGAATCGCAATTTTTGGCACGGGGGCAGCAGATATATTGTTGTCGAGCAAGATTTGTTCCCATTCACTGTCGGCCACGGTGCGGTTTGTGACCGATTCGTCGGCAAGAGTGCTGGCCACATGTTGGGCCATTTCGGTGGCATCTGCCAGATTGTCCACAGCATCCGAGGCGGCATCAATGTTCAGACCCTTCTTGTTAAGCGCTGCGGCAGACCGTCGCATTAGGTCCATGGTGGTTCGGTTTAACTTGTTGTGGTAGACCGCTCGAAGCTGGTCGTTCACCACACGAAGAGCCGACTGCACCGCCTCGGTCTGCGGCTGCAGGCCGCGGCATTTGTCAAAGTGGATACGGGCAGCCTGGTGCTCGTTCTTGGCAAGATGCTCTTGCATTTTTAAATTTGCTTCGGTGGTCTGGGTGTCGAACATTTGCAACTCGAGTTGCAAGAGTGCCGACGCTTCTTCAAGTTCGACTTGCATGGGGTCCAGTGAAGCAGACGTTGTTGCCGCCCCTGGGCTGGGTTCGCCAAACAGCAGGCTAAAGAAAGTGCCCATTTTGAGGCATGGTTATTGCCTGGGAAATACGTATGCTGGCAGGACGACACCGTTGCAAAATAGGACCTTTTTGAGAGCGCGCGTGCAGGCACTCATGCTGCGACACTGTAACGATGCCACGGCCGAGTAAAGTGGCAAGGGGGGGGCATACTGCGCCGGCCAGGCCTCGACTGGGAAGATTTCCACGCTGTTGGCGGTCAGGCCACACGCTAGCAGCGATAAAACCACCGCAATGAGCGTGTTGACCGAGTAATGCCGAGTGCCGGTCACAACCACGGGCAACATGGCCGTACAATACGTGCTCATACGTCGCACGAGATGATTTGGGGGTGGTGGTGCTAGTTTGCTTAGGCCAGTGGCTACAATGATGGCAGACATGATCGACGAAAAGGGACAATGCACCGGCGTTTTTCGCATGACCCGTGCGATGGTGTTTTTTAGCGTATACTTTTGAGCTTGGGCAATCGTGAGCAGCATGTGCTGAATGGTGTGATCAGAAATGACGGCGTGTATTTTGGGAACGGCAGACCGCCGTCGACGGGACGTGCTGCCAAGGCGCGTGCCAGTTTGCATCCATCGGACACCACCTCGGCCACTGACTTTGTCGGGACCCCCGGCAACAAACTCGCGTGCATTCATCTCAAGGCCAGACAGAGGGCAGACTGAGAACCCGGTGCCGCTGCGATCGTGCTGGACTTCGGCCAACGCACAGCCTTTGTTGCTGCAAATGTGCAGGTGCAGGCTGGTGGTGCACACGTATATTTGTTGTCGTGGGACCTGCCAGTACCGACAGGTGCCCAGCAGGCAGCGGTGGCCAGGGTCAACGCCACATTGCCGTTGCTTGGTGGCTTTCTGGTGACGTACGAAAGCACGAACAGCTGGGTGCTGCAAGCCCGGGCACTGCATGTTGTGCGTGTATATGCCGCATCAATCTCTACACTTCAAAAATACGAGCGTATTCTCAAAATTAACGAACGAAATTCTTTTGAGAAGTGAGCGTATTAAAATGATATTTCTTGTTTGGGCGCTCATTGGCACAAGCGAGATTAAAACCGATGTGGGCGACATATGCGAACACCCGTTGGTGATGGGGTTGGTGCAGCACTTTGACTCGCAATTCGATTTTCAGCCTCAAGTTTGCAGGACCGAGTGTCCAAACAATACAAATATAATATGCAACGCAACCGTGCAAATCGAACAACTCGTTACCAGCATTGTGAGCGATGATGGCATGATGACAAAAGTGGATGCGTTATTCCGACGACTAACACTGGACAACGACACAAACTGCGACCAGTATCATTGTCCGCCGGGGCCGTGCACCGTGCTTGATGTGGACTATCAATCAGATTGGAGTGTGGCAGACGACGTCGCGTTCAGTTCACATCCACGCGTACGGTGTGGGCCATCGTTTGGGGTGCAACTCCAGAAACTTAGTTCGAAAAAAGAAAGGGAACAACTAGAACCGATCGACGATGTTACTATGGCAGCGTTTCCAAGCGTGTATGCAGCAGGTATTGACGTGTATGGTGCTGCTGGTGACACCAATGCAAATGCAGCAACACACTTGTTTGCGGTTGGGGGGCACGGAATTGTGCCAGTGGCCATCAATGTGACAAACACAAACCCATCATGGTACTATACAAACAAAGCAGCAAAGATGTCAAACCCGTCAAATGCCAATAGTGGCGAGTACCTGCTTGGACATAAATGCGCTGGGTCAAGCCCGCCACACAATTTTAAACCGACGTGGTTTGCGCAGCCGGACGGCGTGTTTTACTTGGGACTGGGGCAAGACGACAGTTCAAAAAACATGACGCCGCAAACATTGGTTTCGCAGCAGGACGACTTTAATGTGTTGACTAATCCGACGACGGCCATGTGCGATGTGTCGCAATGCGATTGGGTGCCAGTGTACAACTCAAAAAAGACTCACCCTCAATTTACAGTGGAACTTATTAATTGCTTTTTTGCCGATCTGTTACGCGAATTTACAAACGCCAGCGGAACACCGTTTGGTGGTCCAATGGACATGCCGGGCACGTGCTTTGACATATGGACAGCACAGTGTAATTACGCCGATTATGTAGCAAGAAAAAATAAGCCAAAGAGCACATGGCCAGCAGTGTGCAGTACTCAGCCGTCATTTAACGCGTGGTGGCACAGTGCATCACTTGTTCCTCCGCATATGGAAGCTGTATTTGGGTGGCCAGGTGACTTTGTGCCAGACACAAACCCTTTAGAGTCAATACGTTTTTTCACAGGGCATGGGATTAACGTGCCATTTCACAAGTTTCTGACTGCCGGTGCCAACACTAATGAGAAGACTGCCTACGATGCTTCTATTAAACCAACCATCCTCAGGGCTGACGGCCCTGACATCGTATTCCCGCAGTCAAGACTGCCACCGTTTAGGTGCGTCGAGAAAGGATTTGCAACACCATTGAAAGGGGTAGCGTATAGGAACACGGCCGGCACAAAGGGGGTGTCATACTGGGCAGAGTGTCTAAACACGGCATATGGATGGACTAACATTTTTGATTGTTTGTTTAACAACGCTAACGTTGGCGCCCAAGTGAAATCCAACTCGGTGGGCAAAGTTAGCACGGACAACAGCATTGAAAATTTTGCTAGGTGGGTGTGGGTGGCCGCAGCAGCGCATCGGAAATTGAATGGTGGTGACATTAAGGAAGATCCTTTGCATGCGGACATGATGGTGGCCGACGATTCACAGATTATGGTTAACAAACCGTTTACGGCAATTGGATCGGCCATTACCACAGACGTGCCGGTGTTTCCAGTCAGCCCGGTGGTGCAAAATGCATCGGTGAGTGGTGCGTGCGATTGCTCCGACTCAACGGTGCGGTACGCAGTGGCAAGGCTCGAATGGGACGAGTTTACTGACTCGAACACGTACCAGAATACCATAATTGATAGGGGCATCGACGGGGTGCCTGGCACCGCACTCGTCATGATGTCGTACGGTTGGCGGCAGACGGACGGCGATGTTCGCGATGGCACACCCATTGGCTTGTACATGCCGTCACCGTTGCGGTTCGGTCGTGATTTCAAAGTGCACGAACGCAATTTGTTAGGTCATGGCGGCACCGACCTAAACCAAACCGCAGCTAACAGGTATCTGTTTGATGTGATTGCAGAAGATGCCTTGGAGGAGATGATCTTTAACTTGTCAAGCACGAAGGGGTCGTACTTTAGAAGAACAATCACATACAAGTACGGGTCGTGCATGCGGTATCCGTACGGCCGCATAGCATCGTTTGAAGCCACACCTGCAAGTTTTTTGCGTTTGTACCCACAGTGTAATGCGTCCGAGTCCACGTGCACGGTGGAAAAGGAGTCGCTGATTGGCTATTGCGAAAAATTCGACAACAAGTTTGTACGGTGCATGCGCGATGGCTATTCGCTGGCAAACCGCGTTAATTTGTGCAAGGAAGAGGCCGCAACATACATTGGTTTGGCTGCAGCTATTGGCTACAGAGCACCAGAAAACATTTGCAGCAAAACGCACAAGGTGTGCGTCGTTATTCCAGGCGAAGAGGGC
>Ga0315321_10003329_pt1 | contig 12510 bp, 11 predicted proteins | sample M180m21515metaG_FD_203464 | JGI IMG/M metagenome (GOLD analysis project Ga0315321, IMG submission 203464) | Ammonia-oxidizing marine archaeal communities from Monterey Bay, California, United States - M1 80m 21515 | ecosystem: Environmental > Aquatic > Marine > Intertidal zone | place: USA... | reverse complement strand
GAATGCTATTTATATTATTTAAATTCAATTATCTACTATCAATTTTTTAATTTCTAATACAATTTCTTTAGCTGCATTAGGTTTAGCTAACTTTTTAATATTTGTTGACAACTCTTTACAAAAGCGCTCATTATCAACTAATTCAAGAGCTAATTCAACTAATTTCGTGTGTGAATCGACATCATTTACATGTATAGCTGCCTTTTTATCAACAAGTGATTTTGCATTCTTTGTCTGATGATCTTCAGAAACGTTAGGTGAAGGCACTAAAATTACTGGCTTACCAACTATACACAATTCACTAACTGAAAGGGCTCCAGCACGGGAAATTATAACATCTGAAACAGCATAAGCAAAATCCATTTTCCTTATAAACTCTTGAGGGAAAACATTCAAACACCCTTCCCTTTCAACAGCACTCTTCATTGAAGAAAAATAATAACTTCCTGTTTGCCAAAGTAGTTGCACATTGCAAGCTTTTATTTGTTTTAACTTATCCTTTATACTTTCATTTATAGTCCTTGCGCCAAGGCTTCCTCCAATAATTAAAATTGTTTTTAAATTAGGGTTTAAACCAAAATGTGTTAAGGAAAGTGCTTTTTTAGCAGTTGTATTTAAAATATCGTTGCGTACAGGGTTTCCAGTTAATACAATTTTTTGCTTGGGAAAAAACACATCCATACCATCATAAGCAACACAAATCTTTTTTGCATTTTTTGCTAAAAGTTTATTTGTAAGGCCTGCATATGAATTTTGTTCTTGAATTAAAGTTGGGATTCCTAATTTACCAGCAACTCTCAATGTAGGCCCACTAGCATACCCACCAACGCCTATTACAATATCAGGATTAAATTCTTTTATTATTTTTTTAGCATCGCTTAAGCTTTTCAATAATTTAAATGGGAAAAATAAATTTTTTATTGTTAATCTTCTTTGAAGACCAACTATTTCCAATCCCTTAATTTTATAGCCAGCCTCTGGAACTTTTTTCATTTCCATTTTACCCTTAGCACCAACAAATAAAATTTCTGAATCAGGATAATTCACCATAAGCTCATTGGCTAAAGCAATGGCAGGAAAAATATGTCCTCCAGTTCCTCCACCACTTATGATAAATTTATAACTCATACTAAAACTGTTTTATCGGAATAAATTGTTCTACTTACATTTAAAATTATGCCTAACGATAAACAGGTAAATAAAATAGAAGTTCCTCCCATACTAAGTAATGGCAGGGGTTGACCTGTAACAGGCAGCAAATTAACCCCAACACCCATATTAATCATCGCCTGGAATACCAACAAGAAACCTAAACCAAAAGAAACATACCCTCCAAATTCACCTTCAGTTTTAGTCATGATTTTTATCACTCTAAATAATAAAATCAAATAAAGAAACATTACACCTATTCCCCCGATAATAGAACCAAATTCTTCAATAGAGGATGAATATATAAAGTCAGATTGTGCAGAATATAAATTGTTTTTAATATTACCTTTACCGGGGCCTTTGCCCTGTAAAAAACCTGTTGCTACTGCTCTTTTAGCAATTTGAGCTTGATAGTTTTCACCTTCGTTTCCAGATTCATAACTCGTTAATCTTTTGGTCCAGGTATCAACTCGAGGCAAAAAACCAGGAACTGCTAAATTAATTAGCAAAGCAAAACCGAACAACACAATTGCACCTCCCACAATTGAAAGCAAGTGCGTTAGTTTAGCACCAGCAACAAAAATCAAAATAAAACACACTACAAATAACAAGGCGGCAGTTGAAAAATCTGCAGGTACAATTAATACACATATTAAAATTACTGGCCATACAATAGGTACAATACCTTCTTTAAAATCTTTTATATAGTCCTTTTTAAGAACCACCATTCTTGCCACATAAATCACACAAACCACCTTTGCTAAATCTGATGGCTGAAAACCCATAATCCATCTTGAAGCATTTCCTTTATTCACTCCAAATATTAATGTTACTAACAACAATAAAACAGAGACATATATTCCTAATTGAGATAACCTTGAAAAATATTTATAATTAAAAAATTGCAGATATACAATCATCACAATTCCCACTATTAAAATAATGGCGTGTTTAAACAGGTATGGAGTGGCATCTCCATCCATTAACCTGTATGCCAAATTGGAACTCGAGCTATAAGCCATTACAATTGAATACAATGAAAGTAGGATAATTATGGTCCAAATAACCTTGTCCCCTTTTAAATATTTCTCAAGAATTTTTTGCACTATAACAATTCATTTACAATTCGAATAAATTCATCTCCTCTATGTTTGTAATCTTTGAATGATCCATAACTAGCACAAGCTGGAGAAAACAAAACAGCATAGCCTTTCTTGCTCCATTTATTTGCAATATCAATTGCATCAGACAGCTCATTTTTATATGCATAACCATCAACTACACTACTTAGAGAATATTTCACAGCAGTATCATATTTCCCATAACAAACAATCTTACAAACCTTAAGTCTTACCAACTTCTCAATTAAAGAAAAATCGCGCGATCTTTCATTTGTACCTACTATCCATATTATGGGTTTCTGTAACATATCTAGTGAGTAACAAGTAGATTCAAGATTTGTAGCTTTTGAATCATTAATCCATTCAACATCTTTATGATTTAGAATAGTTTGTAATCGATGCTCAACATCTGAAAATGAGACTCTTCCAGTTTGTCTGTTAGCAATCAGCCTAGCAGATAAGTTTTCAATTTTCTTTTTTTCCATATTAAACTGGTTTTTACAAAGCCTTTACAGCTCTTTTAAATTTGGTTCCTCTTTCTTCATAATTTTCAAACAAATCAAAACTGGCACATGCAGGTGAAAGCAATACAGAATATCCTTTTTTAGCTAGCTGATAGCTTATTCTAACAGCTTCTTCTGCAGAAGAAGAATTATGAATATTGTCTACTATTCCTCCAAACGAACGTTGTATCTTACGATTACTTTTACCCAAACAAACAATACCAACAACTTTCTGCTTAACCAATCCCTCAAGTATTGAATAATCATTTCCTTTGTCAACCCCTCCTACAATCCATATTGTAGGCTTTTGCATGCTTTCCAATGCATACCAAGTTGAATTAACATTTGTAGCTTTTGAATCATTAATAAAGTCAATTCCGTGAATTTTTGCTACAAACTCTAAACGATGTTCGACATTCTGAAAATCTGAAAGACTTTCTCTAATTATCTCTTTTCTAATTTCCAACACTCTAGATGCAATTCCAGATGCCATGGAATTGTATGTATTGTGTTTCCCTTGTTGTGCTAGTTCGTGTATAGACATAATGGTTTGTTTGGTTTTTATATTGATTTGTATTTGATTATTTTCTAATGAAGCTCCTTTTTCGATAGACTTTTCTATGGAAAATGGAAGATGGGTAGACGGAATTTTTCTTTTACTTATTTCTTTTTCAATCACATTATCATCTGAATTGTAAATGAAAAAATCTCCTTCTATTTGATTATTTACAACCTTAAATTTGCTATCTACATAGTTTTGGAAATTATTGTCATAGCGGTCTAAATGATCTGGAGTAATGTTTAATAAAATTGCAATATCAGCTTTGAAATCATACATATTATCAAGTTGAAAACTGCTTAACTCAATCACATAATAATCGTGATCAGATTCTGAAAGAACTTGAGCAAAACTATTTCCAACATTACCTACCGCTACAACATCTAATCCCGCATTGGAAAGAATATGTTGTAGCATAAGAGTGGTCGTTGTTTTACCGTTACTTCCAGTAATGCATATTTTTTTTCCTTTTGAGTACCTACTTGCAAATTCAATTTCTGAGATGACTGGAATATTACACTTGGCTAGCTCTTTAATTATCTGCACCTGATCAGAAATGCCAGGACTCTTAATAACTTCTTTTGAACTTAATATTCGATCAGTAGAGTGTCCGTTTTCTTCCCATTCGATATTTAATGCTTTTAATTGACTTTTATAATCTTCTTTAATAACTCCATAGTCAGAAACAAAAACTTCTAGGCCTTCTTTTTTTGCTAAGGCAGCAGCGCCTATGCCACTTTTTGCAGCACCCAAAATCGTTATTTGATTTTGTTGCGTCATCTTAATTTTAGAGTTACAATCGATAAAACAGCAAGGAGAATTCCAACTATCCAAAATCGAGCAACAATTTTAGATTCATGCATCCCTTTTTTCTGGTAGTGGTGATGTAAAGGAGCCATTAAAAACACTCTTTTACCCTCACCAGATTTTCTTTTGGTGTATTTGAAGTATCCTACCTGTATCATTACAGATAAATTTTCAATGAGAAAAATTCCACAGATTACTGGAATAAGTAATTCTTTTCGAATTGCAATTGCAAAAGTTGCAATAATCCCACCTAAAGCAAGACTACCTGTATCACCCATAAAAACTTTTGCCGGATAAGAATTATACCATAAAAAACCAATGCAAGCTCCAATAAAAGCTCCAATAAATACTACCAACTCTCCTGAATTAGGTATGTACATTATATTTAGGTAATCTGCGAAAATTGCATTACCTGATAGATACGCAAAAATGGCTAAGGTGGTGCCAATTATTGCAGAAGTTCCTGTTGCTAAACCATCTATTCCATCAGTTAGATTTGCACCGTTTGAGACATTAACAACAATTATAATAACAATAAGAATGAAAGCAATCCAAGTATATTCCCCTAAACCAAACCAACGATAATCAAATTCATTATTTTTAAAAAAAGGAATGGTTGTTTTAGTTGATTTAGATTCTACCCATTCAAATGAATTGTTCTGTGTTGAATTAACACTATCAATGGTTGTATTATTGATTTCTACTTTTTGCTGAACAACAACTTCATCACTAAAATAAAGTAAGGAACCCACTATAATTCCAACACCTACTTGACCAACAATTTTAAACTTTCCGGCTAGGCCCTTTTTGTTATTTTTAAAGACCTTTATATAATCATCTATAAAACCGATAACTCCTAACCATACAGTTGCAATAAGCATGGTAATTGTATAAATGTTATCAAGCTTTGCAAATAATAAAGTAGGAATTAGAATTGCAGCTAAAATTATTAGCCCCCCCATTGTTGGCGTACCTGCTTTTTCGATCTGACCATCTAAACCTAGATCTCGAATACTTTCCCCAACTTGTTTTTTTTGTAATAACTTAATTAGCCTTCCACCAAAAACCATTGAAATAATCAGTGATGTAATTATTGCCATACCCGCTCTAAATGATATGTACTGAAACAATCCTGCCCCAGAAAAATCTGAAACCTCTTGTAGGTATTGAAATAAGTGATATAGCATTATTTATTCATAATTTTTAAAGTTTCTATTACTACCTCTAAATCATCAAAAGGAATAATCTCTCCTTTGATTTCTTGATATTTCTCATGTCCTTTACCAGCAATTAAAAGAATGTCTCCACTATGAGCCATACTACATGCTGTTTTAATAGCTTCCTTTCTATTTACAATTGAAAGTGTTTTTTTAAGGCCTTCACTAGGCACCCCTTTTTCCATATCTCGTATTATGTCTTCTGGGTTTTCTGACCTTGGATTATCAGAAGTGAAAATAACTTGGTCACTCAGTTCACATGCTATTTCCGCCATCATTGAACGCTTCCCCTTATCCCTATCTCCACCACAACCCACAATCGTAATTACCATCTCATTTCCTACTCGGATTTTTTGAATTGTTTTAAGAACATTCTGTAATGCATCTGGAGTATGAGCATAATCTATAATTGAAGTGATTTTAGACTCTGAAGCAACATGCTGAAACCTACCCTCTGGGGCAGATAATCCACTAAGAGTTGTTAGAACATCTATTTTTTCCTGAGAAAGAAGCCTGCCAACAGCATAGGCTGCTAATAAATTATAAGCATTAAAATCACCAATTAATTTTGTATGAACTTCAGTGTTATCTAAATCTAAAGTCATTCCATCAAATCTGTTTTCTAAAATTTTAACTTTATAATCACATACTGAATTCATGCCATAAGAAAACACTTTAGCAGCAGTATTTAACACCATTGTTTCTCCGTGCTTTTGGTCTACATTAAAGAGTGCAAAAGAATTGGAACCAAGCTGATCAAAAAATGATTTTTTTGCGGCTATATAATTATCGAATGTTTGATGGTAATCTAAGTGGTCCCTTGTAATATTAGTGAAAACAGCACCTTCAAAATTCACCCCTGCAATTCTATGTTGATCAACAGCATGCGAACTCACTTCCATAAATGCAAATTGACAACCCTTTTGAACCATTCTTTCTAGAAGCTCGTTTAATTCTAACGAACTTGGCGTTGTGTGTGTTGAAGGAACTATTTCGTTATGAACCTTATTGACAACAGTTGAAATCAAACCAACTTTATAGCCCATTAGCCTGAACAAATTGTAAAGTAGTGTAACTGATGTTGTTTTACCATTAGTTCCAGTCACACCAACAAGTTTCAACTTATCTGATGGTGAATTGTAGAAATTTGATGCTATAAGGCCTAAAGATTTCGAAGCATCATCAACCAAAACATAAGTAATTTCTTCGTGAATTTTTTTGGGCATTTGCTGACATAATATACATACAGCACCACTAGAAATTGCTGACTCTATATAATCGTGACCATCGACTTGTGTGCCCTTAACTGCAACAAAAAGGGTGAACTTTCCGACCTTTCTTGAATCGTAAGCTAGATATTCTATAGCTATGTTTGTTGAACCCTTAAGCTCTAACATATTTACACCATATATAATATCTTTCAATAACTTCATTAGCTTAAATCAATTGTTATTAATTGTCCTTTTATAATTGTTTGACCGGGGTTTATTGATTGATTTCTTACAAAACCACTACCAGAAACCTTAACCTGTAAACCATGATCTTCTAATAAAAAAAGAGCATCATTTAGCCCCATTCCAATAACATTTGGAATCTTGTCATTCACAACTCTTTTATTTTTAACATTTACACCATCTTGATTTGCAATTGTATGTATCCACTTTCCAACGCCCGATTCTTTTTTCAATGGTATTTTCATTTTGGAACTTGCAAAAACGAAATCTTTCTTATTGCCATGTTTAGAGAATGGATAATACAAATCCTCCATTTGCAACTCCTTGTTTTCCATGTTACCTAAAGCATATACTTTGTCTGCTATTTCTTTAAAAACAGTTCCCGATACGATAGAACCATAGATGTTTGTTGTTGGACCTTGAATTACCACTATGCATGAATACATAGGATTGTCTGCTGGGAAATAGCCACAAAAAGATGCCTGATATTTAGACCCATAACCTTTAGAGTTTATTGCTATCTTGGAAGTTCCAGTCTTTCCAGCAATATCAAAGCCTCTTGCCTTTATGTTTTTAGCTGTCCCTCTTTCAACCACTCCTTTTAGCATGATTTGAACATCTTTTAAAGTGGAGCTTTTACAAATTTTTGGATTTATAATTTCTTTTTCAAATGTTGATTTTACTTCATTTCCAAACCTAATTTCTTTTACAAACTGTGGCTTCACCATAACACCATTATTTGCGACAGCATTGTAAAATGCTAATGTTTGTAGAGGAGTAATTTTAACTTCGTAACCAATAGACATCCAAGGAAGAGATATTCCCGAGAATAGAGGGTCATCAACATCTTTAATATATGGAACACCCTCACCAATAATTGGTAATCCAAGCTTCTTGTCTAAACCTATTTTTTTAAGCCCATCAATAAATTGTTGAGGGTTTTCTTTATAATTATCATCTATTATTTTACTAATAATATTAGATGATTTTTCAAATGCAGCTTGAATAGTATTTTTACCATACACCTTATTCCCATCAGTTAAACTAAATTTTTTGTAAAACTGATAAGTACCATTCATTAAAACACTATCAGTTATTTTAATTTTCTCATCATCTAAAGCAACCATTAACGAAGCCAACTTAAAAGTGGACCCAGGCTCTGAAGCTAGCCCAACCGCATGATTAAGACTCTCATTATATTCTATCTTATCAGAATCCTGAGTTAGATTTGCGATGGCTTTAATGTAACCTGTCTCAACTTCCATTAGAACAACACATCCCCTAAGAGCTTTTTGATTCTTTAATTGTTTCATCAAAGCTGCTTCAGCTACATCTTGAATGTTTACATCAATAGTTGAGTAAATATCGCAACCAGGAATAGGCTCTTTGGAAAACTCACTTTTAATTGGCTTCCAATCATTTCCTCTTATTCGTTGCATTAGCATTTCTCCATCTCTGCCCTTTAACTCATCATTAAAAGCACCCTCAATGCCCACATATTTTCCCTGACCCTCTCTTACATATCCAATTGTTCTTGCTGCAAGTTTATTATATGGTTTAACTCTTTTGTTTTCCTTTAAAACAATTAAACCCCCAGAGTATTGACCTAAATTAAAAATTGGGAATTTCTCTAACCTTTTTAACTCATCGTTTCTAATGGATTTATTTATTAAATAATATCTATTTTTCTTATCTCGTTGAGCTATCAAATCATTTAACCAGCTGTTTTTAGATTTATGATTAAACATTGCTGATAAACTATCAGCTAATTCATGAATTCTCTCATCAAAAACGCTCTCTTTTACTGTAATTAAATCCATGCGAATTTCATATCTAGGAACCGAAAGAGCTAGTGATGTTTTTTGATCGTTATCTGCAAAAATATTTCCTCTAGGTGCCTTAACCTTCTTCAGCTTATAGGTCTGTTTTTCTGCTTGCTCCACAAGCTCTCCTCCATTAAAAAATTGTATTGAAACTATCTTTACAATAACAAATAGAGCAAACACCAAGATCAAAATATAGATCAAATAAACTCTCACTATGGACTCCCTACTACTCATAGCTCAATTCAATTTTTTTTGGAGGATCTTTTGATTCATAAACACCCCATTTTGATGTTTTTTCTGCAATTTTACTTTGCAAACTCTCCTGATCATACAACTCTAATACAGACTGCAACTCTGAATACAACTCCTCACCTTTTTCGTTAAGATCATTTATTCTTCTAACTGAATTATCCACATAGTATCCATATCCTATGTAGAGAAGCATCAAAAATGTCAGATATAATAAAAAGGGGAGATTCTTCATAACTCTTCCTCTTTGTAAAAGCTCACCTGATATAATTTCTTTAAATGGATTCACTGTTGTTTTTCTATTTTTCGTTCAGCTATTCTTAATTTTGCACTTCTCGCACGATTATTTTCTTCTATTTCTTCACTTGCTGGTAGAATTGGTTTTCTATTTATCTCTTTAAAAGGACAATTTGAATTACCATAAATGTCTTTTTCAATTACTCCTTTCACATTTCCTGACTTGAAAAATCTTTTAACCATTCTATCTTCCAAAGAATGATAGGTAATCACCACTAATCGACCTCCAGGTTTCAACATCTCAACAGTTTGATTAAGCATAGATTTCAGAACCTCCATCTCCTGATTAACTTCAATTCTAATTGCCTGAAATATTCTAGCTAAAAATTGATTTTCTTTTTGCCTAGGAACAAGACCCCTCACCAAACCTATAATCTGTTTTGAATTATTAATCTGTTCGGTTTTCCTTAGCTCAATTATTCTTCTTGCAATTCTTCGACTCTCTCTCAACTCTCCATAATCCCAAAAAACAGCAGCAATTTGCTGCTCAGAATATTCATTTAGAACGGTAATCGCATCTAAATCAACACTCTTATCCATTCTCATATCTAATAGAGAATTAAATCGAAAAGAAAAACCTCTTTCAGCAGAATCAAATTGATGAGAAGAAACGCCTAGATCGGCTAATATCCCATCGACTGGATTAAGCTTCATTAATTTTAAATTATTTTGCAAAAATTTAAAGTTTTGACCAATCAATGTAAAACGATCATCATCTAACTTGTTGTTATTAGCATCGGCATCTTGATCAAAACCAATCAAACAACCCTCTTTTTCAAGCCTAGACAAGATTTCTCTTGAATGCCCTCCACCACCAAAAGTTACATCAACATAAATTCCATTTGGATTCAACACTAAACCATCTACAGCAGCATGTAAAAGAACTGGTATGTGATAACCGTTATCGATCATTTTCAGAAGATCCACCCATAACATCCGCAGCTAAATCATCAAACCCATCCCAGTTCTCACTCATCAAAGCATCATACTTTGACTTGTCCCAAACTTCCCATAAGTCGACATTTGCTACAATTACGATTTCCTTCTGAATACCCGCCCAACCTAAAAGACTTTTAGGCAAAAGAATTCTGCTACTTGAATCTACAGGAACTTTAGTCGCTCCCTTCTGAAACATTCGGGCAAATTTTCTATCCTTTACCTTAAACCGATTTAAGTCTCTGAGTTTACCCACAACAACAGCCCATTCGGACATCGTATACATAGACAAACACTCATCAACACCTCTAGAAATCACAAATTGCTCCTGGTCTAATGGATCCAATTGCTTTCTCAGTTCAGAAGGAAGCATCAATCTTCCTTTTGAATCAATCTTGCAATGATATTCACCAATAAAACCAGTCATAATTAAACTCTATCGTTATCAGATGTAAAGCTAAAAAAAATTACCCACATTTTCCCACTTTTTAATAAATGTGGATAACTTTCAACGGTATATAGTTAATTTTTGTTGCATAAAAATAGAAAATAGGACAAATAACAGGTAAAAAATTATATCAAAATAACTGTGGGAAAATGTGGAGATTAAATTATAATTATCAACATTTATTTCAATTAAAGTTAATTTCCTTAACTTTGAACGCTTATAAAAAATGGACAATAAAAACTCTTCCATTAGTGACAAATCCAACTTAATTGACATTGAAAAAGCATTCAACGTCAAAAACCCTTCGCTTTACAAAATAATCCCTGCTTTTATTTTCAAAAAATTAAAAAAGCTAATTCATCAAGATGAGCTCAATGAAATAATCAATACATACAGTGACAAAACAGGTCTAGATTTTTCAAAAAAAGGGTTAGACCACATGGGCGTTAAAACAAAATCTATAGGAGAACACAACATTCCTAAATCTGGCGGAATAATAATTGTTGCAAATCATCCACTTGGAGGTCTTGATGGCGTGGCAATAATAAATGAAGTAGGAAAAGTAAGAAGTGATGTTCACATATTAGTGAACGACATCTTACTTCAAATAAAAAACTTTAAGCCAATATTTGTCCCAATTAACAAACACGGGAAAAACTCTCGAACCAATCTTAGCTACATTGACAATCTATACGCATCTAACAAGTGCATTATATTATTTCCAGCCGGAATGGTTTCCAGAAGGCAACAACATAAAAAAATAGAAGATTTAGAATGGAAAAAAAGTTTCATTACAAAATCAATAAAACACAAAAGGGATGTTATTCCAGCATATGTAAATGGAGAAAATTCAAAACGATTTTACAACATTGCTTATTGGAGAAAAAAAATTGGCATAAAAGCTAATATTGAAATGTTATTTTTAGCAGATGAGATGTTTAAACAAAAAGGGAACACTATTATCTTTAAATTTGGCACACCAATACCATGGCACACATTTAACAAAAAAATAGATAACCTAAAGTGGGCTCAAAAAGTAAAAAAATTCGTTTACACTCTAAAGCATAACGAGCACAACATCTTTTCAGAAAAAAACTAATTGTTATGGAAAAAATAATAGCTCCAATTCCCGTTAAACTTTTAGAAAAAGAACTCACTAAAAAACGGTTTGTTAGAAAAACAAACAATGCAAATAATGAAATTTACATCTTAAATCATCACAACAGCCCCAATACAATAAGAGAAATTGGAAGATTAAGGGAAATTACTTTTAGAAATGCTGGTGGAGGAACTGGAAAAAGTTGTGACCTTGACAGTTTTGATATTCGTGAAAATGCATACTATGAACAATTAATTGTTTGGGCTCCTGAGTCAAAAGAAATAATCGGTGGATATCGATTTATTAAATGTGAGAAAGCTTTGAGTTGTAATTTGAATTTAGCAACAAACGGATTGTTTGAATTTTCAAATGAATTTGAAAAAGATTACTTACCCAAGACAATAGAACTTGGCCGATCTTTTGTTCAACCAAACTTTCAACCGTCTCAAGGAAGCAGAAGAGGCATCTTTTCTTTAGACAATTTATGGGATGGACTAGGATCACTTGTTGTAGACGAACCAAAAATCAACTATTTTTTTGGGAAAATAACAATGTACTTAGACTTCAATAAAGAAGCAAGAGATTTAATTTTAGGCTTCATGTATCATTTCTTTCCCGACAACAATAATTTAATTTCAACAATAACCCCTTTAAGCTATCATACAGACATCAAACCATTTATTGACGAGATTCAAGCTTTAAACTATAACGATGCATTCAAACTATTACAACTTAAAGTAAGAGATTTAGGCGTCAATATCCCCCCTTTAGTATCAGCATACATGAACTTATCTTCAACAATGAAAACTTTTGGAACATCTCTAAACAACAGCTTTGGAGAAGTA
>Ga0315321_10003327_pt1 | contig 12512 bp, 9 predicted proteins | sample M180m21515metaG_FD_203464 | JGI IMG/M metagenome (GOLD analysis project Ga0315321, IMG submission 203464) | Ammonia-oxidizing marine archaeal communities from Monterey Bay, California, United States - M1 80m 21515 | ecosystem: Environmental > Aquatic > Marine > Intertidal zone | place: USA... | reverse complement strand
GACCAGCCATCTTCCGCTGCCATCGAGCACCGTGGCGGGCGCCTTGGGTGCGGTCCCCGACGGCCAGATCCCCGTGATGCGGTCGCCCCGTACCTCCACATCCATGGGACCGCTGGAGGTGCCTGCTTCCACGTCCACCACGGCAACGCCCGCAATCCGAAAGGTGTCGGCATGCGCCGGGTGCACCCGCACCAGGCTCGGGCGCTGCAGTGACCACCACACCGTGGCGGTGAGTACAAGGACCAGCGTCAGCGCGCTGATGACACGCAGCAGGCGCCGACGCCAGGAGGGGCTTGGGGGCATGCAATCCTCCACGACCGCCGATGGGGACGCTGCCCAGCTCGACGGGGTGGGTGGGGGATCTATCCGCTCTCTGAGGCGTGGTCAGACACGGCGCTGTCCGGTAGGAGGCCGAGCACGTCTCTTGGAGAGGTTCCATGAACTCCTGGTCCGCCCGTCATCTCGTCATTGCCTTTTTTCTCCCCGTCTCCGTGATCACTGCGTGCTCGGGTGATGTCGCGGAGGAGGCCGCCGAAGTGGCCTCCGAAGTGGCCTCCGACGCTGCGAAGAAGACGCCTGGCAAGTCGGCCACCCCACCGAAGGCTGTGCCCGGTCGTCCCAGCCAGCAGCCGGTCAAGGAAGCCCAGGACGGACCGGTCGCCACGCCCCTGCCGGCCGATGCCCACGCAGCGCTCACCAACCCCGCTCTGGCCAACGAGACCGCACCGGACAGCTTCAAGTGTCGCTTCGAGACCTCCAAGGGCGAGTTTGTCGTTGCGGTCACTCGCGCGTGGGCCCCCGAGGGTGCCGACCGCTTCTACAACTTGTGCAAGGTCGGTTGGTTCCACCACGCGAAGTTCTTCCGCAATATCGGCGGCTTCATGGCCCAGGTCGGCATGTCGGCATTCCCCGCCGCCTCCCTCGCGTGGAAAGACGCCACCATCAAGGACGATCCGGTCATCCAGTCCAACACCCCGCTCATGGTCACCTTTGCCAAGACCGGGCGTCCGGACAGCCGGTCCACCCAGATCTTCATCAACCACGGCAACAACAAGAACCTCGACAGCATGGGCTTCGCGCCCTTCGGCAAGATCGTGGAAGGCGCGGACGTCGTGGGCCAGCTCTACGATGGCTATGGCGAAGGTGCTCCCGGAGGTCGGGGGCCAGACCAAGGTCTCATCACCAAGTACGGCGACCTCTACTTGGAAGATCGCTTCCCGAAGCTCGACAAGATCACGCGTACATCTGTCGAGTAGGTCTGCTCAGCCGCTCTTCTTGGCCTTGCCGACTGGGCCTGCGCTCACATCTGCGCTGCGTACATGCAGACCAGCGAGATGAGCCAGAGGAGCTGGCTGATGCCGGAGAACATGCTCATCTTCTTGATCGAGCTGGCTGCCGTGGCGGGCTTGTAGTCGGCAGCGGCAGCGGCAGCGACCAGCTTGCTGGTGGTCGGCTTGATGAAGCCGAAGCTGAGCACCACGCCCAGCAGCACGAGGGTCAACGCGATGTGGAAGGGCACCGGCAGGCCTTTCATGCCGCCGTACACCGAGAAGATGAGCGCGAGGCCGGTGAGCAGAGCGCCTGCACTGCCGACTCCTCCGAGCAGAGCCATCCGGTCGGCCACGCCCGCGCCGGCCGCAAAGCCCGCCTGGCCAGTGGCTGCGGACTTCTTCAGCACCGAGCCGATCATCAGGGGCGCGCCGAACCACAGCGCAGCAAGCGCGATGTGGAGGACCACGAGAAACAGTTTCAGGTGCATGGGGCCTCGGGGGTTGGTCGGTCGTGTACCCCAGCGCAGGGCGGTGTGCTTGCGTTGGGGGGCCGACGGGGCCATCTGAGTCGCGCTATCGTGGGTCGCCCGGTCTGGAGTGTCGATGCTTTCCGCCCTCCTGCTTGTCGCCAGTACACCGGTCCTCGCCAACGGCCAGACCACCCACATCTGGATCACCCGCAAGGCGCTGAGTCACTTGCCTGCGGGCGAGCTCGCAGACCTGCTCCAGCAGCCCGACCTTGAGCCCATGCTGGTCCACGGCACCATGTTTCCCGACGGCGGCTATCCGCTGGGTCATCCGTATGGCGAGACCGCCCACTGGGAGCCATTTCAGACCCGCTACCTCGAGTGGATCAAGTCCACTTGGGGACCGCCCTACACGGGCGACGCCGCACCGCATGTGGCCTTTTTGATGGGGCTCGGCTCTCACGGACTCGCCGACCAGACCTTCGACGCTTTCTACCTCAACCGGTCCCAGCTCTACGACGGCGACCTTGGGTGGGCCGACGGCAAGAGCATGGATGAGGCCACCGACATCGTGTGGGCGCGAAGCACGGGCGCCCAGGACGTGCCCGAGCGGTGGGTGCCCTACGATGACCTGCTGCCGCTGTTCGAAGACGCCGGCGTCGAGGTCGATGCCGCAACCCTCTCAGAAGGCCACAACCTGCTGGAGCTGGCGGTGACTGCGGTGGGGGTGGCGGGCAGCTCCGACGGGGACTTGTCCTACTACGAAGACCCCTTTCCATGGGCCACCTCCAACCTTGACAACGAGGACTTGCCGGGCATTCCAGCCTATGAGGCCGATGTCGTGGCGAGCTACTGGGAGGAGCTGTGGGACCGCCTGCATGACCTCTCGGGAGAGCAGCTCATCGACCGTACCTGGCCGGTGGATGGAGGCTTTGGCCTGGCCACCGACCCCGCGTCTCCCGATGCGCGCATCTCCATCATCTTCCGGCAAGGGCTGTACGCGGAGGATGTGACGGCCGATGCCTTCCATGTGGAGAGCCTGCTGGGCGACTCGTTCGAGCTCGAGACTTGGTTGTACTACGGCAACGACAGCCACATTGTGCACCTCGTGCCCACTGAGCCCTGGCCGACCGAGATGTCGATGAAGGTGACCGTGCTTGCGGGGCTTCCCACTCGCACCGGTGCTGTGCTCGAATCGGACTACGAGTGGACGGTGAACACCGGCACGCACGAAGAGGTCGAGAATGGGGTCAGCATGGAGGAGACAGACGATAAAGATGCCGTGAAGACCCGCTGCACATACGTCAGTGCTGGTGTCTTCTCGGCAAGTCTTCTTCCCATCTTCTTCGCCGCTGCCATCGCCCGTCGGGAGCAAGCATGAGCCTACCGCAAGCCAGCACGGCGGAAGGTGCCAAAGTCATCCAGGTGCTCGACGACCTGGTCAACAGCGCCATCCGGACGCGCGCCTCGGACATCCACATCGCTCCGCGAGAAGCCCGGTGGGAAATACGCTTTCGCATCGACGGCGTGATGGTGGATCGCTCTCCGCTGCCGCTGGTGCTCGGTGCGCATGTCGTCAGTCGCATCAAGGTGCTCGCGCGGATGGACATTTCCGACCGTCTGATTCCCCAAGACGGTGTGTTTACGCATGTTCCAGAAGGGGAAGGCTCCCGTACTGCGCTGCGCTGCTCCACCTTCCCGAGCCTGCATGGCGAGAAGATCGTGATGCGGCTGCTGGCCGCGAGGGGGGTTCGCAACATCTCCAAGCTCGGGGTCGAGGACTCTCAGGCTGTCGAGCTCAGGGGCTTTGTGCGCAAGCATGGCGGCTTGGTCGTGGTCACGGGTCCGACTGGCTCGGGCAAGACATCCACCCTCTACGCGATGCTCCGAGAGCTCGACACGCGTCGGCGAAATGTCGTCACGCTCGAAGACCCCATCGAGATCGAGCTGCGTGATGTGGTGCAGGGCCAGCTCAATCGCAAGCGCGGCTTCGACTTCGCCAACGGCCTGCGCGCCATCCTCCGGCAGGACCCCGACGTCATCATGGTGGGCGAGATGCGCGACTCCGAGACCGCCAAGATCGGTGTGCAGGCGAGTCTCACCGGCCACCTAGTGCTGTCGACCATGCACACCAACTCGATGCCCGACACGATCACGCGCCTCGTCGACCTTGGGCTTGAGCCCTACATCGTGGCCAGTGCGCTGGTGGGGGTCGTCACACAGCGACTGGTGCGCACCATCTGTCCCGAGTGCAAGGTGCAGGAGACGCCGGTCCAGCTCATCCAGAAGCTCCCGGGGCTGGGCTTCCTGCCGCCACAGGGCATCACCTACTACACGGGCATGGGCTGCTCGGCGTGCATGGACACCGGCTTCCAGGGCCGCACTGGCCTCTTCGAGGTGGTCGGCGCAGACGATGAACTGCGCCGCCTCATCAAGGGCAACGCCTCCCAGCGCGAGATCAAGGGCTGGTTGGCCGGTTGCGGGGTGCCCACGGTGCGCCGGCAGGGCCTGAGGAAGGTGGCCGAGGGCATCACCAGCATCGGGGAAGTGCTTCGGCTCACCTGATGCCGCAGGGGTCGATCGCGTACACCCGCGGCTGCTGCTCGGCTGCGCCCCATGGATCCAAGACGATGAGTGCGTCGCGCTCCTCGCCTGTGTTCATCCGCCCGAAGAGGGGGCCAGGCACCCCGGTGCTGCCTTGGGCGGACACGCGCATTGGCTCGGCATTGAGTGCGGGAAACAGCCACAGCCCGCCGTCGGTGGCGCTGGTGGGCACACGTCCCAGCACCAGCTCGTCACCGGCTACGCCGTCGAGGTTCGCCCAGTCGAGTGCAGCCCGCCCTGTCTCGCCGATGATGACGCGTGCCAGGGCATCATCGAGGTCGTCCCACACGGTGACCATGGGGTCATCGGTGGACTCTGCGACCTGTCCGAGGGCCACCAAGGTGGTGCCGTCCGGGCTTTGGCCCAGCGCGATGCCCCGGAGGTCCGCGCCGGCGTCGGACCCGCTGGCATAGCGGTGGTCGGGCGCATCGACAGACGACGAGAATCCCTCGGCACTCCCTAGCATCAGCACCGCACCGTCGTAGGTGGCCACCACGATGTCGGCATAGCCATCGCCGTCGACATCGCCGCCCACTCCCCACTGCCGGGTGCTGCCGTCCACCAGCTGGTCTCCGTCTCCCGCGGTGTAGTCCCCGTCGAGAAGCGGACCGGCCCAGCGCTCCAGCTCACCCTTCCAGCCGATGTGGAGATCGTCGTCCCCGTCGCCGTCGGTGTCCGCCGTGATGGGCAGGGGGCTAGCGCCGGTCGCATCGCTGGTGAACCGCAGCTCGGCGTCGAGCACGTTGCCACTGGTCCAGTCGGTGGACGCCACCACGACCCGTGCCCCGACCAGCCCAGGATGCTCGATGCCGACCACCAGCTCATCGCCCGTTGAACCGTCGAGATCGCCGCGTGCGAGGATCTCAAGCTCCCCCTCGGAGGGGTCGATTCCAAGCCATTCAGTGGGTGCCGCGAGGTCCGGATAGCGGGCGATGGTGCCGTCGCTTGGGCGACCGCTGGGGAGAACGGCGGCCCTCCCGAGCGCCCAGGCATCGGTGGTGGTCGCGGTCATGCCCACCACCAGCTGCCCCGAGAGTCCGTCGCTGGTGCCGAGGAGGCCGTCTGCGGTGTGGATCGACAGCTGATCGAGGCGTGCGGGGCTCTCGAGGCAGCCGACCTCGGCGGTGTCGGCAGAGTCGGCAGAGTCGGCAGAGTCGTCGGAGTCGTCGGAGTCGTGGGAGTCGGCGGAGTCGTGGGAGTCGTCGGAGTCGTCGGAGTCAGCGGAGTCGGTGGGTTGACCAGAGTCGGGGGTGCTGGTGGAGTCCCGCGGAGCGCGCTGGCCGGTGGACTTGTGGGCCACAGCGCCCCGCTCGCACCCCACGGACCCCCCCGCGAGCCCGATCCACGCTGCAACCATCCAGATACCCTTCAACTGCCCCCCCTTTGTTGGACCATGGACCCTCCTCCAGGACCCTGGCCCCGGGTTAGCCCGCCGCCCCACTTCTGTGTGCCGGCCCGCTGCCGGGCGCACCTCTGCATGTCGCCCCCGCGACCTCTCGACCTCTCGACTCTTGGACGGCCCCCGTGCGCGCGACCCAGCTCCACATCGTCACCTACCGAAACGACCCCGCCGATGCCGAAATCACCAGCCACCGGCTGATGGCCCGTGCTGGCTACATCCACAAGGTCAGTGCGGGGCTCTACGTCTACGGGCCGCTTCTGTGGCGCACGCTGACCAAGATCAAGGCGATTGTGTGTGAGGAGCTCGGGGCTATCGGTGCTCTCGAGGTGCAGCTGCCCATTCTTCAGGACAAGGCCCTGTGGGAGCGCAGTGGCCGCTGGGATGTCTACCAGGCCAGCCGCACCATGATGACCACCACGGACCGCCGCGACACCACCTTCGGGCTGGCGCCTACCGCCGAAGAGGTGGTCACCGACTACGTCGGCGCCACGGTGAAGTCGTACAAGCAGCTGCCGGTCAACCTGTTCCAGATCCACACCAAGTTCCGCGACGAGATTCGGCCCCGGTTCGGCCTGATGCGCGTCAAAGAGTTCATCATGAAGGATGCCTACTCCTTCGATGTCGACGACGCGGGCCTCGACGCCACCTACGAGCAGTACCGGGAGGCCTACGTGCGCATCTTCCAGCGCTGCGGTCTGGAAGCCTTCGGTGTGGATGCCGACCCGGGCGACATCGGTGGCTCGGGCTCCATGGAGTTTATGGTGGCCGCAGATGCGGGCGAGGACGCCATTCTCATCGAGGAGGGTGGGGACTACGCCGCCAACGTGGAGAAGGCGTCCAGCCAGGTGGCCGCCCCGGTGAGTGCGGGCGATGAGGCTCGTGCAATGCGCCGCGAGTCGACCCCCGGCATCCGCACCGTGCAGCAGCTCACCGAGTTCTTCCCGGAGATCACGGCCGACCGCATGGTGAAGACCGTGCTGTGCAAGGCCGTTCACATCGACCACGAGGTGCCCTGGGCGGTGCTCATCCGCGGCGACCAGGATGTCAACGAGGTCAAGCTCCGCAATCACACTGGCGGCCTCAACGTGAGGATGCTCACCGACGCTGAAATTCAGGCGCTGACAGGTGCCCAGCCGGGCTTTGCTGGGCCCGTCGACCTCCCCAACACCCTCCAGGTGGTGGCCGACGAGAGCGTGCGCGGCATGGTCAATGTGCTGTGTGGCGCCAACGAGACCGACGTGCACCTCCTCGACGTCAACCTCGGCCGCGACTGCCCCATGCCCGCCTTCGCCGACGTGCGGTTGGCCCGCGTGGGAGAGCCTGGCCCCCGCACGGGTGCGCCTCTCATCGAGCGCCGCGGCATCGAAGTCGGGCACATCTTCAAGCTGGGCACCAAGTACTCGTCCGCGATGGGCTGCACCTTCGCCGACACCAACGGCAAGCCCAAGCCCTTCGTGATGGGCTGCTATGGCATCGGCGTGTCTCGTGTGGCCGCCGCCGCCGTGGAACAGCGCTCCGACAGCAAGGGCATCGTGTGGCCCGTGCCCATCGCGCCCTACGAGGTTGTGGTCGCGCCCCTCAAGGTGCAGGACGCCGCCCAGATGTCCGCCGCCGAACAGCTCTACGGTGAGCTGAAGGCTGCGGGGGTGGATGTGTTGCTCGACGACCGCAAGATGGGTGCGGGCGCAAAGATGAAGGACAGTGAGCTGATGGGCTTCAGCGTGATGGTGGTGGTGGGACGTGGGCTCGCAAAGGACGGTACCGTCGAGGTCCGCAATCGCACCACCGGCGATGAGAAGGTCCCCACTCCGCTGGCGGAAGCCGCAGCGCTCGCGACGTCGATGGTGAAGGCCGGACGCCGCGGCTTGCTGCCTGAGTAGTGCGGAGGGATGTGTCCGCATCTTCTGCGATGACTTTGCTTCCGGGGGCCGGCGGTCCATGGCGGCTCGGGTAGACTGCGCTGGTCATGTTCTACCGCATCGTCTCCCATCGTTGGCTCTCGCTCGCCGGCCTCAGCATTGCGCTCGGGTCGTGTGGCCCATCGGAGTCCGAGTCCACCAAGGCCGCGTCATCCGAGATCGGCCCGCCACCGACCCTCAGCCCGGAGTCTCCTCGGCTTCGGCGGCTCACCCGGGTGCAGTACACCAACGCTCTGGTCGATCTCTTCGGCGACGACCTGGTGCTGCCGGTGTCGCTGGAGCCTGACGTCCGCGAGGAGGGACTGCAGAGTGTGGGCGCAAGCTCCACCAGCATCTCGCCACGGGGGGTGGAGCAGTACGAAGACGCCGCCTTTGATGTCGCTGAGCAGGTGGTCGATTGGCCCGACCGGGTCGCGCTGTGGATGGACTGCGACCTGGATGTGGAGGTCACTGCGGACTGCGTGGAAGATCTGGCCCAGAGCCTCGGACGCCGTGCTTGGCGTCGCTCGCTCGACGACGAAGAGATCGCAGCACTCACAGCGCTCATCACTTCGATTGCGTCTGAAGCCGACGACCCCGCTGTCGGGGTGGCGTATGGCATCAGCGCCATCCTCCAGGATCCCCGCTTTCTCTACCGAGTGGAGCTGGGCACCGACGATGGATCTGGCGCGCGTGTTCTCACCGATCTGGAGCTGGCGAGTCGGCTGAGCTTCCTGCTGTGGAACTCGTTGCCGGATGAGACGCTGCTCGCTGCTGCTGAAGCCGGGGAGCTGTCGACCGACGAAGGGCTCCGCATGCAGGCGGAGCGATTGCTGACCGATGACCGCGCTCGGCACGGGCTCCGCACCTTCTTCACCGAGCTCTACCAGCTCGACCGGCTCGACTCCATCACCAAGGACCCCCTGGTCATCCCGCAGTCCAGTCCCGAGGTAGGGCCGGCCGCCCGTGCCGAGACCTTGGCAGTGCTGGAGTCGCTGGTGTTCGACGAGGACGCCGACTTCCGCAAGGCGCTTACCACCCGCCACACCTTCATCGACCGACGCTTGGCGGCCATCTACGGTGTGCCGGCTCCGGATGTCGAGAGAGCGGCGTGGACCGAACTTCCCGAAGATGGGGGGCGCCGCGGGGTGCTCGGACATGTCAGCTTTCTGATGCTCAACGCCCACAACTCCACCACTTCGGCCACCCTCCGCGGCAAGTTCGTGCGGGAGCGGCTGTTGTGCCAGGTGATGCCCGCACCTCCCGCGGATGTGGACACCTCGATTCCCGAGGCCGACGTGACTTCGCCCACCTTGCGTGACCGGGTGGCGGTGCACCTCGAAGATCCCTCGTGCGCGGGCTGTCACGAGCTGATGGACCCCATCGGGCTTGGCTTCGAGAACTTCGATGCCATCGGCAAGTGGCGCACCATGGAGGCGGGTGCGGTCATCGACCCTGCCGGCAACCTCGACGGCATCGACTTCACCGACGCCTGGGAAATGGCGACGGCCGTCTCGCGTCACCCCCAGTTCGGGCCCTGTGTCGCCGAGAACCTCTACCAGTACACCACCGGTCTGCCGCTGGGCGAGGGGGAGCGCGACCTCGTCGAGTGGCTGGCGGAGGGCTTCGCAGCCGACGACCACCGGGTACGGGCGCTTGTGCTTCGCATGATCGAGAGCCCTGGCTTTCGCCAGGTGGGAGAGATCCAGTGAAGGGCCGATTCCCATTCCCCCGCGTGAGTCGACCTTCTCGAAAGACGAGCTCTGGTCCGAGTCGCCGATACATGCTTCGGGGCATGCTCCACGGAGCGGCGGTGACAGTGGGCCTCCCACCGCTGCTGTCGGTGCGCCATGCCTACGGCGACACCTGCGACGACGGCTTCCCGCAGCGCTTCGTGCTGTTCTACTGGGGCAACGGCAACCGTCCAGACCTCTGGACTCCCACCGGCGAAGGCTTCGGCGACGACTGGGCTCTCTCCGAAGAGCTGGCGCCGCTGGCCGCCATCAAGCACAAGCTGGCCGTTGTCACGGGCATGTCGGTGAAGGTGCCCAACCTGATTCCCCACTGGTCCGGCGCGATGGGCTTTCTCACAGGCATCGCGCCCACTGGCACCGACGGCGCCTGGGATGTCGTGGGCCCCACCTTCGACCAGCGGCTGGCCAGCGAGATTGGCGGCGACACCATCTACCGGTCCCTTGAGCTGGGCGTGCTCACGAGCGAGTCCATCTCCTTCGCCGGTCCGGGTGCGCGCTACCCCGCCGAGAACGACCCATGGTCCTTCTACGACCGCATCTTCGGCACCAGCTTTCGCGAGCCTGGCTCCGACGCCGGCCCGGACCCCCGGCTGGCGTGGCGGCGCAGCGTGCTCGACGGTGTGATGGACGGCATCCATGCCCTCGAAGGGCAGGTCGGCGCCGAAGACAAGCAGCGGCTTGAGAACCACTTTGACGGCATCCGAGATCTCGAAAACCGTCTCGCACGCCTTCAAGAAGATCCCCCGGAGCTGGCCGCTTGCAGCCGACCCGACGGGCCGTTGGAGAGCTTCCCCGACATCGATGGTCGCCCCCAGCTCCAGGCCCGCGCCGAAGCGATGGCCGACCTCGCGGCGATGGCACTGGCCTGCGATCAGACTCGGGTGCTCACCTACAACCTGTCCAATCCACTCACCAACGTGCTCTTCCCCGATGTGAGTGAGGGCCACCACACGCTCACCCACAACGAAGGCGGCATCCAGGAGCAGGTTCACAGCATCACCATCTCGGTGATGGACCAGCTGGCCTACCTCCTCCACGCCCTCGATGCGGTCCCCGAAGGCGACGGCACCCTGCTCGACCACTGCCTTGTGCTCGGCAGCTCCGATGTCAGCGAAGGCAAGACCCACTCGCTCGACGAGTACCCCATCCTCCTTGCGGGCGGGGCCTGTGGGGCCTTCCAGACCGACCTTCACTACCGCTCTTACTCCCAGGAAAACGCGAGCAAGGTGTTGCTGAGCGTGCTGCGGGGCTTTGGGGTGGGCGCGGCGGACTACGGCGAAGGCGAGGCGTTCACCGCCGATGGCCTGTCTGCGATCGAGGTCTGAGATGCGGATTCAGAACATCGCGTGCTGGATGCTTTTAGCTGCATCCTTGAGTGGATGTGACCGGGATGAGGAGACCTCGGACGACGCTGCGACTGCTGGGACCGAGGAGTGCGGAGACCCCGAAGACACTCTGGCCTTCGTGGTCACCTCCATGGCGTTCACACGTGAGCAGTCCCCTGGTGTGCTGGCGGGCTTCGACCTCGACGGCATCGAGAGTGCGCTGGGCGACGCCCAAGGCTGCGGTCACGAAGACTATGCAGGTCCCGACGGCACTGCGGGCATCGACAACGCGTTCGCCGCTCTGGTGGATGTGCTGGAGAGCATTGGTGCGGGCGCGGTGGAGGGACTCATCGAGGACGCCATCAACTCCGGCGAGCTGCTCATCTTGCTGGAGCTGGAGGCGGTCGAGGCGGGGGGCGACGACTCCTGTGTGGACATGAGCGTGTACCGGGGGGAGGGCATCCCGCTGCTCGACACCAACGGCAACATCCAGATGGACCAGACCTTCGCGGTCGACCCCGAGCAGGACAGCAGCTCTGCCGAGGGCGGCGCGATCTCCGATGGAGTGTTCGAGATCAACGGTGTGCAAGTGCATCTGCCGGTGCAGATTCTCGATGAGTTTCTGGAGTTCGACCTCGAAGGCGGTGCCATCCGGTTCGCGTGGCAGGAAGACGGCACCGTTGCGGGACAGCTCGCGGGGGGCGTGTCGGTGGGCTCGCTCGCCGGTCAGATTGGGGCCATCGGGGACATCGGTGGTCTGCAGGACGTGGTGCCTCCGCTACTGGAACAGGCCGCCGACCTCTGGCCCGACGAAAGTGGTGCATGCACACACCTCTCCATCGGATTCGACATCACCGGCCGACCCGCCTTCGTGTTGCCCTAGGTCGCATCCGGGGGCGCTCTACCAGGTGAAGGTCGCCAGCTCGCGGTCGGCCACGGGATCGACGATGCGCAGGCCGTCGGGTTCTACAATGGCGAGCGTGCCGTCTTGTCGGGCGAAGAGCTCGGTCGGACTGGCCCGTAGCTCACGGATGACCTTGCCTTCGGTGGCGTCGACCACGGTGACCCGGTCGGGTCCGGCGACGGCGACCCAGCCCACGCCGCTCGTGAGCAGTCCGCGTCGTCCGTCGACCTCGACACAGGTGCCTTCGATGGAGCACACCGCGGTGGCGGTGGCGACCCAGCCTGGTCCGCCGAGGCTGTGGGTCACGCCGAGCGGCTCGGTTGGAAGAGGAACGACGTCTGGAGGGGGACCGCCTTGTCCCCGCCAGGTGCGCACCCCGCCGTTGCCATCCAGCACCAGGATGCGGTCCCCCAGAGCGACGGCGTCGACGACCCCGGCCGGAGGTAGCAGACGGCCCTTGACCCGGCCCTGATGGTCCCACCACACAATCTCGCCGGTGCCGCCGCCACTTCCGCGGCGAGGAGCATGGGACACGGCGGCGATGTGCGCGTTGTCGAGACACAGCACTTCGTCCACCTTCGCACCACCGGGCCGCATGCGGTCCACCACGGTGTCGTCGGCGACGGTGCGCACCTCCACCTGATGGCCCAGGGCCAGAGCGAGGTGGGTCCCGCGGATGCAGACATCGGTGACCTTGCCTCGTGGTGCGGTCAGGCGTTCCACTTCGCGCGCTGGAGAGTCGAGGTCGCGCAGCTCCAGAAGGCCGCCTCGGACGGTCAAGAGGAGGTCGCCGTCTAGGGCGGCAGGCAGTGGATCGGGGGCCTGGGCATTTGGCGCCGGCGGCAGGCGCGGCACTTGGACGGCATCCGCTGCAGCGTCGTCTTCGG
>Ga0315321_10003324_pt1 | contig 12521 bp, 22 predicted proteins | sample M180m21515metaG_FD_203464 | JGI IMG/M metagenome (GOLD analysis project Ga0315321, IMG submission 203464) | Ammonia-oxidizing marine archaeal communities from Monterey Bay, California, United States - M1 80m 21515 | ecosystem: Environmental > Aquatic > Marine > Intertidal zone | place: USA... | reverse complement strand
TGACACAAATTTTTCTAACATCAGTTTTTTTCCTTTGAAATAATCATATGCTTTTTCAACTTCATTTTCTGAATCAATTTTAAAATTACCCTTTCCATCATATGCATCTCTTCTAGCTTTTAGTAATACTGGATATCCAAATTTTTTCAAACCCTCTTTAATTTCATCTAAATTCTCTACTTTGATGAATTCTGGAATTGGTATATTATTATTTTGTAAAAATGTTTTTTGTAAAAATTTGTCTTGAATTATTTTTAGAGTTTCTGGAGATGGATTAATTTCTGCATTCTTTTGAACGGATTTTAGAACTTCACTATCTCCTGATTCAATTTCATATGTGATAACATCTGCTTTTTTTGATAATTCGATAATTGCATCTTTATCTTTAAAATCTGCAGTAATTTGTTCTGCCCCAACTAATGATGCAGAACAATTTTGATTTGGATCTAAAACTATCACTTTGGATATATGTTCAGGCATTTTTTTAGCTGCTTCTGTAAGCATCATCCCTAATTGACCTCCTCCTATAATTCCCAAAATCTTTGACATTAGATGAATTCATTAAAATGCACTAAAAATATCTAATGTACTGTGTCTAAAATTCTTAAAATTCTTTTAGGATCTGTATTACTAACTGCTGTATTCCTAGTTCAATTGCTAGTTTTAGGTATTGAAATAAACTTGTAATTTTTGTTAATATCGAAAAGAATCTTTTGTGCCATCTGTTGGAGGTATTGATTTAACCCATTTTTTATAATCTTCTTGCGAGTTCTCATATTCATTTGATTTTGCTTCACGTACGATAAAATCTTCAGAATTTACAAAATTTTTACATTTTTCACATAACCACAAAGTTTTGTTTTCTGGTATTACTGATTTAGGCAATCTTCTACCTTTACATTTTTTACAGAAAAGTGGCATTATTTTTTATGAAATTATGTCAATAATTTGAATTTAACATTTTTCTCTTCTAAAGATTTAATCAAACATTTTGCTTGTTCTTCGCCTTGAGTTTCTAAATTGAGCGTTACTGATGCTGAACCTGCATTAACGTCCGAACTTAATCTGTCATGTACAACTTCTACAATATTTGCATTGGCTAAAGTGATAATATCTACAATTTCTTTGAATGCACCAGGTCTGTCTGGAAGCAGAACGGATAATTTTAATAATCTACTCATAGCAGCCAACCCTTTGTCTACAATTTGACCTAAAAGATACATGTCCACATTCCCTCCAGCTAATACTGCAACAACTTTTTTTCCAGGTGATGGTTTTTTTGAAATTAAATAAGCTAATCCTACAGCACCTGCAGGTTCAACTACAAATTTCATCCTCTCCATTAACAGAAACATTGCTTTAGTAATTTCATCATCATCCACTAGAACAATTTCATCAATTAGGTTTTTTATTATATCAAAAGTAATTTCGCCTGGCATTTTTACAGATATACCATCAGCTATTGTTCTGTCCCCTCCAGTTAATGTTCTAACATTTTGTTTAACTGATTCATACATGGAAGGAAATGATTTTGATTGAACTCCGATTACTTTCACATCTGGATTTTTCTCTTTTATGGCAATTACGGTCCCTGCTGCTAAACCTCCTCCACCTATTGGTAAGTAAATTTCTTCAACGTCTGGTAAATCTTCCAATATTTCTAATCCAATAACTCCTTGTGCTGCTATGATTTGAGGATCATCAAAAGCTTGTATTATTGTAGATCCTGTTTCTTTTGCAATTTCTTTTGCTTTTGCATATGATTCATCATAGTTTATGCCTTCTAAGATAACATTTGCACCATACCCTTTTGTTGCAGATACTTTTGCAGGCGATGCATTTTTTGGCATTACTATTGTACATGAAATATTTTCTAAAGATGATGCTAGTGCAACCCCTTGTGCATGATTTCCAGCAGATGCAGCTACAACTCCATGTTTTTTTTCTTCTTCTGATAATGATTTAATTTTATAATATGCTCCTCTGATCTTAAATGATCCTGTTTTTTGTCTAAATTCTGCTTTAAGGTAAATTTTTGATTTTGTTAAATCACTAAATGTTGGTGAATGAATTAATGGGGTTTTTTTAATTTCATTTCCTCGTAATGAATTTGCCTTTACTATTTCATCATATGATGGATTCATGGGAGATGTTGCTAATTTTTTCTAGTATTTGAGTTCATCGATATATATCCAAATTATTTTAAAATTTCATGCGTATTTTTTAGGTTATCGTTTGTTCTTGTTATTTTAAAAACAGATAACAATTTTAGTAAATCGGTTCATCATTTTAAATATTTTCAAATTTACATTATCTTTTTGAATGTTAATTTTTAATTATAATCTCAAGTTCATCTAATTTCTTCAAAATATTCTCTTTTACTGTATTTGACATTTTTCTTGGATCAAATAATCCTTCACGATTATTATTTTTAATAAATTCTATATCTAATGTGCATAAACAACCTTCCTCTCCTGACACTAATCTTGCATCATCAATTAAAACAGAACTTGTTTGATATGTTTCAACTAATAATGAATCTAATTCCTTGAATAATTTGTTTTTCTTCTCAGTTAATTTTTTAAATTCCTCTCCTGTTTCTTTTTCAATTTCAGCATATACTTTTTTACTAAATTCTTCGTTTTCATAAAATACTTCAAATAAATTTTGATGATCAAAATCTTTGTATCCCATTTCTTTTAATTTGTTTAATACAAATTGATCACTATTATCTGATAATTCTGTTTCTTTATTTTTTGTAACATCCACAATTTCAGCTAATTCCTTTTGGCAATCTATTACTCTTTGAAGTGGTTTATAGAATAGTAGTACATGAAATTGTAATGATATGTGTCCAGATATCAAATAATTTCCTTCAGTATTTTCAAATTTTGTAAATACTCTTCTAAGATCTTCATTATTTGTTGTTGACACATCTTGTAATGACCAATCAATTAATTTTTGATTTACTTTTTCAAGATAGTTTACTATTTGTTGAGGATCAAATGTTTTTTGTTCTGTAATTGTTGAATCCCCCATCATAACTTTTACATCCACACTATTTGTTAATTCTACAATTTTGGATAGAAGTTCTTTTTGAATAACTTCATTTTTTTTATTTAAAATTTGAATGAATTCATCGGGGGATCTTGAACCTAATCGCACAAAAATAAACACATAATTGTTATCCTTAAACCTTGATTTTCAATAATGTTCTAAATTGTGATATTTTAGCACGAATCCATAATACTCAACAATATGTAAATAGATTAATGATTGATTCTAGTCATGGAAAAATCAAAAATATTATGTTACAATTGTAATAATGAAATTTTAGAATATTATGATGACAGGTATAGTGGAACAAGAGGTAAATGTAACTATTGTAAAATTGATTTTCCCTTGGAGTAATAATTGAATAATGACTCACGATAATAATGAAAAAAAAGATAACACTGTCGTAGATATGCTACTAAGTAGAAATATAGAAGAAGCCGTAGATTCTGAATCTATGATTTTAGAAACTCAGAAAAGAGTTTGGGGAGCATTAAAAAAAGGATATGAATATTCGGGTGTTGTTGATGAATCTGAAAATTATCTTCGAAAACATGTTTTCTCTAAATTAGATATGGTTGTTTTGTATGTGGATTTAGTAGGTTCTACAACTATGGCTTTAGAGATGCCTTCTGAAAAAATTGCAATTATAATCAGTTCTTTTGCTCAAGAAATGGCTGCAGTAATTCGACAACATAATGGATATGTGTTAAAATTTGTTGGTGATGCTGTTATTGGGTATTTTGTTGCTGAAGGTAATTCCTTACTTACTGCAGATAATGCAGTGAATTGTGCAAAATCTATGAATACCGTTATTCAAAAAGGAATTAATCCAATTCTCAATCAATACGATTATCCTGATTTGATGGTTAAGATAGGAGTAGATTTTGGTCAAAATATTGTTGTTAGATATGGTGCAGATGAAATTAATTCTCATGTAGATTTAATGGGTCCTGCAATGAATATTGCTGCAAAAATCCAAAACATGGCAAAACCAAATCAAATTTTAATTGGTTCTGATGTGTGCAAAAGACTTCATCCAAATTCTCAAAAAGAATTTAAAGAAACAATTTGGGAAAATGATGAATGGAAATATCGTTCCAGATTAACTGGAGAGATTTATCAAGTTTTTGAATTTAAAGGTTAATTGATTTGTAATTTAATCTTGATTAGATCGTAAATTTTTCAGGACACTCAACATGTTCATAATGGTGTTCTGTAAATTTTTCTTGAACTACATACATTACAATTTTATGCAATTCTTCTTCTTTGATACTCTTTTTACATCGCAAACAAGTTCTGTTTATCTCAGCCATCATATATCCGATCAAAATAGGAAATGTATAAGGATCTGCGATCAGCTCAAGTTGAGCAAAACTTACTGAAATTAGACTAATGGGTATATGAAATGCCTAAAGTAAGCCATAAAAGTAGCAAATTAAGATGAAGTTTATGGATAATATGGTAATGAGACATCTACAAGACCTTTATGGATTAAACCCAAATATTCCACATATGGCATTTCAATTCCCTCGGTTACCTCCGGGATTGAATCATCCTTTGTCTCCAGTTCACCAAAATCAAATGAAATCTCAATTAACCCAACATGATGAAACACTTAACCAAAAATTACAAGGATTTCAGAAATTATATCAAGATTATGCTTCAGGATTACTTTCTCATGAATCTCAAATTATTCCACCTGGTCATCCCTTATTCAGTAGTAGGAATTCTCTTCAAACATTGAAAACTGAGAATGATAAATTAGTTAAAGAAAATTTAGAATTAAAGAAAAAATTAGATAGTAGACCTAAAGATAAACACAACCCGTAAAGAGATATTTTTAATATTTTAAAAAGTAATAAGCCTTATTAGAATCTGATTTTATTTTTTGATATGATTAAAACTCCATCAGATAAATGGAAAAAATCCATATTAAAATATAAAAAACAATGTCAGTCTATTATTCAACTATCCAATAATATCCGATATGTTGGTGTTATCAACAATTATGGTAGAACGTTAACTGGAGTAATCAAACCTAATCTTAAACCATTGTTAAAATCTGAAGAAGTAAAACAAGAATTTTTTATAATCTCTACTTTATTTTCATTAAGAAAAGAGGGTGTTAATTCACTTGGTAAATTAGATCACATAATTCTAAAACATTCTAAAGTAAATGTCATTATTTTTCAAAAAAATGGTATTACATTTTACATTTCTATTAATTCAAAAGAAAAAAGTTTGGATAAGATTATCTCTTCAATAAAAAAGATAATCTAAGCTGGTGTAAATCCGTGATATCCACTGGTTTGTTGATCTTTGTCCTCATAGATGGGCTCAAACAATGAAATCATGTATTGGTCTGGATCCAAGATCACTGCATTTTTACCTACATCCTTTTCAACAATATCGCGATGTATTGTAACACCTTTTGCTCTTAGTTCTTCAAGTGCCGATTTCAAATCACCTACTAGAAATCCTAAACTCACTCCATTGTCTATAGAACTGCCTACATGTTCTGCTGTTGATGATGCAGGATGTAAACTCAACAAAGTTCCAGATGTACCTAAATCTACCCATGTTTTTCTTTGATCTTTAATTGGAAGACCAATTATCTCATTGTAGAATTGTATTGACTTGTCTAAATCTTTGACAGCCAATATGACATTTCCAACTTTTTTGATATTCACAAATAATATGTGTGAAAGTTGCTTAAATCAATTACCATTTTAATCACAAATATTTTCAAGAATTATTTTTAAATATTATTGATAATTATTGAACCTCAACCATTGTTTCAGTTCTTTCAACCCCACTAATTTTTTGAATTTGGGTTGTAACCTCTTTTATTTCAGATAGTTGTTGTACATCAATTATTGCCACTGCATCAAATTGACCACTTGTTGGAAATGAATGTTCAACAGTTGTTAGCTTTCCTAATTTTACTGCAATTAGTTTTTTTGGAGATTTTACTAAAATTATTGCTCTTACCATCCTAAATCTACCTCCACTTCAATTAGAGTTTCTGTAGTTACAATATCTTTGATTTTTTTAAAATCAATTACCATTTGATTGATTTGGTCCATACTACCTTGCAATATTACGCTGATATCTGCCCTACCGGTAACAATCATTACCTGTTTCACCACCTTCCTTTTCTTCCTTATTATTTCTACTACAGAATCTACTTTTCCGGGTTTAACAGTAATTAGAGATAGAGCATGCACAGCCCTACTATGCTATTCAATATGATAAAGATTTCTAGTCTGTTGCTTCTTGTGATCTTGCTTCTTCAAGATATGCTCTTCGTTCTTCATTCACTTTTTCTTGATCTATTACAATATCATCATCAACAATTACTATTCCACTGTCTCCACTAGGCTCATTTTTGGATTTTTTACTCTTAGATTTTACTGCAGATTTCTTTGTTTTTCCTGTGGTCTTTTTTGGGGTTGCCTTTTTTGTGGTTGTCTTTTTTGTAACTTTTTTTTCAGCCATTAATATCGAAAATCTTGCGATGGAGTCGCTATTAAACATTCTGTCATATTTTGTCCAGTTTTACTTTATTTTTTATCCATTTCATATTCAATTGATTCATTAGTGATCTCTGTAATCTCATTGAGAACGATCTTTTTTACTTCATCTGGTGTCCCTAATTGATTTGAAACCATGTAGTTTAATTGATCCAATATGGAATATTGTACTCTTGCTCTCAACACATCTAAAACCTCTTTTTCAACTGTAGGGTGAAATTCACTTACCCATTGCTCTATTTCTTCTTCAATCATATTTTTGAAATTCATATGTTTGAAATTCATATGTTTGATTTATTTTATTTGTATTATTGGATTTTACTTGAAATTAATTATTATTCATATCTTTGAACATAATTGAAATTTGCCTACATTCAAGTCAATAATTAACTCTTCAATGAATTTATCTGGAATTATGATATATTCTTTGAAGATGGGAGGTGAAAGAAAATAGCAAAATTAGCAGATTATCAAACAATTACCAATTCAGCATCATTAGCAAAAATTGATGGTCAATCATTCACAATTACACAAATTGAGGATTCCAATTATACCCAGGGTGATGAAGTTACCAAAGGTGTAAAATTGACTATGAAAGAGAATTTTTCAATTGATGGAAATCAAATGAATAAATTTCATACAACTCGTGTTGCAATTGTAAAAAAGTTTTCAAATCAAAAACTCCGAGATGATATTAATTCTGGTTCTGAAACACTTCATGTAAAATGTATTCTTGAAAAATCCACTTCAGGTAAAAACTTTTTTAATTTAATTGATGCCTAGTTGTGAATTATCTACAAGAATAATTTTTTATTCTTTACTTTATTTTTATTTCGATAAATTATTAGATGATATTTTATTATATTTTTTAAATTATCTTCTACTGATAGTTCTTGATTAATGGAGATACTGAGAAAATCAAAATAATCTTTATCTTGTAATTTTATTTGTATTTTTCTCAATTCAATACCTTGACTTGTATTCTAGTGTCTTCATTTGCAATCATTTTGGCATGATTTTCACATACTCTCATAATCTCTTTAGCAAACGGTTTTTTGGAATTATTATAATGAGAATATAGTATTTTAAAATAAGATTCAGTGTTACAGCCCAAAATATTACAAATCATAAGATTAGAAACTAGTCCATATTGAGCCTAAAAGATGAGGTTATTCTATCATAAATTACATGAATCTAAGAGTGCCAAGGGCATGATTTGAACAAGCGACAGCCCGGTCTTCAGCCGAGTGCTCTTCCAGGCTGAGCTACCTTGGCACTAAAAAAAATACTTTAGATGAGGCATTAAAGTTTGTCTTTTTATGGTTTCCAAATAATATCTTCTATACCATTGCGTTTATTGATTAAACGACCCATTACAAACATCATATCTGATAATCTATTCAGATATTTAATGCAGTTAGAATTGATCTCATCTTTATCACTTAATTTAACTACTAATGTTTCTGCTCTACGAACAATTGTCCTAACTTGGTGAATTTGAGCAGCAGCTAAATTACCTCCAGGTAAAATGAAATTTGTTATTGGCGATAATTCCGATTCAAATTTGTCTATGACACCCTCTAAATTTTCGACCATATCTAAAGAAATTCTATTTTTTAAATCGTTAAGATTTTGGTTTGATAAATCAGAACCAAGCAAAAATAATTCATTTTGAATTTGACTTAAAATTTGACTCACATCTGTATCTAACGTATTTGTTAAAACAACACCAATTGCAGCATTTACTTCATCAACAGTACCATATGCAATAATTCGGGGGTGAGATTTTGCAATTCTAAAATTTCCTTGCAATCCTGTATTCCCATCATCACCTGTTTTTGTATAGATTTTCATGTTTTTGTTATTTTTCTTTAACTATTATATAATTCTAAAAACTAAACTGAAAATTCATTAGTAGAAAATAATACACATATCACATGACAATTTTGGATTTTTTTAACCATGCATCAAATCTAAAAAACATCTCTAGGCAGGGTTGGATAGATAAATTATCGATAGAAAACCCGGAATCTGTGGCAGATCATAGTTATTCTATGGCCATAATGGCCATGGTTATATCAGATTTAGAAAATTATAATTCTGAAAAAATTTTAAAAATGGTGTTATTACATGATTTAGCTGAATCAAAAATTGGTGATTTTACACCTGGTCAAATAAGCAAAGAAAAAAAAGAAAAAATTGAAAATAATGCATTTTATGAAATGATTGGAAAATTACCAAGATCTATAAAATCAAAATATGAAGAAATTTGGAAAGAGTATCAACAACAAACATCTCTTGAATCTCAAATTGTACACCAAATAGATCGTTTAGAGATGGCATTACAAGCAAAAATGTATCAAAAATCAGGATCATCTAAAGAAAACATTTCTTCCTTTTTAGAAACAGCGAAATCTGAAATAACTCATCCAAAATTAAAAGAAATATTTACAAAGATAGTTGAAGAATATTAAGAAATGTCTGAAACTGAAAAAGATGAATTAATTGATGCCCAAAAACAAGTTATTGGTATCTTATTTGAAGTGATTAAAAGATTACAAACTAACAATGATTTAGATGAAGAATATTTTCAAATGATTTCAGATGAGAATAAAAATACAAAAAGAATCGATGATATACTAAGTGAACGAAAAGAAAATTCAAAAATTGTTGGTAGATTATTGGAACAATTAGAAAGTTAATTTAACTCAGAAAAACCAATAGTTTTCATACCAAAACAAGGTTTGTTTCCCTTACTCCAACATTTACAAGAACATGATACTGCTTTTCCACTTTCTAAATCTTTAACAACTTTATGAAAAACACCTTCTCTGATTTTTGATTCAATAGATATTGTCTCATATTTCTCAGATTTTTGATCATAATTAGTCATAGTTAATTCCCACAACTACAATCATCGTCGGAAACTATTCTGAGATGAGCCGTTTGTTGATGTTTGTCTTGCACATAACTTGAGAGATTGGTGATTCTCACTCGGGATTCCTTAACATTCCAACTCCCTTCATTTTCAAACCAAAATTCAATTTCATCAACATCATACCTTTCTCCATTTTTAACAAGATCTTTGAAAATTATCTTAATTTCATTAATTTCTAATTCTGTTAATTTTGATTTATCTTGAACAAAAGTAGTAATTTCATTTAATTTGATAATTACTGGATTTGTTAGTGGCAATACCTCTAGATTATGCAGTTTCTATAACTATCTTTTGTGATGTTTTTATAACAATCAAATAATTTGATGAATATGCAGTATTTTCAGGCATTAAAATTAGGTCAAAAACGAGTTGCAGAAGCTCGAGAGTATCTCAACACCCTCACTGATGGAAAAGCAATGCCTGCATTAGCATTAACTGACACAAAATCTAATGTATGGAAACCTGTAGGGGAGGAAAATTTGTATGCGTTTGTTGATGAATCGGCAGGATTCATTTTGACTGATAATAGTGGATATATCCTAGCTTTAGTTGATAATTCTGGTTCATCAAAAACAATAGTTCAAGGTGTCACAAAATTACAAAAAGAAAATCTAGAAAAAGCATTTGAAAAAGATAACATTCCTAAATTTGAAGGTAAAGTAATCCTTCCAGTTTAATTTCAAATCATTATTACTATATCCCTTAAAGCCAGTGATTTTTACCAATATGTTATATGACAAAACCTGAACTTGAGAAAAAAATATTTTTACATTTAACAAAAGTTACATTTTCAACATTTGATGAAATGAAAAATATATTCAAATGCACTGATAAAGATTTAATGCATATTATTAAAAAAAATATTAAAACAAATTTAGACCCATTAGGATTTATTCTGATAAATGATGAAGTTGATCCTCCACAATACTCTATTGAAGCAACAAATTATGTAACAATTCACACTCAAGTTGAGAATTATTTGAAAGGAATTAACGGGGTTTTGAATTTATTTTATAGGAATTTATCCACCCAATCAAGTTTATTGAAAACAAATTCTGATACAGCTCCAAATCTAAATAAAAAAGAAAAAACTATTTTTGATAATATTAGTTTAATTTTAGACAGAATTCAACAACTTTCATTTCTTATTACATACTACAAATTAATGGACAAAATTCCAAAAAATATGGTTTCACAAGCTGATGAAGATAATCAAAAGTGTCTCAACATGTATTCAAAAATCCTTAAAAAATTGCAAAATATTGTAACGAAAGAAAAATCATATCAACAAGCAATGGAATTGTATTTGTTTAAACATCAATTTGTAGTAAATCATCTAAATTCTTCAATTTAGGCACTGATTTTAGAGCTTAAAGTCAATTCTAATAAAATCATACAGAGAAAACCTTTAGTTATGATTATGAAATAGTAAGAAAATGAGTAAATTCTCCCAGGAAATTGAAGTTAGTGGACACCTGATTGATTCATCAATCCTAACTAAAATTTTTGATAAAATTATGGATTTGAAAGGAGAGTTTGATGTTGAAGAGATTGATATTGGAACAAAGAAAAAGGATCATTCTTATGCAAGATTAACAGTAACAGGAAAAGACCAATTTCATTTGGATGAAATTTTAAAAACAGTATACCGTGAAGGTGCAGTATCCAAAATTCAAAAAGAAATCCAATTAAAAAAATCACCAAAAAATTATGTCATGCCAGACAACTTTTACAGTACCACAAATAATCACACTCAAGTTTTTCTCAAAGGAAAATGGGTTACAGTTGAAAATATGATGATGGACAAATGTATTGTTGTTAAAGGAAACAAAGCATTTTGTGTTCCAGTAAGAGATGTAAAGAAAGGGGATCAGATTATTGTTGGAGAAGATGGAGTTAAAATCAATCCACCAGAACGTCCTAGAGAAGGGGTTAACGTATTTGAATTCATGGGAAGTTCAAGTTCAAGTGAAAGACCTACCCAACATATTGCAAAACAAGTAGCTGATGACATTTACAATACAAAAAAGAAAGGTGGAAAAATTGTAATTGTTGGAGGTCCTGCAATTGTACATACGGGTGCTGATGATTCAGTATCTGAATTAATTAGATCAGGTTACATTGATGGTGTTTTGGCAGGAAATGCACTTGCTGTTCATGATATTGAATATGCGACACTTGGAACATCACTAGGAATGAATGTAAAAGATGCCACATTGGCATACCATGGTCATAGAAACCACATGGATACCATAAATGCAGTTTTCAAGGCAGGTTCTATTGCAAATATGGTTAAGACTAAAAAATTGACTAAAGGAATAATGTATGAATGTGTGAAAAACAACATTCCGTTTGTTTTAGCAGGTTCAATTCGCGATGACGGTCCATTACCGGATGTAATTACTGATGTTGCAGAGGCTCAAAGACAATACAAAAAAGTTCTCAAAGGAGCAGATATGGTAATCATGATTTCTACCATGCTTCATTCTATAGCAACTGGAAATATGCTACCAGCTAGTGTGAAAGTAATTGTTGTGGATATCAGTCAACCAACAGTAACTAAATTGATGGATAGAGGTACATGGCAAGCACTTGGAATTGTATCTGATGTGGGTGCATTTTTGCCAATGGTTGCTCAGCAAATCAAAAAACGTTCAAAATAATTTTTCAATTATTAATCAGATATTCAATTCCAACGATCATATCGCCAGTAGTAATTTTATCTTCAGATACCCATATTGCAAGATTTACGACCCATTTAGGCATTGATTCAGCAGGAATTCCTAACAATAATTCCAATTCAGCAACATCTTGTGAAGACCCATCCCAATCAGAAACTAATTGTGTAAGCATCTCTTCATCAAAGAAACTGACTACTTTTTGACGTAATGGAGAATCAAATACAAGTGGTTCAGAACCAGATATTTCCAATGTTAACGGTAATTCAACTTTAAAAAAATTTCCATTAAGATCTGTTGCTTGAACCCAGACAT
>Ga0315321_10003323_pt1 | contig 12530 bp, 7 predicted proteins | sample M180m21515metaG_FD_203464 | JGI IMG/M metagenome (GOLD analysis project Ga0315321, IMG submission 203464) | Ammonia-oxidizing marine archaeal communities from Monterey Bay, California, United States - M1 80m 21515 | ecosystem: Environmental > Aquatic > Marine > Intertidal zone | place: USA... | reverse complement strand
CACCTGATCGAAATCCAGGAAACCACCATCGGTAAGTCGGGGCTGAAGTATTGCCTGATCGCGCCGGGTGCGGCCGCGGGAGCGTACCTTTCCGGCTGGGCAACCGACCGATATTTCAATAGCCGCCGAGCACCTGTAATTTGCGGATTGCTCGTTCTACTTGGATTGACGACATTGCTTTACGAAGCTGTCGCCCGCAGCACGGAATGGTGGGCGACAGGCGTCCTTTGTGTGCTGCTGGTTGCGCTGGGGTTCTGCATCTACGGTCCCCAGGTACTGCTGGTCGGGACGGCGCCCGCCGATCTGGCTCACCGCGGAACAACTGCGGCAGCGGCCGGCTTCGTGAACTTCATGGGGTATATGGGTGCCGCGACGGGGGACGTCGTCACCGGGTACTTTTCCGACGCGGCACACGGTGGATGGCAGATCGCGATCTGGATCTGGGCCGGCTGGGCATTCGCCGCGGCCGGATGCGTGTCTCTTCTATGGAATACAACGTCCAATCGAGTTGGGTTTCTGCCATCGTTCGTTCCGAAACTCACAGGAACAGTCGGGATGCTGTCAATGATTGCGGCACTCATCATCGAAGAAGCACCTCAGAATGTCACGCTGGCGATGTCTGCCGCCATTTTGTTTATGCTGGCATCGTTCAAAATCCGCCGCGTGGGGATTGCGACGTCGGCGTTTGCCGTCATGGGAATTGCCTACTTCTTTTCGAACTACGTAATCAGCTTCGGCGGTCAGGTCACCTGGACTCTGGCAGCCGGTCTGGGAGGCTGCGGAGTCGCCTTGATTTCATCCATCATGGTCATCACCGACGAACGGTAACGTTATGAGAGCGATTATAATCGGAGCCGGCCGCGGCAGCCGACTGATGCCTACCACCGCAGACACTCCTAAGTGTTTTGCCGAAGTCGCCGGGCAGAGAATGCTCGACTGGGCGGTCGATGCGTTTCGCCAGAACGGTGTCACGGACATCGCCTTCATTGGCGGCTATCGAATTGAAACGGTTCAGGAAGCTCACCCGGAATTCACATTCCGCCACAACGTCGAATGGCCGAACAACAACATTCTCGCTTCGCTGATGTACGCCGAAGATCTCATGGATGAACCGTTTATGTGCTGCTACTCCGACGTCCTGTTCACTCCGACGATCATCGACGGCATGTTGCGAAACGCTGACGACATCGCACTGGCCGTCGACACAGGATGGCTGACTCGATACGAACATCGAACCGAACACCCCAGCGACGACGCGGAAAAAGTGACCGTTGCAAACGGCAGCGTGACTCGCCTGCATCGTGAAATCCCAGAAGCGGACGCGTATGGCGAGTTCATCGGACTGGCGAAATTTTCAACCGCTGGAGCCGAGGCACTGAAAACAATCTACCACGCACGTCGCGAAGAGTTTGCCGGGCAGCCATATCGAGAAGCGAAGGTCTTCGAGAAGGCCTACATGATTCACCTTATGCAGGACATGATTGAAGCGGGAACAAAAATGGTTCACGTTGATACGCCCGGCGGGTACATCGAAGTCGATACTCAGCAGGACTTCGAATACGCACGGCAGTTCTGGACCGAACGACATCTCACCAAATAGCCGACACTCGCCTCTAGCAGGATACGCCCGATGGCTGACAAACTTCTTTTTCCGACATCGATCATCGGTTCCATGCCACGACCTGATTTCGTGAAAGACCTGATTGCTGACGATTGCCCGTATTCTGGCGACGATTACCAGCGTCTAATGGGGTCGGCAATCCGTTCCGTCGTTGCTCTGCAGGAAGCGGCGGGACTGGATGTCGTTTCTGACGGCGAGTGGTGGCGAAAATCGTACATCGGAGTGATCGCCGAACTCGCTCATGGCTTCGAACTGAGTATAAATCCGGCGGACGGACGGCCGTGGACGGTTGTCGTCGACAAGCTCTCGCCAAAGACGCCTGGCTTCATCGCCAGGGAAGTCGCTTTTCTTAAGAAGCTGACCAATCGACAAATCAAAGCCACGTTGCCAGCTCCCGCTCTGCTTGGAGAACGAATGTGGGATGCAGAGGCATCATCAAAAGCGTACCCGACACGCGAAGCGTTCGTTCGTGACTGCGTACCCATCCTGCGTCACGAAATTGAATTACTGAGAGCCGAAGGCGTCTCGATCATCCAGATCGACGACCCACATCTGTGCCTGTTCGTCGACCCGGAAGTCCGAGCCGGTTACGGAAACCCAGATCAAGCGGCAGACTTCGCCGTCGACATGGACAACCAGGTCGTCGCCAATTTCAAAAACGTCAGTCTGGCCGTCCATCTATGCCGCCGCGCGGGAGCACGTGCCCGAGGCGAAGCACAACATCAAGGCAGCTACGAACCGATCATGCAACAGTTGCGAACGCTCAACGTTGGTCATATCACGATGGAATTTACAACTCCGGGTGTCGGTGAAATGTCAGTCCTGGCCCAATTGCCCGAACACGTGGAGATCGGCCTCGGCGTCGTCAGCACGTTGCCTGGCGAAGTGGATTCGCCCGAAACCATCGTCGCTCGCGTCGAACAGGCTCTGCAACACGTCGCGCCCGAGCGCATCGTGCTGAATCCGGAATGTGGATTCGCGCCGGGATCAGCAGCGAAGGTGGACGTTGACGAGGTCTATACCAAACTGAAGAACGAAGTCGTCGCCGCAAAGATTCTCCGCGCGAAGTATGAATAACGCATTCTCTAACGTAGCGTTCAAGATTCGCGTAAATTGCAACGTGGTCACCACCCACCAATCGCTCTTGTATTCCTGGGTACTGCTCACCCTGATGATCAGCCAAGAGCGATGGCGATCACGCCGAACACCATCGAACCGGCCGCGATCAGCCTCCGCGTCGTGTGTTGCTCACCGAGGAATCTTGTACCGAGCACTGCACCAATCAGGATGCTGATCTCGCGTGAAGGGGCGACGGAACTTAACGGGGTAAACGACATTGCGGTCAGAGCAAGGATGTACGACGCCGGGGCAAGAATCGCAACTCCGATGACTTCCCGCCGATGACTCGACCATAGGCTGCGGACCATGTTTCGCTTTGTCCACGCGTGCGGTGTCAGCATTACGCAGAGGGCGAAGCCGGTAAAAAGTTCCAGCAGTACGGGCGGCACATTAACGCCACTGACCATGTACTTGTCCCAAACGCTGTACACACCGATGCTCATCCCGCAGAGAATCCCCCATTTGATGGCGGCACGAGTTCTCTCCTCTGACTCGGACGATTTGCCTCGCCATGTCAAAAGTACGACGCCGAGAACGACCAGCACGAGACCGCCAATCGTCACCGGACCTGGCCGTTCGGAGAGAATCACAACAGCCATGATCGTTGAAAGCGTCAGGCCCGTTCCACGAGCTAGTGGGTAAACGAGCGACAGATCTCCAACGCGGTATCCTCGCTGCAGCACAATGAAGTAGAGCAAGTGCAGAATGGCAGTTACACACATCCCTCCAAAGCCGGGCCAGCCAATGTTGGGTTTTTCAATGAGATACACCGCAACCGCTACAGGCCAGAGCAACAATGACGAACAGGCCGTAAAAAGCCAGACGAAAACTGCTCCGCCAACACCCGCTCGCTTCGCCAGCAGATTCCAGATGGCATGCAGAAACGAAGATGCCAGAATCAGAAGAACAGCGGTTATACTCAACGTTCAATTTCCAGAGACACAGGTAGTTGGCAACAATGTCAAACAGTGATGATACAGAACACTGACAAGTGTGTACCGCACCGGCACCTGACCGCACAATTGATAAAGCATCCTCGACTAATCCGATCTCCCGAGACAATGTCGCGTTCCAAGCTGGAATAATAATTCTCACCCCACGCTCACTCGCTGTTTCGATAACGCTGCTGGCAATCACTCCGACTGAAAGCGTCGACTGGCAGTACGAGCGAGGCCCTGATCGAGACGACATTTCCTCCGAGTCGTCCGGCAGGAACGGCATGACGAGGATCAAGGGCGAATTGTGGAAAGCTTGAGTGGACAGAGGCAGCACTTCTCCGCTCATCGTCGACGGCCGTGTCTATCTAGCAGGATAGTCGAAAAACCTGGACAATCTCGTCGGGCTGGAAGTAGCCACGGGCAAAGAATTGTGGCTGGGTGGCAAAGTTGGCTCGCAGGGATCCTGCATTCTGACGGGCGACGATCGACTGATCTGCCGCGGCCGAAACGGAAGCGTCCGCTGCAGGGTACTGTCGATCGGAGCTAACTGATCCGTTTCTAAAAGGCATTTTTAAATGCCAATAGCACACGTTTTGATTGTTCCGCTAAAGTGCACTGAAGTGAAAAGCTCGCAACGAATACATTCTGCCAGACTTAACATTTCCAACTGTTTACTCCATTAGATTTTGGGCCGTGCGCAGAATGTCCAAACAGCTACTGCAAATCTACAAGAATCCGACTTCACTTGTGAGTATTAAAGAATTTAAAGGTAGCGGTCGCCGCGGACGGCAGTCGAAAACTGGAACAATGGACATGATCCTGCACACAGAATTCGCAAGTACCCACTGTTTGAAACTGGCGTGGATCCTGTTGATAATTTCAACCGGAAACCTCAACGCAGTGGAGGCAGACGACTCCGTCAGCTACAGCCGCGACATCAGACCTATTCTTTCAGGCAAATGTTTTTACTGCCACGGGCCTGACGAAGAGGTCCGGGAGGCCGACCTTCGGTTGGATTCGTTCGAAGCCGCGACGCAAGGCGATATGGAGTCGGCAGCGATCGTGCCAGGCAAGTCGTCTCACAGCGAGTTGGTCCGTCGTATCCTGTCGGACGATCCTGATGAACAGATGCCACCTCCAGCGTCAAATAAGTCATTAACCCAGGAACAGAAACTGTTACTTCAAAGCTGGATCGATTCCGGCGCCAAGTACGAACAACACTGGTCGTTCATCCGCCCGACACTTCCAGCGATACCGCAGGTTGCCGATGCAGATTGGGGATCAAACGAGATCGATCGATTCATACTCGCGCGACTTGAGGCCGAATCGCTGAAGCCTTCGCAGGCGACCGACGCCCGAACTCTTATTCGAAGAGTACACCTTGACCTGGTCGGACTCCCCCCGGATCCTGAAGAAGCCGACAAGTGGCTTGCTCGGCTCACCGATTCAGACGGCCGTTTGAACGTCGCCACATATGCGGTTCTCGTTGACCACCTGCTTGAACTGCCACAGTACGGCGAACGTTGGGCTCGGCGCTGGCTGGATCTCGCAAGATACGCCGATACGAATGGCTACGAAAAAGACCGTAACCGCACGATGTGGCCTTACCGAGACTGGGTAGTTCGAGCGTTGAACGCGGACATGCCGTTCGATCAGTTTACGATTGAGCAGGTAGCCGGCGATATGTTGCCCGCCGCGACGGTAGATCAAAGAATCGCAACGGGGTTTCATCGGAACACGATGCTGAACGAAGAAGGCGGCATCGATCCGCTGGAGTTTCGTTTTTATGCAATGACAGATCGCGTCGCGACAACCGGCACAACATGGCTCGGCCTGACTACCGGCTGTTGCCAGTGTCACACTCACAAGTACGACCCGATTACGCATCGCGAATATTTCGGACTAATGGCGTTCTTGAACAACACCGACGAACCAGACCTCAACCTGCCGGTCCCCGCGGCCGAACAACGTTATGCACGCAACCTTGGCGAAGCCGAAAAGCAGCTTGCTCGTTTGTCGGAACTCTGGCCGGTCGAAGATAGCCAGGATATCAAAATGCGGGATGCTAACCTGGAAGCAGCGTTCGCAGACTGGTTAGCAAAGGAACGTCAACTCGCAGTCGCCTGGCAATTCATGCACCCGTCTGATCTCAAGTCGAATCTCCCACATTTGACTGTGCAGCCTGACGGTTCTGTATTTGCATCCGGAGACACCACCAAGTTCGACACGTACGAACTGACTTTCCGCGACGTTCCCACCGGTGCAACAGCGATAAGGCTGGAAGCGCTGCCGGACGAACGGTTGCCGGCACACGGGCCAGGCTCGACCTATTACGAAGGTCGCAAAGGCGACTTCTTTCTGAATGAGTTTGTGATGTCGCTCGATGGCCAGCCTGTTGACATCAAATCAGCGTCACATAGCTACGCCAAAAATCAATTTGGCACCAACCCGGTTAGTGCCGCATTAACCATCGACGGCGACTTTCAAACCGGATGGTCGGCGGCCAGTCGGCCCGGAGAACGCAGCGTCGCCGTTTATTTACTAAGTGAGCCACTGGCAACTGGCAAGTCGCTCAAATTGAAAATGACATTTGGGCGTCACTTTGCCAGTTCACTCGGACGGTTTCGGTTGTCAGCAGTTAACGCGGACGGAGATATTGCAGCTCGGGAATGGTCGACAGACATCGAAACACTGATGCAAACATCTGACGGGAACCTGACTCCGGAAGATCGTCGACTACTGAAAGACGAGTTTCTTCTCCACGCCCCTCAGCTTGCTGAACAGGCTGCAAAGATCAAAAATCTAAGACGGCGTCCAAAATCATTAGAAGTGCCTGTCCTGGCTGAACGGCCGACTGCGAATCCTCGGCCGACTCATCTGCACAACCGAGGTGAGTACCTTCAACCTGGAAACCTGATCGAAGCAGGGGTGCCCGCAGCGTTGCACCAATTCCCTGACAACAGACCTAAGAACCGGCTTGAATTCGCCAGGTGGCTGGTCTCACCAGACAACCCGTTAACTGCGCGTGTCGTTGCCAATCGTCACTGGGCCGCGTTCTTCGGAACCGGAATTGTAAAAACGGTGGACGACTTCGGGATGCAGGGCGAAGCGCCGTCGCATCCTGAACTCCTCGACTGGCTGGCTGTTTCGCTTGTGGAAAACGGCTGGTCGATTAAGTCTCTGCATCGGAAGATCGCGTTGAGTTCGACATATCGACAAACATCAACATTTCCAGAAAAATCGACCAGCCCCAACGTCGTCGGAAAATCCGACCTTTCCGCAACGCGGCTTCTCGCTCGATTCCCTCGCACACGCCTCGAAGCTGAAATCATCCGCGACGTAGTGTTGAAATCGGCTGGACTTCTTTCGCTGAAGCAGGGAGGTCCACCCGTGCGTCCGCCTCAAACAGATGGAATCAGCGAAACCTCATTCGGACGCCCGAAATGGAACGCAAGCACGGGCGAGGATCGACATCGCCGCAGCATCTACATCTATCAGAAGCGGACCGCTCCGTTCGCCATGCTGACCACGTTCGACGCTCCCAGCGGCGAGAGCTGTGTCGCTCGGCGGGACGTTTCCAACACGGCCTTGCAGGCCCTCACACTGCTGAATGATGAAATGTTCCTCGAAGCAGCGAGGGCTCTGGGCGGTAAACTGGCGACAATCAAGAAAGACGACGCCTCACGAATCGCACTCGTATTTCAGCGAGTCATGACTCGCCAGCCGTCTGTTACAGAAACAGCTCGCCTGTCCACATTCGTTGACATCCAACGCGCACGGATCCGAATTGAACACGAGGCAGCCAGACTTGACGAGTTCAAAGCCGCGTTAAAAAAAGCGGCTGCTGAAGAATCTGCCAGACAGAAGGCTGCGGAGAAAGCAGCCAGAGAAGCTGTTCAAAAAGCTGCAGCCGAAAAGAAGGCTTCTACCAAACAAACGACGAGAGACAAGACAGTAAAGAACGGTGCTGATCAGCCCCCGACTTCACTTCCGAAAAATAAATCGGAAGTTGTTTCCGATAAAAAAGCAGACGAACCTGCGGTGGGAAAATTGAATCCGTTGCCCACAGAGCCAATGCCTGTCGATGAAAACGCCGTCGAACTCGACGTCTGGACGAACGTCGCGCGAGCGTTGTTCAGCCTGGACGAAACGTTGACAAAGAACTGATACAAGAATGAACAACAACCCGAATTCACAGATTCCGCCATCGGGCCTCGATGTTGCTCGTCGATACTTTCTGCGCGACTGCGGCTACGGTCTCGGCAAGATGGCACTCGCGAGCCTGTTGACAAACGGTGCGACTGGCATTGCCAGTGGAGCCTCATCTACAGCACCACTCGCCGTCCGCCAACCGCACTTTGAACCTTCAGCAAAACGCGTCATCCAGCTTTTTATGGCTGGGGCACCAAGCCAGCTTGAGCTGTTTGATCAAAAACCTCTGCTCAGCAAACTGGAAGGCAACCCGCTTCCCCCGTCCGTAATCGGCGATCAGCGTTACGCTTTCATTCGCTCCGACGCGTCCGTGCTGGGACCACGGTTCAAGTTTGCGAAACACGGCGAAAGTGGGGCCGAGGTTTCCGAAGCGTTGCCGCACCTGTCAAAAATCGTCGACGACATCTGCATGATTCGGTCAGTCCACACTGACCAGTTTAATCACGCACCGGCTCAACTGTTCTTCAACACCGGATTCGGACAGCCTGGGCGACCAAGTCTTGGTTCCTGGATGCTGTACGGTCTCGGCGCAGAAACTGAAAACCTGCCGGCTTATGTCGTCATGACGAACTCTGGTGGCCTGAGCGGCGGCGCGGCACTCTGGTCAAGCGGATTTCTACCGACTCTATACACCGGCACTCCGTTCCGCAGCCAGGGCGATCCAATTCTCAACGTCTCGACTCCATCAGGTATCAGCCAGCAACAACAGCAAGCAACGTACTCGTTGATCAACGACCTGAATCGTGAACGACTCGGCGCCGTCGGCGATCCTGAAATTGCCACACGCATGGCATCGTTTGAAATGGCTGCGCGACTACAGACGTCCGCTCCCGAACTGATGGACCTTAGCAGCGAATCCAAAGCGACTCTCGATCTCTATGGAGTCAATCCTGCGAAGCCGTCGTTCGCTCGTTCATGTTTGCTGGCACGGCGAATGATCGAGCGAGGTGTTCGATTTACGAATGTCTACCACAACGGCTGGGACGCTCACAGTAACGTCGAAGGCAACGTCAAAAACAATGCTAAAGCAACCGACCAGGCCAGCGCGGCACTGGTGACAGATTTGAAACAGCGAGGTCTGCTGGACGATACGCTGGTTGTCTGGGGCGGCGAATTCGGACGCACTCCGATGGTCGAAACGAATCCAGCGTTGGGACGATCTCTGGGAAGGGACCATCATCCGCAGGCCTATACCGTCTGGATGGCTGGCGGCGGCATCTGTCCCGGCATGTCAATCGGCAAGACGGACGACTTTGGCTTTAACATCGTGGAAGACCCGGTCCACGTCCATGACCTGCAAGCAACCATGCTGCATTGCCTGGGATTTGACCACGAACGACTCACTTACCATCACGCCGGTCGCGACTTCCGCCTGACCGACGTGCATGGCCACGTGATTAAGCAAATACTTTCCTAACAGTTTTCCGAGCCGCGTTTGCCACCCGGAAAGAACCTCTCAAGCGGGCTCAATGCCAGACGCGTTAGATGTCTGAACCGTGACCATCTCGCGGTACTTGCCGTGCCTGCTCATCAATTCGGTGTGAGTGCCGATTTCTGTGATGAGCCCTTCTTCGATGACAGCGATCCGGTTTGCGTGAGTGATCGTGCTCAGACGGTGTGCGATCACGAAGCTGGTTCGATCCTTCATCAGTTCCGTCAGGCCCGTTTGAATAAGCCGCTCACTTTCGGTGTCGAGGTTACTGGTTGCTTCGTCCAGAATCAGAATCTTTGGGTCAGCAAGAACCGCTCGAGCAATGGCGACACGTTGTCGTTGTCCGCCACTGAGTCGCACGCCACGTTCGCCGATCAGCGTGTCATAAGATTGCGGCAAACCCTCAACGAAGTCGCGAATATTCGCGACTTCGGCGGCATGCTGAATTTGCGCTGCCGAAGCGTGCTGACCGCCGTATCCAATGTTGTCAGCGATCGTCCCGTCAAAAAGGAACACGTCCTGCTCAACGATCCCCAGCAGTCGACGAAAACTCTCGACTTCGATCTCTGAGACGTTCTGACCGTCAAGGAACACTTGCCCTTCGGTTGGGTCGTAAAACCTGGCGACGAGATTCGAAAGCGTCGTCTTGCCAGCGCCGCTCGGTCCAACGAACGCGATTGTCTCTCCTGCCGCGACGTCCAGCGAAACATCCTTCAACGCGAACTCTTCCGTGTTCGGATATCTAAAGCTGACATCGCGAAGCTCGATGTGACCTTTGACGGAGTCTTTCCTGACGACCGTCGAATCTGCGTTCAACATTTCGCGAGGCTCGTCCATCAGGTCAAGTATCCGATCAAGACCCGACAGACCATTCTGCAACTGCGCCGCACTTTGCGCGAGCGCCGATACCGGCCCCAACATCATCAACAGGTAAACCAGAAACATCATCAGGTCGCCAAGTGTGAGTACGCCGTCAAGCACTCGCCAGCCGCCATAAACCAGGAGGAAGGCACTCGCCAGAGGAATCAACGTGGACCAGACGACTTCGATTGTTCGGGTCAGCCACCACGCATAAAGCTGACGACGTCCCATCAGATGGTTCCCGCGCATAACTCGGTTGGTCTCGGTACGTTGCCGACCGAAAGCCCTAACGACGCGCATTCCACCGAACGATTCGGTCACCAGAGCGTCGACTTCTTCCCGTTGAGCGCGGACGCCGCGATGCTGAGGTCGAATGCGGCCGATCCAGGCTTTGTGGGTCAGAAACACGATCGGCATGATGACAATCGCCCCGAGCAGCAATCGCCAGTCAACCAGCGAGAGGATCAACAGCGTTCCGACGAGTTGCACGATCGCTCGCCACGGATTGTAGATCAGGCCAAACAGAAGATCGCCGACACCTTCGGCATCCTGTCGCACAATGCTGGCCGCCCCGCCTGATTTCAATTCCTGCACACGATGCAGCGGCAACCGAATCGCGTGCTCGAAAGTTCGTTTCCGTACGGCCATGCGAATCAGCATCGTGATTCGCGTCGCGTGCCACCGTCCGAATATGTGAGCCCCGACCTTGAGGAACGATAGGGCAAGCACACCCGCGATTATCGAAATCAACAACGTCCGTCGATCCTGTGGCAACCAGTTCGGAAAACTCTCAGGCAGCGCCGTATCAACCAACACATAATCAACGACAAACTTTGTCGCTGCCGGAGGAACAAGAGCCAACCCCGTTGCCAGAGTCGCGGTCGCCAGCGACATCCCCACCGCCCATTGATGAGGTCGTAACAACTCCAGGAAGCTGAAAATCAACTCCCGAGCCGACCGCTCGGTCGCCTGAACCTTCTTCGAATGATGCCCGCCGTTGTTCGACTTTTCGTCATCCTTCGACCGTTCAAACAAACGGCGACTCGTTTCAAAACGTCCGGACATCAATGCGTCTCAAAGTGAAAGAGTGGAGCGACTCTCGATCGACGATCGTACAATACTATCAGGTCGCTCGATTGGGGATTGTTGCAGATCGTGCTCACCGCGCCGATCACCCGTCAGGTGACGTTTCGAATTCGGACTTGATCCAGACGAATGAATTCTGACCGCTCACGGGATTAGAATTCGCCACTATGAAATACATCTTGATACCAGCCCTGTTTTTCATCTCTGCCTCTGTGGCTCAAACTGTGGGTGCTCAGTCATTTCTTGTCAAAGATGATCGGCCGAGAGCTGAGATCATCATTGAGGAGTCGCCACCCAGGACGACTCGGCTGGCGGCGGCTGAGTTGCAGACTTATGTCGAAAAAATCTCGGGGGCGACGCTGCCGATTGGGGACGAACCGAGCAGCGATGTCCCGGTGAAGATTTACGTCGGGCAGAGTCGGCACACGGAGAAACTGGGCATCACAAGCGATGGCTTGCAGGATGGTGCCTACCGAATCGTGTCAGGCAAGGACTGGCTCGTGCTGATTGGGAGCGACACTGACTTCGCGCCGACCGAACCCTGGCCGCGGAGTAACAACGACATCGCCAGCGGCAGAATGCAGCAAGCCTGGAACAGGATCACCGGCAAGAACTGGGGCTACACGCACTCGCAGTTACACAAGCATTACTCGGGTTCGAACTCGCTGTTTGGGACCCCCAACGAGCAGAAGGTCGACAAGGCCGGCCACATCAACGTCTGGACTTACGATGAACGTGGCTCGTTCAATGCCGTGTGCGGATTTCTTCGTGATCTCGGCGTGCGCTGGTACATGCCGGGTGAACTTGGCGAGATCGTGCCGAAGGCAAAGACGATCGACCTGCCGAGGATCGACAAAATCGTACGGCCCGACTTTCCGATGCGGATTCTGAACTTTCGCACCAGCGTCTACGGCCACGACGCAATGATGTGGGGATTTCGGCTCGGCACGCGGCAACCGTTCGGACGGCAGGCTGCCCACGGACTGGATCGCATGACCGATAACGAACACACGCTCGCGCACCACTCAGACTGGTTCGCACTCTACGGAGGAAAGCGACATACGCATCCGGGAGTGAAGAATCACCAGTTGTGCTATTCCAACGAAGAATTGTTTCGCGAGGCCGTCGAATTCGTGAAGGTTCAATTCGACCATTACGACATGGACGTCGTCTCGATCATGCCTCCGGATGGTTACACCGCGATCTGTCAGTGCAAACGGTGCGAAGGCAAAGAGTCGCCGGAACTCGGTTATCGTGGTTC
>Ga0315321_10003319_pt1 | contig 12538 bp, 9 predicted proteins | sample M180m21515metaG_FD_203464 | JGI IMG/M metagenome (GOLD analysis project Ga0315321, IMG submission 203464) | Ammonia-oxidizing marine archaeal communities from Monterey Bay, California, United States - M1 80m 21515 | ecosystem: Environmental > Aquatic > Marine > Intertidal zone | place: USA... | reverse complement strand
TCTGTCGATGGCCTGCTTGTAAGCGTCCAGTCCGTTGAAGATCTTGCCCTCAACATCCACTCGGTCCTCGCCGAACTTCTTCTTGAAACCACTGAGTTTCCTTTGAACTTTTTCGCCATCCGCGAAAGCATCGGCTACGGCAACCAACTTGGTGTTGCATTTGATTCCCTTGGTTTTCTCCAAGTCTTGGGGGGCGCTTAGGATTTGATCGATTGCTCCCGATCCACGACCACCCAATCCGACGACGGCAACACGGATGGTGTCGCTCTTGAGGTCTTTTCCCTTGGCAACATAGGGGAACGTGGCGGCGGCACCGGCCAAGGCGGTGGAACCGATGAAGCTTCTGCGACTGACGATATCTTGTTCTTTCATAAGGATAGTAATTGTGTGGTTATGTAATGCTGGAAGGTTATATTGAATTTTTTGTTTGAGGAATTGATTTCGAAGGCCCATCCAAATCGCCTAAGGCCCATTGGATGCCGTCAAGAAAATGTTGCAACATGAAAGGGGTCCACCAGGTCGCCTTGTTGTGACCGAAATTGGAATAAAAGATACGACCCTTGCCATAGGAGCGGACCCAGGAAACCGGGTAGTCGTTTGTTTTCGAGTTGCCCTTTTTGCCCGATTTCACGGAATCCAAACCGATCAAGATACGAAGTTTGGAACGATCATAGCCCTTGTACTGATAAATTTCATCGGAAAAGGAAAACTCTTTCTGTTTGAAAGCCTTGTTTACGGGATGCTTGGTGTCTTCCACGAAGAAGGGCCACTTTCCCCCGGCATTCCAAGGGTGTCCGGCGAAGCAACCACCGATCATATCGGTGTATTCTTGCCACTGAGGCATGCCTCCGTCCGAAGCGGAATGAAAACCGGCAAAAGCCTTCCCGGATTTGATGAATCCAAGAATCGCATCACGCTGAACCTGTTCGGTAAACGCCTTCTGCACATGTGTGCAATTGTTGAAAATGATCATGTCGTACTTCGCGAGCCCTTCCTTGGTGAACTCGGTAGTTTCCAAACTAAAGGTAGCCTCGAAGGCTTTGGTCTTCTCCGCCATGATCCGGAGCCCCTTGATCCCCGTTGGAATCGATCCATGTTTAAAGCCACTCGGCTTGGAATAAACCAAAACCTTTTTGGTTTTCTTGGGCTTAGCCGTCGGCTTTGCGGGCATAGCCTCACGGATTTTGTTCTCTTCTTCGTCAGCAAAGACAAAGGAGCCAATGAACAATTGTAAGGCAGCTATGAGGAGGGTAAGGTTTTTCATAAAGCAAACTTGGGTAAGCCCCTAGATTGAAGGATTTAAGAACACCAAAGCAAGAAAATCTTTCTCTAAAGATAAGATTAAATCCCGGAGACAAGGGCCTCGAGTCTCCTCGCAAATTCAACCCAAACGGCACGCCCTTCACCAGAATCATCCACATCCTTGCCTGCATGTATGGCTGCCTTGATGTGTGGTTCGATAGAAAGCCAACCGTCATAACCGGCGGCCTCCAAATCCTTGAAAATACGCTCCTGTACGGGATCCTCGTCGACATGGCAGGTTATGTGGCCACCGCCGTCCGGGCCAGGTTTGGCACATTTGACATGGACATGCGTGATTTGCTCGCGGCATGCCTCGTAATACTTCCAAGTTACTTCAACGTCATTATCATGAAGGCTGTTGTTTCCTGTATCCAAAATCAATTGAAGAGCCGGGCTTGCCACCTCTTCAACTAATTCCAAATATCCCCCAGGGTTGTCTCCGTATCCATTGCAATTTTCATGGGCCAAAACAATTCCTTCACCCTCGGCGATCACGCACAATTCCTTCAGCCTTCGAACGACTTCAGCCTTCCAAGCTTCCCGGTCAAGGGGAGATTCGGTATCGTTGGGATAAGACATGATTCTCAGAAATTTACAGTCTGCCTGACGCATCCTCGGGGCAACCCTGCGGATCTCATCCAAATCGACCTGAAAATCCGTCGTTATCGGCCGGGCCCAGTTTCCGATCTGTCCACCGAAGCCGACGACTTCGATTCCTTCGGCCTGAAGGGATGCGAAGGTTTCCTCCCATTCTTCGGGTGTTTGATCACACACGTTCTTCCCGTCGATCAAGCGAAGCTCAATCGCAGACCAACCGACCTCTCTGAGCGTTGAAATTTGTCCGGCGAGTGTTTTTTCCGCCTCATCGGCGAATCCAGTGAATCGAAAGGGCATGTCTAAGTAGGAGTTGTGGTTTAAAGGGCGTGTTTGGAATTAACGGCGAAAGGAAGCAGAGAAATCATCTCCGGACAATTCGACAACCTTTTTTTGATGCGTAGAACCATCAATCAATTCATTTAGCTTCTTTTCCCAAGCCCCCCCATCCATCGGTAATTCGAGAGGACCTTTCAAAAGCCCCGAATAAAGCATTGCGTTGGCCAGTTCCACGGAACCAAGTCCCTCCTCTCCCGGAGCAATCAGGCTTTGCCCACTCAGGATGGCATTCGCAAAATTGGTCATCAAGATGGAATGAGGATTTTCGGCACCGGGAATATCGATTTCCTCGATCGTTGTTTCGGGTTGCTTGAATCCAATCTTGGAAGTCTTGCACCATTCGTCCGACGGGACGGCATTTCGGGTAAAAATCAATCGATCGTTCTCCAAGAGCAATCTTCCCTTGGTTCCGGCAATTTCCAAACGGTTGCTTCCAGGGGTTTCCCCGGTGGAAGTAAGAAAAAGGCCCGATGCGCCACCGGGAAATTCCATGTAGCAGGATACATCGTCCTCTACCTCGATGTCGTGCCATTTTCCGATCCCGACCTGACTGTTCACCTGACTTGGCATGCCCACCATCCATTGCATCGCATCCAGCTGGTGCAGGCACTGGTTGAGCAGTACTCCCCCACCCTCACCTTTCCAAGTCGCCCGCCAACCACCGCTTTGGTAATAGGCATCGGAACGGAACCAATCGGTCATGATCCACACTACGCGCATGAGTTGCCCGAGTTCGCCACGATCGACCAATTCCTTGATTTTACGGTAGCGCGGTTCCACGCGGAGTTGGAACATTCCTGCAAAAACCAAATCCTCTTTTTCCTTGGCCTTTGCAATCAAGCGTTCGGCATCCGCTTTGTGTGCCGCAATCGGTTTCTCCACCATGAGATGTAAGCCCGCATCAAGGGCCGCAATCCCCAAAGAAACATGCTGATAATGAGGAGTGGCGATAACAATTGCGTCCAGATCTCCGGAATGGATCATCTCCTCACCACTACCGAAAACCTTCAGCCCTTTCTCCGAGTACTCTTTTAACTTTTCCGGTGAGGTACTGGCCACCGCAACAAGCTCGCCGCCTTCGACTTTTTCATCCAGCAAATCCTGAGCGTGAAAACGCCCCATGTTGCCCATCCCGACGATACCGATCCTTACTTTTTTCATTTGGAGAATAATCTCATTTCCGAAAAAGGAATCAACCAAGAAACCTCAACCACAACTCGGACAGAGGCCAAAGACTTCCATGACATGGGAAAGCTCGGTGTAACCAAACCCCACGGCCACTTCTTCCAGTTCATCTCCCATGCAAAGGTCAATCCTCTCCGTGCAACCGCACTTTCGGCAAGTCAAATGATGGTGGTGCCCATGTCCGTGGTTGAGACAGTATACCTTCGTGCCGTTTTCGCGCACTCCCCTCTCCACCACACCGGCTTTCTCGAACTGTTCGAGGCAACGGTAGGCAGTAACCAAGTCACAGGTTTCAGGAGGTAAAGCCGAGAAAGTTTCTTCCGCCGACCTGGGGGAATCCAAGCTAGCCAGAACCTCGAGAATTGCCTTTCTTTGCTCGGTTACTCTCAAGCCCTTCTCCCGAAGGGCCTCAATCGCATGCATGACAACATCGCTCATTTCTCGATTTATGAATTCATTTGAAGGAAATTCAAGAGAGAAAAGAATAGTTGGCTCAACTTCAGGGAGCTCCTTGGATTAACGAAAAGTCGATGCAAGTATTTTTCGCCTTGGTGAAATTTACTTTTGTCAAACCCCCGGACAAAGCTAACTTTGGAACTATGAAATTCCCATTCCCAACACTTTGCCTCTTTGCCGCAACCCTTACCTTTTTTAAAGCCCACAGCGCACCGGGGGATGAAATTTATCAAAAAGGTTTTCTCTCGATCGAAGAAGCTCGCAAATCGATCGAGTTACCCGAGGGCTACTCTCTTGAACTCGTACTCAGCGAACCGCAGATCCAAGAGCCGGTTGCCATGGCATGGGACGGCAATGGCGTTCTCTATGTGGTGGAGATGAGAACTTACATGCAAACCGCAGATGCCACCGACGAGCAAACCCCGAAAAGCAGAATTTCTCGTCATGAGGACACCAATGGAGACGGAACCTATGACAGAAGCACCGTCTTCATTGATAATTTGCTCCTGCCTAGGATGGTTCTTCCTTTGGATGACCGGGTCATGGTCGGGATCACCAACACCCTCGACTTATGGAACTATCGCGACTCCGATGGAGACGGCGTTGCCGATGAAAAAGAAAAGATCTTCGAGGGAGGGAAAAGAGGAGGAAACATGGAACACCAGCCAAGCGGTTTGATCTGGGCCCTCGATAATTGGATCTACCTGACCTATCAGAATGTTCGCTACCGGTATGTAAACGGAGAATTGGAAACCCAAAAACTTCCCCGAGGAGGTGGGCAATGGGGCCTTACTCAAGATGACGACGGACGAATTTATTATTCGACTGGTGGCGGCGAAAACCCCGCCTTTTTCTTCCAACAACCTCCTGCCTACGGGATGTTCGACGTGAGTGGTCAAACCGAAGCCGATTTCCGCTCCGTTTTTCCCATTGCCCCGGTGCCCGACGTACAGGGTGGGCCAAGAAGGGTTGGAAAAAACGGAGGTCTCAATGTATTCACCGGATGCGCCGGACAGGGTATTTATCGTGGAAACCGCCTGCCCAAGGAAATGTATGGCGATCTTTTTATTCCAGAGCCGGTCGGGCGCCTGATCCGCCGAGCCAAGGTCGATCGAAAGGACGGAATGACCGTCTTGAGCAACGCCACGCCAGGCAGCGAATTCATGCGATCCAAGGACATCAACTTCAGACCTCTCGGAGCCGAGACGGCCCCCGATGGAACCATGTTCTTCATCGACATGCATCGGGGCATCATTCAGCAAGGCAACTGGACCCGCAAAGGAAGTTACCTACGAGGGGTCATAGACAAGTGGGAAATCGACAAGAATGTCGGTAAAGGACGAATCTACCGCCTCGTTCACAAGGATCACAAACCGGGGCCACAACCCACCATGCTCGGGCAATCAACCAAACAACTTGTTGGACACCTTTCCCATCCGAACGGCTGGTGGCGCGACACTGCCCAAAAGTTGATCGTCCTGCGCAAGGACGGAAAGTCCGTTGTTCCCGAGCTGTTAAATCATGCCCGCTCCGCAAAGTCTCCTCTTGGCCGCGTCCACGCGCTCTGGACACTGGAGGGAATGGATGCCGTAGACCCCGAATTGATCGTTGAGAAACTGTCGGACACCGACCACCGCGTGCGCATGGCGGCAGTACGGATAAGCGAGCCCTTTCTCTCGGATGGAAACAAAGCTCTCGAGGTTGCATTCCAAGGATTGGAGAAAGATCCGCATGTCGACGTCGCCCTTCAAACCATCAACTCGATCGCCTACAGCGGAACAACGAACTCCAATGTTTTTGCAGCCATACAGAGCAACTTGATCGAGATTCACGGAGACAAATCCATTCTCAAGAGCATAGCCGGCAACCGGGTCAAGCTTGCCCAAGAACGGGCCCAATTGGCCAAGCAGCGCAAGATGGATGCCCACTTCGGCAAGCAGATGGAAAGTGGGGCCGTTATTTACAAACAACTTTGCTTTGCCTGCCACGGAAACGATGGCAAGGGTACGCCCATGGCCGGTCAACCTGGTTTAACCTTGGCGCCACCCCTACCGAAGTCACCCCGCGTACTCGGCTCCGGAGGGAGCTTGGTGCGAACCGTTCTTCATGGCCAGACGGGGGAGCTCGATGGCAAGACCTACCCAGGGCAAATGCTACCCTTGGGGGCCAACGACGACGAATGGATCGCCGCCATCACGACCTATGTCAGAAATAGCTTTGGTAACAAGGGAGGTCCGATCACCAAGGAATTCGTAGCCGGCATCCGCAAGGAATCTGGGGACCGTCTGCTTCCTTGGACGGAAGCCGAGCTGGAAGAACTCGAACCTCCTCTTATGCCAGACCGTAAAAAGTGGAAACTCACTGCGAGTCACGGAAGCGAAAAGCTAGGAGGATGCGTGGACGGAAACGGCAAAAGCCGATACGATACCGGAGCTTCTCAAGTTCCGGGCATGTGGGTACAGGTCGAATTACCAACGGTTTCCAAGGTCAACCGCATACAACTTGACTCGAAAAATTCCACGCGCGATTACCCCCGAGGTTACCAAGTGGAATCATCCGTCGATGGCAAAAAATGGTCGGAGCCCTTGGCTATCGGCGTGGGTAAGCACCCCATTACGGACATCTCCTTCCCTACAACGGAAGCAAAGTTTCTGAAAATCACCCAAACCGGGAAAGTAAACGGTTTATATTGGTCCATACACGAAATGCAGATTTTCGGAAAACCCACACCGCTCTGATTACCCCTGCTAGCTTGTATCTTACACCGAACCCTTGACCCATTGTCACATGAAATCATTTTGTCTTCTAACCCTCTTTCTTTTCATTAGCCCTTTTGTCACTAATGCCCAGAGCATGGACGAACTCCTCTCATCCTACGTACCCGCAACATTGAAAAATCCCGAAGGTGGGAAATTCAACTACCGGTATAGCACTCCAGACAAAATGGAAAAGGGAACCAAGTACCCTCTTCTGGTCTTCTTTCACGGAGCAGGCGGGCGAGGCAACGATAACAAGGGACAGCTGGTGGACGCCGGTGGAATCGGAGCGTTTGATAAAGCTGGTCTGACGAGCAGGAGGAACTCACATGTCTTTGCCGGGCAGGTCCCCAAAGGCGAGCGTTGGGTAGATGTTCATTGGAGTCTCTTGGGGCACAAGATGCCGAAGGTTTCGGATTCCATGCGAATGGCCTTAGAGGCAATCGATGCCTATGCTTCAGACGAGAAGAACCAAGTCGACCCCAAACGGATTTATGTCATGGGGCTTTCCATGGGCGGTTATGGAACTTGGGATGCAATCCAAAGAAGGCCCGATTTCTTTGCCGCCGCCGTTCCCATCTGCGGAGGTGGAGACAAGAGTTTCGGGGAAAAGCTCAAGGGGCTTCCGGTTTGGGCATGGCACGGAGACAAGGATCGCGTAATCAAGCCCAGCCGTTCGCGAGATATGATCGAGGCAATCAAGAAAGCTGGCGGAAACCCGAAGTATTCGGAGATTAAGGGACGCGGGCACAATTCCTGGACCGATGCATGGAATTCCAAGGAAATGTGGGAATGGCTCTATTCTCAAAGAAGGAAATAATCCCCTGCCTGATTTTCAAAGACCCAAGGCACACCTCGGGTTGCGATCCACGAGGGCAATGATCTCCTCCTCGCTCAACCCAATTTCTTGAGAAAGGTTGTGGAGAATTCTTGGCATCGTAACGGTGGATCCAGCAAGGTTGGGTGATCCGGGCCGACGGGCAACTCCATCCTCGTCGACTTTGACCGAAATGCCAGAGATCTCATGCATACCCGAACCTAGAGTTGCTGCGGAAATGGCATCGGTCGTCATGATCGAACGGTCGACCCCCACTAAATCCAAGTAATTTTTCAGGGCGAAAAAGTCGACGTGCACCCCGTCGGGGATGAAGCAGAACCAAAGGTGTTCGCGCAAAGAAAGAAAACGCTGAAGAACGTTATCATGGCGGGAAAGCTCAACCGGACAACCATTGCCGAAGTGGGTAACCATGCTCAAACCACCGTCAATCGCCGCCTTTACTTGATCGAGGGAAGGATCGCAATGCCCTGCGGAAACGACCACCGCCTGCTCAACTAGAAACTTCGTGACGACGGCTCCGGAATCCTGCTCAGGCGCGAGCGTAATCAGTTTCACCAGTCCCTCGCCGGCATCGAGAATAGCTTGGGCATCTTCCAGGCAAGCAGGGCGGACATGTTCGGGTTCATGTGCCCCGACGTAGCCAGGGGCAAGATTGAGAAACGGTCCCTCGACATGAAACCCGGCAATCACCTTTCTCGCCAGTTCATCCTCCTCCCGCAAGCGAACCAGGTTAGATATTTTGTCAAGGAGGCTTGTTAGGTCGTCCGTAATTAAGGTAGCAAGGATGGCATCCACACCATCGTCGGCCAAAGTGCGACAAGCATGGTGGAGCTGTTCGGCATTGAGGGATGAGGAACAGAAATCGGTTCCAGCGTACCCGTTTACCTGCAGGTCGAAAGGTTTCACATCAGGGATGCGGCGGCAGCATCTAGAAAGAGATGGCAATCGGGATGTTCCTGGAGAATGGAAGCCGGCACCTCCGGAGTAATGGTTCCCTGGGTTGCGTTTTTCACGGCCTCGGCCTTGCGCTCGTCGGGAACGGTGCAAACAATTGCGTCGCTCTTCATGATTTGACGAACGGACATGGAAATGGCTCTCTTCGGGACGGAGTCAAAATCGGGAAACCAGCCCTCGCCGAATTGTTGTTGCCGGCAAGCCTCGTCCAGATCGACCAGCATGTATGGGCGTTCGGTTTCGAAATCCGCCGGTGGGTCATTAAAGGCCAGATGCCCGTTTTCGCCAATTCCAACAAACGCAACGTCGATCGTAGTTTCTTCAATCAGGGCGCTCAGGCGCCGACATTCGTTCTCCACATCGCCCTCTCCATCAAGAAAATGAAAAGCTTTGAGAGGTCGTGTTAGTTTGCTTACGAAACGTTCCCATAGGTAATTCCGGAAGGATGCATCGTGAGAGATCGGGAGCCCGACGTACTCGTCGAGATGAAAACCCGTCATCTTGTTCCAAGGCAAATCCGCCTGGGCTAATTCGGCCAAGGTCTCGAACTGGGACGCGCCCGTAGCCACTATGAAGGATGCGGAGCCTTTCGTGCTCAAAGCTGACTGCAGTTTCAATATTCCATGGGCAGCGGCCGCTTTACCCATCTCTTGCTTAGTTGAAAAAATTTCCGTGTTCATGATTTTGCCATTTGAACTGATTGACCGAGTCTTGTCCAAAGTAATGAGGATTCAAAGAAAATAGATCTCCCTGCGTTTATTCTTTTCGATTGATCCGATGAGGTGGAAACCCTCTAAGAACGCTTAAACCAAAAGAGGGTAAGGAATGCCTTTTTCGTTGCCAAAGAAGTCCTTTCTGAAACGAATTTAATACATACGTTTATGGAAGCTATAGATTACTTCGTACTTTTCGTTTATTTTGCTGGCATGGCGGCCATTGGCATTTGGGCCATGAAGCAAGTAAAGGGACAAGAAGACTACTTCATGGGTGGCAGGCGCTTCGGGAAACTTTTCCAGACCTTCGCTGCTTTTGGGGCCGGCACGGGGTCGGCCGATCCGGTGAACACCGCCCGAGGAACGTTCGCCAATGGTATGAGCGGGATGTGGGGAGTGATGTACTGGTTATTCGTTACCCCCATGTACTGGATAAGTGCCGTCTGGTATCGGCGCATGCGATGCCTCACTCTCGGGGACTGGTTTGTAGAGCGCTATCAGTCCAAACGCATGGGAGTGGCCTATGCCATTTTCGGATGTTTCTACTACATGGTCTACGGAGCCATGCTCTTCACCGCCATCGGCAAGGTCTCGGTTCCGTTGGTTGGACCCGAGCTTTTCGGGGTGCAAACCGAGTATGTCCTCGTCCCGGTCGTGGCCATTGTCGTGACATTGTATGGCGTATTGGGAGGGATCGCAGCGGCCTACTGGACCGATCTCATTCAGGGGGTATGCATCATTCTTTTGTCGGTACTGCTGATCCCTTTCGGATTGAATGCCGTGGTGGAAAAATTTGGTTCTCCAGGTGATTCCTGGACCGATGGCTTCCGGATCATGCACGAGCAGTTACCGGCTAGTAACTTTACGATCTTAGGAGGGGACGCAGCGAGCGAATTCCCCTTGTACGCGATCGTGGTCATTGTGATCATGAATATGATCGGCATCGCCCTAACCCCACACTTCATCGTAACGGGAGGGGGAACCGCCAAGAGCGAACAAGACGCCCGTATCGGTCTTGTGACGGGAAATTTCATAAAACGTTTTTGCACCATCGGTTGGGTCATCACCGCCCTGATCGTTCTTACTTTGTTTGGCGACGACATGGCCCTCATGAAAGACGCTGATATGGCTTGGGGAACCGCCACCAAAGAATTGCTTGGGCCTTTGGGTCTAGGTCTCGTCGGTCTTATGCTAGCCTGTTTGCTGGCCGCCCTCATGAGTAGCGTAGACTGCTATATGCTCGTTTGCTCGGCCCTGGTCGTCCGTAACTTCTACGTCCCTTTCATCAACCCCCAAGCAGGAGAAAAGGAATGCCTTCTTTTGGGCCGAGCGACCGGCGGAATCGTGGTATTGGGGGCGGTTGTCATTTCGGTGACGATGTTGGACATGTTCAAGCAACTTGAATTAACTTGGGTCGTCCCCATGACCTTCGCCGCTCTCTTTTGGGTAGGTATGTTTTGGCGCAGAGCGACGACAAAAGCCGGGTGGATTACCATCGTATTCTGCATCCTGACTTTTTTTGTTTTTCCCAGACTCATCCCGGCCGTGGCTCCCAGTTTGCGAACCGCTCCCGAACTTGTTCAGTCCAACCTCAAAACAGAAACCGGCGGAGGTAAATCAATCTACTGGAGCGGCGGACTGCAAGAGAAAGAAGGCACACTCACGGGGGTTGGATCCTTTCGCTTCGATATGCTCGCTTACGAAAAGATTCCAGGTGTGGATCTGACTGCGGTAAGCAACGCCGCCTTGAAAACTTTGGAGTTCCCATTCAAGATCATCGCGCCCTTCCTCGTCATGATCCTTGCCAGTCTGCTGACCAAGCCGAACGACAAGAAAGCATTGGACCGACTCTATGTAAAACTGAAGACTCCGGTTGATCCGGTTCCCGAAAAAGACCAGGCCGAAATTGAGAAAAGCTATGCCCAGCCCGACCGGTTTGACAAAAACAAACTCTTCCCCAATTCCAACCTCGAATTCCAACGTCCAACCCAATATGATGTGTTTGGCTTTCTGACCTGCTTCGCGCTTTGTTTTGCCATTATTGGTATCGTCTTATTGGTTGCCAGAATCGGAACTTAAACGAAATTCTAATCTTTTTCCTACCTTCACCGCCGTTCATGAACCCAATTCTAACTTTCATTCCATCGCTGCTCTTTTTGGTAAAGAGCATCCTAGCTTTCGCGTTCTGGATGGGCTTGGCAAGCGCTCAACCCAGCAAACCCAATGTCATAATCTTCATGGCCGATGACATGGGCATCGGTGACACTAGCGCCTATTTGGGAATCAACTTGATGGCAAACACCAAACCCATTGCCAAGACCCTGAAGACACCGAATATCGAAATGTTCGCGAAACAGGGAATGATCTTTACGGATGCCCATGCCCCGGCCTCCATGTGCAGCTCGACCCGCTACTCTCTCCTTACAGGGAGGCTCTCCCACCGGTCTTACCTAAAAAAACAAGGCTGGCTTCCGCATGGCCCGAACCGTCCGATGATTCACCGAGAATTGACCACCCTCCCCGAGATGCTCAAAAGGAACGGGTACGCCACTGCCGCTATTGGGAAATACCATGTCGGGATGGATTTCGACGACGGTTACGGGGAACCTGCCGACGAGTTTGATTTCCAGGACGTCGATTTCACCAAGCCGATTCTGGACGGACCGGCCAACCACGGCTTCGACGAATTCTTTGGCGTCCCTGGAAACACCGAAGACCCGCTCGATACCGAACCAAGGATTTACCTGCGTAACGATCGGTGGACAATTTCCGACCGTTCAAAAATGAAACTGATTGGAATGAAACACCGGGAAGGTAGAATTCTCGCCGCTCCCGATTGGGACTTGGCTCAACTCGGCCCCGATTTCCTGCACGAAGCAACGGCCTTTGTGAAAAGACAAAGCAAAGGTCAAACCCCTTTCTTTCTCTACTATGTCCCCGCTGCCAACCACCTCCAGCAAAACCCAAGCGGACCTTACGCCGTGCCCGAGACCATTGCCGGCACTCCGATCAAGGGAAAGAGCAGATATACGGACGGCTCGAAAGGAGGAGATCGAGAGGACATGGTTCTTGAAAACGACGTCGCCTTCGGGGCTTTGCTCGAGACCCTTCGAGAAACGGACGACCCCCGTTCTCCAGGCCACAAACTCATTGACAACACCCTCGTTATCTTCACCAGCGACAATGGACCGAATGTTGGAGACAACAATGCTCCAAACCAAGAAAGCGGCGGGTTGCGTGGTAAAAAAGCAAAGATCTGGGAAGGCGGTCACCGCGTACCTTTCATCCTTTATTGGAAGGGACATTTCGAAGGCGGACAAATCAACCGGAACTTGTTCTCCCTGACCGATCTCTTTGCCACCCTCGCTCATGCCGTCGAGGATGAGCTCTCCCCTACCGAG
>Ga0315321_10003318_pt1 | contig 12539 bp, 8 predicted proteins | sample M180m21515metaG_FD_203464 | JGI IMG/M metagenome (GOLD analysis project Ga0315321, IMG submission 203464) | Ammonia-oxidizing marine archaeal communities from Monterey Bay, California, United States - M1 80m 21515 | ecosystem: Environmental > Aquatic > Marine > Intertidal zone | place: USA... | reverse complement strand
CCGCCGATCACCTTGCCACGGGGCAAGTCGATTCTGCGATCGTCGCATTCGGGCTCCGGTTCACTGGTGTAGTTCCAGTTGATGCTGGGGTCTTTGTAGGCGTGGTACACCCCTGCTGGGATATGAATCATCGGTTTGTGATCCATCGGACCCGCTTCGAGGATCAGCACCTGATTCTGGGAGACTTCGCTCAGGCGATTGGCAAGCACGCAGCCGGCAGACCCTGCACCAATAATGATGTAATCGTACTCGGACAAATCGACTCTCCCGGAAACTAGTGACTCAAATCTTAACGAATTTTAATTCACCGAGGTATCCGTGCTGTGGTAAAAGTAATCGCTTTATGCAGTGGGAATGCTTCCCACAGGGATCTAGCAAGGTTTCGAGACCTGAGAGCAAGAAAATGATTTGCGAGACCCAAGATGATTAAGGCCTTTTATCAATCCCGACAGTGGGCCCTTTGGGCCTATGGGGGCGGTGCGTTGCTTATGTCCTCGTTGTGGTTGCAGGTGCAGATGACGGTCGCGATCAACGAATGGTATGGCCGCTTTTATGACCTTTTGCAAAACGCCGCTAGCTTTTCTGAAAAGCCTCAGGAAGGTATCGATCAGTTCTTCAGTGAACTGATTTCAATCGGTTACGTGACTTCGGGTTTTGAAGGTACGCCATCGTTTGTTGTGATTGCGTTTCCGTACGTGGTTCTTGCCATCTTTACGGGATGGTTTACCCGGATTTATGGTCTGCGCTGGCGCGAGGCGATTACCTTCAACTACATCCCTCGTTGGCGTTCGGTTGATCATGAGATAGAAGGGGCATCACAGCGCATTCAGGAAGACTGCAACCGCTTCGCGCGCATCGTTGAGTCTTTGGGCTTGCAGATCGTGCGGGCTGTGATGACCCTTATCGCATTCACCCCGGTGCTCTATGGTTTGTCGGAAAAGGTAGACGTTCCTGTGCTGCGCGATATTGAAGGCTCGCTGGTCTGGGGCGCTCTGGTTATTTCCCTCGGAGGGCTTTTCATCTCGTGGTTCGTCGGCTGGAAACTGCCGGGCCTTGAATACAACAACCAAAAAGTAGAAGCGGCTTTTCGAAAGGACCTGGTCCTGGGAGAAGATGACAAGGTCAACTATGCTGATCTTGGGAAACTTCGAGGCTTCTTCAAGGATATTCGGCGCAACTATCAACGGCTGTATTTTCATTATGGATACTTTGACGCCTGGTCTACCTCGTATGACCAGTTCATGGCAATCGTGCCCTATCTGGTCATGGGTCCGGGACTTTTTACAGGGATGCTGACTCTCGGGGTAATGGTGCAGGTCTCCAATGCCTTCTCAAAGGTTCACGGCGGCTTCTCGCTCTTTTTGCACAACTGGACCACCATCACGGAACTTCGGTCAATCTGGAAGCGTTTGCACGAATTCGAAGCAAACCTCGATCGCTATGAAGCGGGAGCGGCTGCTTGAATCAAGCATTTGGGAGATTCCATCCAAGGCTGGGAAGTTCTTGAAAGAAGTGCTATAAATATCTAAAATCTTAGGGTTTTGCTAACTATACAAATAACTTTTCGTTTTCTGGAGAGAGATTATGGAACAAAGTCTTTTTGAAAAATATGGCGGGTTTGCCACCGTCCATAAAGTGGTTGAGCATTTTTATGACGGTGTTCTGGATAACGATATATTGTCACCCCATTTTGAAAGCGTAGACATGTCTCGGTTGATTGATCATCAGACCCGGTTTTTTGCTTCGGCTATGGGGGGCCCCGCCTCCTTTGACGATTCCCATCTTGAAAAGACACACCAGGGATTGGGCATTACAGAAGAAGCTTGGGATGCCGTGGTCGGGGTATTGCTCGAGACCTTAAACACCTTCAATGTGGAAGAGGGTGATATCCAGTCGATTGTGGGCGCCGTCGGCAGCAAAAAATCTTTAATCGTTCAGTAATGACTTCCTGATGAACCTAAGCGATTTTCCGCTTGAGAGCATCGGCCTGCCGGCTGCGCTCGTCAATTGGCCGGCGGGAGGAGCGGTTCTGGTCAATTCTGCCTTTAGGGTAATAATGGGAGATCGCTTAAGCGCGGATCAGGTTCCCGCATTTGAAGATATCAACGCTCTATTGGGTGGGCAATTACAGGATCTCAATCCTGAGTCAGAGACCTCAATCACCCAGGAAATCAAAATCGGGCGCAAGCGCTATTCCTATGTATTCACCACAGGAATTATCGTCAATGAAGAGATGAGCGCAGTGTTGCTGTTGGGTGTAGATAAATCGGATGCACTTAAGGCTGAGGCAAAACTTACCTCTTACGTCAGCATCATCGAGGAGAACAACCGGGAACTGCAGCGGCTTGCCAATACCGATCCCTTGACCGCAACCGCCAACCGCCGGGCCCTGTTCAATCGTTTCCAGGAATTGACGCAACAGATGCCGGACTTTCATTGCACGGTAAGTATTCTCGATATCGATCATTTCAAACGGTATAACGACGAATATGGCCATGACTTCGGCGACTCTGTTCTCAAGACCTTTGCCGAGCAGGTTCGAGTCGAGTTGGCAGACAAGACTATCTTTGCGCGTATCGGAGGCGAGGAATTCTGTGTCGTTGATTATTCGGGTAGTTCTGAGGTTGCCAAGGGCAAACTGCAGGGTGCGCTGAATGTGGTACGGGATCTGCAGTTGGCCACACCGAAGACAGAAACGGTCAATATCACGTTCAGTGCCGGAGTTGCGGAATACGGCAAAGACGGAGAGACACTGGACGATCTTCTTAAAAATGCGGACCGCGCGCTTTACTATGCCAAGGCCAACGGCCGGTCCTGTGTGATTCCCTACTCAGCCGACCTCTTCGAAAAGCGCGACACGACCCTGATTGCTCGGGTCGATAGTCTCAAAGTTCGCGAGTAGACCGCGCCGGTCGTGATGACTTCATCGAGTTGCCGATATTTGCTCAAAGGGTGTTTCGGTGATTAGACGAACCGGTGTCATGAGGCCTGGGGTGTGTTCTCAACCCATCAAGATTCCGACGAATGAGTGATTCAGTTCAGAATCAGGATAAGGCACCTTACCAGGAGTTTTCTGAACGGCTTACCGACGCCATGCTTGAGGCCGGATATGCCGCCCGCGAAGGAAGTTGGTCACGTCTGCCGGTGGAGATCGAGCCCTTGCGTCGCGAAGCACAGGCCAAGAGTCTCACCACCGCACGTAAATATCTTGAGGGCGAGGCGTTGCCGAGACGCCATCGCCTCGAAAGGATCGCCGAGTGGCTGAACGTTAACCCCGATTGGCTTGTGAGCGGTGTTGGTCCTAGAAATGCATCAGAGCAATGGACGCAATCAGAAGATTTACCTGCAGAAGCTCTGGCTCTGGCGCGCGCTTGGGCTGCACTGCCGCTCCATTATCGTGAGCCGATCCGCTCCTCGATCATCCTAGCGTCGATTGTTGACAGTCTTCCTGAGGGGAGTAAGGAACTCCCGCCCGCAGCGGCCGGCCTTGAAAGGCGGCGAAAATCGCGAAAGACCCATGAATAAGAATCGCTCTGACGGCAGATGCCTGCCGGGCCCGCTCCCATGACTGTTACTGAAAGCAATCTGCCTGATTTTCGGGAGCTTGCTGCGGGCGATATTGTGGTCTATGGCGACCTCAATTGCCCTTTCTGTTTTGCTCTACATGAACGCCTCTTGGCCTGGAATCTGCTGGATCGGGTTGAATGGCGTCTGATTGTTCACGCTCCCGATCTCGAGGCTTCTAGTTTTTCCATGGAGGACCAGAGTCTTCTCGCCAACGAGATTTTTTCCATTCATCATCGGGCCCCAGATGTACCTGTGAACCTGCCCAAGATCCGCCCCGGCAGTGAGACAGCAACACGGCTGATGCAAGGTCTAGATCGTCTGCCGCCGGAACAGCAGGTAAAAGCCCGCCTCGCCCTTTACCGGGCCCTGTGGGTGGATGGCCGGGACATCGCGGATCCAGATACTCTGGAGGATGTGGCCTCAGGCGTGGGGGTGGCGGATGTCTCGGCGTTTTCCGAAGCCCCGGCTGAAAAGTTTGATGCCTGGCAGAAGGAGTGGGAAACCAGCAGCGACTTTGATCGTCGTATTCCCATCATGAAGCGTATGGCGAACGATAATCTTCTGCTCGGCCTGCCAACGGAAGAAGCGCTGGTCGATTTCCTGAATGGGGAGCGTACTTTTTTCGTCAATGACGATGTTTGCGTTTTTCAACCTCGTCCCATCGTACTGGTTTTTGGCTCCCTGGAGAATCTGTGGCCGTTGGTGGAGACGATCCGCGATTCCTGTGAGGTTCTGCATTTTTCAGATGCAAGTCGTTGTCGCGATATGCTGAGTGAGCATGAGTCGGTGGACTTTCTGCTTATTGAATATGAATTTGCGTCCGACGAAGATTTTGATCTTCTCTCTGATATGGCGAGCGCCCGGGGGGTCACCCGGATTGTGGCTTCTGCAAGGGGCTCTGATGAAGCGGAGATGCGCGCGCTTCAGAGCGGGGCTGCGGAGTATCTGCCCATCGACCGTAGTGCCCGCGTGCTTAGCGCGCGTTTCGATAAACTGGTCATAGACCGGCGTAAGACACTCTCCATGGAGCAGCATGCCAAATTCGATTCGCTTACCCAGGTTCCTAACCGGCGGGAGTTCCAGACCCGGGCAGAGCAAGAATGGCGCCGCCTCATTGATGAAGGTGGTGGATACTGTGCGTTGCTGCTCATCGATATTGACTTCTTCAAGGCCTATAACGATACCTACGGCCACCTTGCCGGAGACACGTGCCTGAAGCAGGTGGCTTCGGCACTTCGCAGCAATGCCCGCGGCTACGAGGACTTTATCGCCCGTTATGGCGGTGAAGAGTTCGTTCTGCTGCTACCGGGTGTAGAAAGGGAAGTGGCAAACCAGATCGGGGAGCGGTTACGTAGCGCGGTCAGTGGTGAAAAGATTGAGCACAAAGGTTCTTCAATAGAACCGGGTCACGTCACCGTGAGTATCGGCGGGGTCAGCGCGTTTGCTCATCCCGACGAGACCCCGGGTGATCTCATTCGCCGTGCAGACGATTGCCTGTACCGCGCCAAAGCGGCGGGCCGGAACCTCGTCATCACTCAGTAGTACTTCACGTCTCAGAGCGCGTTTTTAGGATGTCACTAATGGGGCGCTTTGTATTACATCGTCTCAAATCAAGCCACAGGTTTTCGATCAAAGAGAACTTAAATCATTGAAATGTGGATACAAAAAATGATTATTTCACTGATTAAGATTTTGATTCTGATTGGACAAACGGTAACACGGCCGAAAAACAGATCAAAAAGACAATAAAAGAGATAATATTGACTTAATTAAAGATATTCCCTAACTTTAGCCTGAATTTGGCGGCCCGGGGCCTGTTTAGGACGCAATGAGTAGTGGATTATCCAACGGTATCGAAGGAACGCCGAAGACTGGTGTGACGTGGCGCACGGTCTTGGTGTGTGCCGTAATTCTTGCTCTTGGAATCGTGTCGGCTAATCAATTTGGCGACGACCTGATTCGGAAAATCGTGGGCGATCGTGAGACGATCAATCATGCGCGGGTTCTCACTGAGGCTGACCTCGTTTCCAAACTGGAGGAATTGCTGGGGAGTCTCTCACTGCACCAGGGACTTGTTGCTCTTGGCGGGCGAATTTCAAACAACACGGCCAGCGGGGATGCCGAGATCGAAAGTTCATCCCGGGAGATTTTGGCCCAGGTTTCGGCACGGCTTAACCGCCAATATCACGTGTTTCGTGCCACTATGGAACACCTGCCAAAAAGCACTGATCTTTTTACTCACTTTCTTCCTCAATACGATGAGATTCAGGAGCGACTGTGCGCCGATATTGAATCCCTGGAAGGCCCTCTCCTCGCCATTACCCGGGAATTTTCGGCTCAGGATACGATGGGGCAGCATGATCTGATACGTGACACCCTTTCGCGTTATCAACTGATCATTTCGCAAGTCTCCAGTCGAGCCAGCCTTGCGCTGGAGCGGACCATTGCTATTGGTGCTGATCAACTACTTTTATTTATCCAGGCTGTCATTATTGGGCTTGCGATTTTAGTCTCCGGATTCATTGTGTTGTTTATGCAGTGGCGGGACCGGATACGAATCAGGGAAAGCGCAGCCGAGGCCTATGAATCACTGATTGGAGTGATGGAGTTCATGGACCCCTCCTGGGCAATCGATACCTCGGGAACCGTGATCTACTGGAACCATGCCGTCGAAACACTAACGGGTATAGCGGCCGGCGATATGATCGGCAAAAGTGATTACGAGTATGCGCTGCCGTTTTATGGAGAGCGCCGCAAGGTGCTGATTGATCTAATTCTGGAGTGGGATGAAACGGTTCAGGGAAAATATGTATTCATTGACACGCATGAAGATGGGTCCATCGCCGCGGCGTCGTATCACCCGGACCTGAAAGGGGGAACCTATCTTGCAAGTTCGGCCCAGTTACTGAAAACCGCAACCGGCAAAGTGATTGGCGCGATCGAAACCGTCAGGGACATTACCCAGGAAACCCAGTCCAAAGAGGAGTTGTTTAAGTTAAGGGGGGAGGGTCAAAGGGCTGTACGCCTCGCCGAGGAGAAGGAGAAGCAGGTCTCACATCTTGAAAGCCTTCTCTCGCTCAAATCGCTTGATTTCATCGATCAGGGAATCTCCGTTTTTGACCGTGACCTCAAACTCTTGAGTGCGAATCAGGCATTTCTGGATATCCAGAATTTCCCTGCGCGTCTAGGTGAGCCAGGAACAAAGATGGAGGATATGTTCCGCTTTAATGCGGAGCGGGGCGAATATGGCGAGGGTGAGATCGAGGCGCAGGTACGGGAGCGCCTGGCGCTAGCGAGGAAATTCGAACCGCATGAGTTTGAAAGAACGCGTGGGGATGGCGTCATTATCAATATCGTCGGCACGCCGATTGACGAAGGCATTGGCGGCTTCATCACTGTGTATACCGACGTCACCAAATTGCGTGGGTACGAGAAACAGCAGCAGGAAGAAATCAAGCAGCTCGAGTCGGTCCTACATCTAGAAGCTATGGAACACATCGGCGTAGGTGTTACCGTTTATGACGACGACCTAAGACTGATCCGGGCAAACCGGACCCACAAGGAGCTCTATGATTTCCCCGACGCATTGGTTGAACCCGGCACCCCGATGACATCAGTAATACGGTTTCTTGCGGAGCAGGGAATCTACGGTGACGGTGAGGTCGAGGATCAGGTCAGCGAGGCTCTTGGGGCGCTCCGATCCCGTGAAGAAGGAAGGCGTGACTTGTGTCTTCCGAATGGCAAAGTCATTGAAATTCATCAGAAAAAACTCGAAGGCGGCGTTGTTCTTATCCATAACGATGTTACCGATTCCCGAGAGGTGCTGCGCAAAGCCAGGAGTACCGACCCCATCACCGGCCTGATGACCCTCGAGACCGTTAACGAGGTTGTCAAAAAACGTTTCCCACACCTGGTCGACGCTGGGCGCCAATCTATTGGCATTCGCTTGCAGGTAGACCGTTTTGGCATGGTCAACGAGATCTATGGCCAGAATATCGGTGACCAGTTGTTAAAGCAGGTGGCCCAGCGAATTCGGGGTGTGGCGAGCGACGACGCATTAATCGGCAGGGCTGGGGGCAATGAGCTGGTATTGATCGATGAAGCCCAAGATGCCGCCAACATGGCGAACGCAGTGGTCAAGGTATTACGCAAGGCAATGCAGCCGCCGTTCTATTTTCGATCTTTTGACGGCACGCGACAAAAGATTTCGCTGACCTTGAGCGGCGGTATCGTCCTCTTTCCGCAGAACGGTACGGAACTGGATGACCTTATCAATAAGTCGCGTCTGGCGATGCAGTATGCGGCCTCTCAGGGCGGTGACTCTTTCAGATTCTTTGACTGGAAAGCCACCCGCCGCCGATTCACCAGTGACCGTATCAGTATCGAAAATGATCTTCGTGTCGCGATCGAAGAGAAACAGTTTTTCTTGAATTACCAGCCGCAGATCGAACTGCAATCAGGCGGAGTTCACGGGTGTGAGGCTCTGATCCGCTGGCAGCATCCCAAACAAGGGCTGATCTCTCCGATGGATTTCATTCCAGTTGCGGAAGAGACGGGTCTGATTGTTCCTATCGGTGAATGGGTGCTACGCGAGTCTTGTTGGCAGGCAAAGCAATGGCAGGACCAAGGGCATGCGCCCTTTATCCTGTCGGTGAACGTATCGGCAGTTCAGTTCCGCAACGACGGGATCGTGGACAGTATTCGGGGCGTTCTCGAGGAGACCGGTTTGGATGCGAAATACTTGGAACTGGAACTAACCGAATCCATCGTGGCCGATGACCTTGAGGGTACCCGGAAAATTCTCAATGACCTTAAGGCGCTCGGCCTTAGCCTTGCAATTGACGATTTTGGTACTGGCTACTCCAGCCTTGCCTATCTCACCCAATTGCCATTTGACACGCTCAAGATCGACCAGGCGTTTGTTCGGGGCAAAGAAAAGCACAACTGGGCTATTGTGCGCGCGGTTTGTCAGTTGGCCCGGTCGCTTGGGCTAAATATCGTGGCAGAGGGCGTTGAGACAATTGATCATGCCGACATGTGTGCAGGCCTTGGATGCCACATTGGACAGGGTTATTTCTTCAGCCGGCCATTACCAAAGGATGATTTTGAGTTCTACCTCAGCGAACACAAGGGTCGTCATATCGAGTCAAGTGCTCGCCAGGAAGCAAAACTTCGAGTGGGTCTACCGACCTTTGGCGCGATCAATAAGTTCCAGGAGACAGCAATGGAGTTTCGTGCTGACCATCCTGAGTTTGAGGTGGAGATTCATTGCGATGTAAGTGATTATCTTTTTGAATCACTCAATCTTGGCGAACTAGATCTGATCGTGGCGGTCACTACTGGCCCGATCGATATTGACTCGCAGCACGACTGGCTGGATCACCCTGTGTGGCTCGCTTCACGGGATTTTGTTCTAGCCGACCGACAGGCGGTGCCCCTGCTTGCACATCCAGAGGGTTCGCCTTTTCGCAAACGTATGCTGGAAAGTCTGCGACAGGCAGACCGGCAGTCGCAGATTGTTTACCAGTCTCCCGCCTTACTCGGCCTGATCAACGCAGTGGTGGCCGGGATGGGAGTGACTGCTTTGCCGCTGTCCGCAGTGCACGATGATGAAGCCATGAAGTCTGGGCAGATAAGGGTGCTGGATCCAAAGAAAGAGGGTCTTCCGGTTCTGGAGTCAGTACAGTATGGGATATATAGTAGGAACCTTGAGGGGGAGACTGCCCGGGCCGGGCAGTCGGCGTTTACAGAATGCCTAGTAGAACTGATTGACTCATTCGGCAGTGAAAAACTCTAGCAGGTTGATGCACAGGGAGATTATTTTTCAGGGAGAAGCGTTATGAGCGCACCGGATAGCCCTGTGACTGAAAAGCCCTTATCTACCGCGAACGATGGTACAGAGGCCCGCCGACGGTTGCGGCTTGGCGAGGTACTGGTCAAGGAAGGCCTTGTCACTGAGGCGCAGATCGAAACAGCGCTCGCGACCCAGAAGCAGGGCAAGGGAAAGCGTCTGGGTGAGGTTCTTGTCGATCTGCGCATAGTAGACGAGGTTACGATCGTGCGTACGCTGGCCAACCGGCTAGATCTGCCTTTTATCGATCTCAACCAGGTTCAGGTTGCCGAGGCCGCGCTAAAAGAACTCCCCTCCCATGTGATGCGTGATCACAATGTGGTTCCTATCGCGTCCGACGAAACCTCAATTACTGTCACCTTTGGCGATCCGTTGTCGGTGGACGCTGTTAACGCCGTCCGGTTTTCGAGCCAGAAGCGGCTCGTTGAAGTGGTCTCTGCGCCGAGCCAGATCAAACGTTTCGTCAACCGGTCGGCTTCCATCAGTGAGAGTAAGGAAGAGTTTGAGGTTTTCCTGCAATCGCTCAGCAGCGAGACCGGCCAGAGTGGAGAGCTGGGTGAAAACGCCGCAGCGGTTCGGCTTGCCAATAAAATTATCCTGGACGCCGTGCGTGACCGTGCGTCGGATATTCATATTGAGCCCAATGGTGAGAAGAGCGATCTGACAGTCCGTTTTCGGGTCGACGGGGAGTGTCGCGAGTACCGGCGGATTCCAGCCGAATACCGTGAGCAACTTGTTGCCCGGATCAAGATCATGGCCCGGCTCAATATTGCGGAACGACGTATGCCGCAGGATGGGAAGATTCGCTTCAAACTGGGTGAGATGGAGATCGAGCTTCGAGTGGTAACCCTACCGACCGCTGGCGAAAACGAGGACGTGGTGCTTAGAATTTTGGCGGGTTCCGGGGCACAGCCTCTCGCCAAGATGAACCTGAGCCCAGATTACCTGCGATCCATTCAAAATCTGGTTGCCAGTCCCTACGGCATGGTGCTCGCAGTAGGTCCAACTGGGTCAGGAAAGACAACCACGCTTCATGCCATGCTGGGCAAAGTCAATGCAGTAGAGAAAAAGGTTTGGACAGTAGAAGATCCGGTGGAAATCACCCAGCCCGGGCTTCGTCAGATGCAGGTGAATCCCCAGATCGGCCTATCGTTTGCCTCGGCCATGCGTTCATTCCTGCGCGCTGATCCAGATGTAATCATGGTGGGGGAGATGCGGGATGAAGAGACTGCGCATATGGCTATCGAGGCCTCGCTTACCGGGCACTTGGTGTTCTCCACTCTACACACCAATAATGCGCCGGAAACCATTACGCGTTTGATAGACATGGGCATCGAGCCGTTTTCGTTTTCGGACGCATTGCTTGGAATCCTGGCGCAGCGCCTGGCTCGGCGTCTGTGTGACCAATGCAAAGTCGAATACGAGGCAAATGATTCGGAGCGGGCCGAATTTTCTGGCTACCTTGGAGAGACGGCCCTCTCCCGTCTTGCCGGTCCGGGGCCGCTTAAGTTGTTCCGTGCCGAGGGGTGTGTGGAATGTGATAACTCTGGTTATCGCGGCCGACTGGCTCTTCATGAACTATTGGTCAACAACGATGAGATCCGTGAAGCGATGCAGAAAAAGGCCATGACGGCAGAATTACGCCTGTTAGCTGAAAAAAATGGCATGCGAACCCTGCTTCAGGATGGCGTCGCTAAATGTCTGCAGGGCCTCACCGATCTCAAGCAGGTTCTCGCTGTCTGTAGCAGGTGATCGATCTAGAAAAAGTTTGCGATTCAGGGCAATTTTTTCGGTAATATAGTGTTGTTTTACGGTCGCGCAGGTCTTTCTGCGCCGGGAGATAGAGAGATAACCTCCCGTAAATAATCCTTAACTCTCATACTGATCCGCGCTAATGTGCGTCTTAAAATTACTTTTGGTTGGGGGTATTATGAGCAAGCTAAATAATTCAATTTTATTTATTAGGAAAATATTGTCTGTGCTGGGACTGGCCGCGGTGTTTTTTGTTTTTTCCTCACAAACCGCTATAGCGGAGGAAGTCTCGGCCGAAGTTAAAGCGAAGGCGCAGCTCACATTGGCGCAATGGATGAAGGATCGTTCCGACGACTCCGGAAAATTCTATTTTGTGGATCGCCAAGCCAATGAACTCGTCGCGGGATACAGTGCGAATGTCCATCCGATGATCGTGCCGTATAAAGATGGCGCCATCTTTGTGTGTTCTGAAGTGGTGACCGAAAACGGTGACCGCATCACGGCTGACTTCTTGACGATACCGGTTGGTGACGGTTACAAAGTTGTTGAAGTCATCATGAATAACCGGCCGGCAGTGAAGAAGATGATGGGCATGTAGCGCCCTGCGACCCCGCCGTCTTTTTCCATACATAACAGTCCCCTCGGCCTATTCAATATGAAACTTGGGATTTTTCTCAAGTTCGTGATTTTGTTCGCGGTTATGGCTATCGCGCTTGGCACCGTCGCTGTGCTTTCTTATAAGAATTATCGGCAGCAGCATTACGAAGGGGTGGCTTCAGCCCAACTCGCGACAGCGGTGGTAGGGGCTGTTGGAATGCTTGATAAAGCGGCAAAGGCGGGTGAGAAAGAGGTGCGCGAGACACTGTCGATGTTCTCGATGTTCCCCTTTCTGCTGTGCGTCGAGATGACGACCGCAGTTGGCGAGAATTATCGCTGGCCGCCATTACCCTGTGACATCATCAAGGAAGAAAAGTATCCCCTTGATTACAATGATGTTCTTGCCGACAAGGGCGATCTGCGCTTTTATGTTAGCCGTGAGTGGGTAATAGAGGAAGCAGACCGAGAGGTGCGGCTTGGCATCATTGCGATGGCAGTCTTTCTGCTGTTGTTCCTTGTTGGAAGCGGGGTCGTGTTTCATCGGGTTGTCGGGTATCCAGTTGGTTTCCTGATCAAGAGCCTTAGGGGAGTTTCCCAGGATCTCACGAAGCAGGAACTCATCCAGAAGCTCACCCGGGATGAGATTGGCGAGCTGACCGATGCGTTGAATGGTCTGCTGGGCAGGATTCGTGAGTACCAATCGGAACTCGTTCGACTGGCAAACACCGATGGGCTTACAGGTATCCTGAATCGCCGTACATTTTTTTCCAAG
>Ga0315321_10003316_pt1 | contig 12545 bp, 9 predicted proteins | sample M180m21515metaG_FD_203464 | JGI IMG/M metagenome (GOLD analysis project Ga0315321, IMG submission 203464) | Ammonia-oxidizing marine archaeal communities from Monterey Bay, California, United States - M1 80m 21515 | ecosystem: Environmental > Aquatic > Marine > Intertidal zone | place: USA... | reverse complement strand
CATTAATTTTGCCCTTCATTACGTTGCATGGACTAAAAAGAGACTTTTACACTACTTTTATGACACTGAGGTAAAATTTTATCTTTCCATAATACTTGTTATTTTTAGTTTAACAATTTTTGCCTTAACAAGAAGTGGTATTGGTTTTGACAGTAGTACTAATATTGTTGTGGAGAGCGCCTTTCAGGTTGTTTCTATTGCCACAACAACGGGTTTTTTAACTTCAGATTATTCTTCATGGCCTTTGTTTGTACCTTTTTTACTGCTATCTGGGGGCTTTATAGGTGCATGCGCAGGCTCTACCGGAGGGGGCATCAAGGTTATAAGGGCGGCTATTCTTTTTAGACAGGGAACGGGAGAAATAACTAAATTAATACACCCCAATGCTGTTGTTGCGATAAAATTGGGATCCAAGCCAATAAATTCAAGGGTTGCAGAGTCTGTATGGGGCTTCTTTTCTATCTATGTTCTTGTTTTTATAGTGCTTTTAATGATTATGCTGTCCCAAAACAATGACTTTATCACTTCATTTTCTGCCGTGGGCGCCACTTTAAACAACCTTGGGCCTGGACTGGGCGATGTTTCTGAAAACTACAAGGGCCTAAACGATGTCTCTAAAATTGGCCTTTGTATGGCAATGTTACTTGGAAGACTCGAAATACTTACTTTGTTAGTTGTATTTACCCCTTCTTTTTGGAGAAATTAGTCTTTAAAGGCAAAAAATGTCATTTTTTATAACAAAAATTATACAATTTTTCTTATTTATAGCAGGACTAATACCTATAAGAGCTATTTTTGTACTATCTAGGTGGGCAATTTTTAGTTCTTTTATTAAGATGAAGGACTTGTCAAAGACAACAACCTCCAATTTAAGGCTTGCGTTTCCTGAATTAGATGAAAAAGAAACACAAAGCTTAACAAAAAAAAGTCTCCTTGAGACTCTAAGAATTGCTAGCGAGTTAGGACTCGCTTGGTCAAGGCTTCCTGGAAGTAATCTTTCAAAATACATAGATGTAAATGGTCTTGATAGTATCTTCGATAGTTTGGGTAAAAAAAAGGGCCTTATTTTATTTACACCCCATTTATCTAACATAGAGATATTGCTTAATAGCATATCTAAAGAGCTCTCTTGCATGGCTCTTTATACGCCATCAAAAAATCAATATATGGATCAAGTTATGTTAGCAGCCAGAAACAAAATGGGGGCTAAAATGGTTGAACCGAACATGACCGGAGTGAAGTCTATTTTGAACCACTTAAAGCAAGGGGGGGTTGTTGTGATAGCAAGTGATCAGGTTCCTAATTTAGAAGGGGGGTTGCTTTCTAAATTCTTTTCAACACCCGCCCTCACGATGACTTTAGTTTCTAGATTAAAGTTAAAAACAGGGGCTCCGTGCCATTCTGTTTACTGCTTAAGGAAGCCACGAGGAAAAGGCTTTGAAGTTATTTATAGTAAAGAGATTGAGGGCATGGATCTAGATATACAATCCAGCGTGGATCGCATGAACGAAGAGTTAGAAAAATGTATAATGAATGCTCCGGAACAGTATGCTTGGGAATATAAAAGATATAAGCACTCTGGATTAAAAGACATATATTAAATAGTTTTAATTGAAAGTAAGTACTTACTATATAAAAAGAAAGAGAGGGGAAATTGACTGCTAAAACAATGGAAGAGCTTGTTGCTTTGTGTAAGCGCAGGGGTTTTATATTCCAGTCAAATGAAATATATGGGGGCCTGCAAGGGCTCTATGATTATGGCCCGCTAGGAGTTGAGCTTAAGAACAACATCAAGCAATCTTGGTGGAGGTCTATGGTCTACGAAAGAGATGATATTGAGGGATTAGATGCCTCAATCCTAACCAACCCAAAAGTCTTAAAACACTCAGGACACGAAGACACATTTTCTGACCCAATGGTGGATTGTAAGTCTTGCAAATCTCGCTGGAGAGCTGACCATTTAGAGTCCCCTAAATGCCCCTCTTGCGGCTCTGAAGACATGACTGAACCGCGACCATTTAATTTGATGTTTAAAACAAGTGTTGGGCCAATTGATGATGGAAGTTCTTTTGCTTATTTACGTCCGGAAACTGCACAGCAAATTTTTACCAATTTTAAGAATGTTTTAGACTCAACTTCAAAAAAACTACCATTTGGAATAGTTCAAATTGGTAAAGCCTTCAGAAATGAAATTACTCCTAGAAATTTTATATTTAGAGTCAGAGAATTTGAACAGATGGAATTGGAATTCTTTGTAAAACCCGGTGAAGACGAGAAATGGCACAAAATTTGGCTAGAAAACAGACTGGACTGGTGGGAAAAGCAAGGGATTAATAAAGAAAACCTAGAGATTTATGATGTTCCGCAAGAAGAGCTGGCACATTACTCAAAGTCTACCTTGGATATTATGTATAAGTTCCCTCATGGGACCGAGGAACTCGAAGGGATAGCAAATAGAACAGATTTTGACCTTGGCTCTCATAGTAAAAACCAAAGTGAACTAAATATTTCTTCTAATACGCAAGAAAATACTGACTCTAATACAAAATTGGCCGTTCAAGACATAGAAACAAAAGAATGGGTTGTTCCTTACGTCATAGAGCCTTCTGCAGGGGTAGATAGAGGTTTTTTAGCAATTCTTAATGAGGCTTATTCAAAAGAAGTCCTTGAAGATGGGAAAGAAAGAGTGGTTTTAGCCTTCAAACCCCACCTTTCACCTATAAAGGCAGCCGTAATTCCTTTAAAAAGAAATAATGAAGAGTTGGTTGAAGTAGCAAAAAATATCAAAAACAGTCTTCAGGCTCTCCAGCTAGGCAGAGTGGTTGTAGAAAACTCTGGAAATATTGGTAAAAGCTACAGAAGGCACGATGAAATTGGTACCCCGCTTTGCATTACAGTGGATTTTGAGTCATTGGAAGATAATACCGTGACGGTAAGAGACAGAGATTCGATGGAACAACAGAGACTGGCCTCTTCGGATTTACCAAAGTATTTTAAAAACTACTTAATATTCTAGGTGGATAAGGTAGTTGTTTTAGACAGGGACGGTGTCATTAATGTCGATTTAATGACTTACGTAACAAAGCCTGAAGAATTTAAAGCAATTGAAGGTAGTTTAGAAGCCATTTCGCTTCTAAATAAGAGTGGTTATAAAGTTGGCATAGCAACAAATCAGGCCTGCATAGAAAGAAATATTATTTCTGAAAATGAGCTAAGGCAAATTCATGATCACATGGAAGAACTTCTTTCAGAGGTCGGAGGGGAAATAGCATTTATAGCATACTGCCCTCATGCACCTGAATCAAAATGCGGATGCAGAAAACCCGAAGTAGGTCTTTTGAAGAAAATAGAAGAACAATTTCAAACCTCGCTTAAAGGTAAATTTTTTGTAGGCGACAAAGAATCGGACATACTGGCCGGAAGGAGTTATGGCTGCAAACCTCTTTTAATAAAAAAAGGAGGTTACGGCGAAAAAGTTTATGGGACAGAAAGCAGCCCTCCTCCAGAACATTGTTTTAATGACCTAGAAGAGGCTGCAAGGTATATTTTGTCAGTTGATAAAGATATATAAATGCTTTACCTAAGGTCGGGAATTTTTTATATCGGTTATCTCGGCTCAGGAGTTTTGGCAAGCCTGGCTGCTTGCACAATTGGGCCCTTTTTATCATTAAATAGTAGGTTAAAAATATTTTCTTTGTGGCCAAGGTTTACTAATTGGTTTTTGTCTTTAACTTGCGGGGTTGAGGTGATCATAGAGGGAAGGGAAAATTTCCCCTCTGAGCCTTGCGTTATTGTCTCCAACCACCAAGGCCAATGGGAAGCTTTTTCTACGCAATATCTGTTCCATCCTCTCTGTACTTTGCTTAAAAGGGAATTGCTTTATATTCCACTTTGGGGCTGGGCGATGGGTCTTTTAAACCCTATAGCAATAAACAGAGGGCGGCCCAGGGAGGCTCTAAAACAAGCCCTTGATGAAGGCAGGGATAGACTTGACAGAGGTCTTTTTGTTTTATTTTTCCCCGAAGGTACCAGAGTAGAAGCAGGTCAAATCAAAAGTTATTCTAGAAGCGGTTTTGAGCTTGCCCTGAGATCGAATGTTCCTGTTCTCCCGATAGCCCACAACTCTGGTGATTGTTGGCCTGCTCATAAATTTCTTAAGTATCCAGGCACAATATTTTTAACTATTGGAAAACCGCGAAAAGTTGTAGACGCAAAAGCGTCGGCGCATGAAGTTGAGAGTTGGACGAGAGCCTCTCTTAAAAGAAGCTTAAATATCTAGGTTCATAACTAACTTAGCGTTTTCATCGATGAAGTCTTTTCTTGGCTGAACCTCATCGCCCATTAACGAATTAAACATTCCGTCAGCGGCCATGGCATCTTCTATTGACACCTGACCCAGCCTTCGTGTCTCAGGATCCATTGTTGTGTCCCAGAGTTGCTCGGCATTCATCTCACCTAACCCTTTATATCTGGAGATAGTAAAAGATTTTCTAGAGGCATTTAGAAGCTCCTCTACCGCATCAGCAAAATTGATAGCCTGAAATTCTTTTCCACTCAACTCAAAATAACTGTCCTTTGTAATCAGGTCTTTCAAATCTGAACCAAAAGAAGTGATGTCTTTATAGGCTCTTGATCTAATGAATGCTTTAGTTATTTCCAAGCTCTTTTCTGTACCGTGTTTTATTAAGTTGATGCTTGGCTCACACTCCTTAGTCTCTTTATTAAAAGGACATTTCACTCTCCAAGTTGAACCTTGAGGTGCAGAAATATTAAGAATTTTTTCAAGCTCTTTTGACCATTTTTTTATTTTTTTCTCATCAGCTAAGTCGGTAATCGGATCTAAGTATTTAATACCTTCTAAAACTTCCAATGGATAGATGTGTGAAAGCCCTCCCATTGTTAATTGAACTTGCTCTTGCTGCATGATTAACTTTCCTAATGCCGGACCACTTATAGATTCACCCTTCTTATTAAGGACAAGTTTTGCATCATCTAATATTTCGGCAAGTAACAATTCTCTAAGTGCGATATCATCCTTAACATAACTTTCTTGTTTACCTTTCTTCATTTTATAAAGAGGGGGTTGAGCTATATAGATATAACCCTTCTCAATTAATTCAGGCATGTGCCTGAAAAATAAAGTAAGAATCAATGTTCTTATGTGAGAACCGTCCACATCAGCATCCATCATGAGGATTATTCTGTGGTACCTGAGCTTTTCTTCTTGCCAGTCTTCCCCTTTAATACCGCAACCTAAGGCGGTAATAATGATTATGATCTCTTCAGAAGACAGAACTTTGTCAAGCCTGGCCTTTTCTACATTTAATATCTTTCCTTTAAGTGGGAGTATCGCCTGGAAATGCCTATCCCTTCCTTGTTTAGCGGACCCTCCTGCCGATTCGCCCTCAACTAAATAAATTTCACTCAGGCTGGGGTCCTTCTCTTGGCAGTCTGATAGCTTTCCTGGAAGACCACCGCCTTCAAAAACACCTTTGCGCCTTGTAAGTTCTCTGGCTTTCCTTGCGGCCTCCCTTGCCCTGGCAGCATCTATTATTTTTTGAGCAATCTGCTTGGCTTCGGTAGGATTTTCTAATAAATATTCTGAGAGTGACTTATACATTTCTTGCTCTACAACCGGACGAACCTCCGAAGAGACTAACTTATCTTTAGTTTGAGATGAGAACTTGGGGTCTGGAACTTTTACAGAAACAATTGCCACCAAGCCTTCTCTAGCATCCTCTCCAGAAGTAGATGCCTTATCTTTAGTGTTCATGCCCTCTCTTTCCATGAAATTATTTAAGGTCCTGGTAAGCGCAGTCCTAAAACCAACTAAATGGGTTCCGCCATCCCTTTGCTTGATGTTGTTTGTGTAGCATTGAATATTTTCTTGATAACTGTCATTCCATTGCAGAGAAACTTCTACCGTTATTCCGTTTTTGGATTCTTTAACAAAATGAAATATCGAATTAACCGTTGTTCTGTTGTTATTTAAATAAGCTACAAATTCAGACAGCCCTCCTTTATGCAAAAATGTAACTTCTTTTCCTGTTCTGTCATCTGAAACAATGATCTTTAGGCCGGAGTTGAGAAAAGAAAGCTCCCTCATTCTTGCCTGTAAAATTTCAAAATCAAATAAAATATTTGAGAAGGTCGAGGTTGAAGGCACAAACCTTACCTTGGTTCCAGTTGCGTCTGACTTGCCAGTGCTCTTTAACTTACTCTTTGGGACTCCATCTGCATAATTCTGCTCATAAGTCTTTCCACCCCTATGGATCGTTAACTTTAAATCTTCAGAAAGTGCGTTCACAACAGACACACCTACACCATGAAGTCCTCCTGAAACTTTATACGAGTTATCATCAAACTTTCCACCTGCATGAAGTTTTGTCATTACAACTTCTGCTGCAGAAACACCTTCTTCGTGCATTTCTGTTGGTATGCCCCTGCCATTATCTATAACTTCAACACAATTATCAGAAATTATCTTTACAGATATCTCATCACAATGGCCTGCCAAAGCCTCATCTATAGAATTGTCTACTATTTCATAGACCATGTGGTGTAAGCCAGTACCGTCATCAGTATCGCCGATATACATACCGGGCCTTTTCTTAACAGCTTCCAAACCTTTCAGTACGTTAATACTGGAGGAATCATAATTTGTATTGGTAGATTTTTTAGGGTTCTTGGTGGTGGTTTTTTTTCTTTTAGGAGAAGACTCTTTCTTCTTGGTAGGCATAGAGATATTTTAGCCTATTTTTATAAATTTATCCTTTTAAATTGTTTTAAATCTTCATTCATTTGATCTAAAAAACTACCATCTATTGCTGTCAAAATAACCTGGTTTTTATCTTTAGAAATAATATTAAATAAAGTTTTTAAATTGTCTTCATCCATCTCAGAACCTATGTCATCTATGAGCAGAAAAGACTCTCTTTGCGAGAACTTATTAATAACATCGTAAGAGGATAAAAACATCAATATAATCAATAACTTAACCTGTCCCCTAGATAGGTTTGCTGCTGCTTTTTTCTTATCAACAGAAAACACAAAATCTTGTCTGTGCGGCCCCTGGGTTGTGTGACCTAACGCCATGTCTTTTGGCAGGCTGTCTTGAAAGCACTTTCTCATTGACTTTGAAGTGTCCCAACCGGATATAAAGTGTAAATTTATATCTTTTAAGAATTTAATTTTGTTTTCTTCGATCTCCTTAAGAATGTACTCTATAGAAACCTCTTTAAAGACTTTAAAAAAATCATACTGTTCCTTGCTCAACTTCAAACCAAGCTCTAAAACCTGTTCGGTCCAGTTGTTTAGTTGCTGAATTGGTAATTTTTTTCTTAAAGCCCTGTTTCTTTGTTGGAGCGCTTTATTGTAGTTGTTATTTAAAATGCTAGTTTCAGGTTTCACGTGGAACATCAACCTATTGACAAAATCTCTTCTAAGTTCAGGCTCCCCTTCTACCATCCTTAAGTGCTTTCCTAATATCGCCTGAATTAGAGGCGCCTCGGAGCTTTTTATGCTCTTACCTCCAAGGGATCTTTTAGTAGAGATTCTTCCCTCAGAAGATTTAGAGCTCTCAAGTCTTAATTCTATTTCATTGGATTTACCAAGGGCAGCTATTTTAAAAAAAGATTCTGTATGCTTGATGCAGTCCAGAGTATTTGAGGACCTGAAGGATTTGCCGGAAAAAAGGATCTCTACTGCCTCCAAAATGCTTGTCTTTCCAGAGCCATTGTTTCCTACTATTAATGACCTTTCTGGTGAAAGTTCTATTTTTTTTGAGTCGAAGAGTCTAAATTTTTCTAAATACAGACTGTCTATCGGCATTTATAGCCTCATAGGCATGATTACATAAACTTCGGAATCTGAGGACGGCTCCTTAATGATGCAACTAGAGTCTTCGCCGTAAAAGACAAGCTCTACATCACTTATCTCTACAGACCCTAATACATCCAGTAAATATCCTATATTAAAACCAATTTCTAAAGGTGCCCCTTTATAATCCACCTCTAAAACTTCTTCTGCTGATTCCTGTTCAGGGTTGTTTGCCGTCAATTTAAGGCTGCCTTCTGAAAGAGCAAACCTTACTCCTCTGTACTTTTCATTAGAAAGAACAGAGGCTCGTGAAAGAGCTAATTGTAATTTTTCCTTTTCTATTCTTAAAGAACTTGGATCCCCTGAGGGGAAAACCTTCTCATAATCGGGGTATTTACCGTCTATAAGTTTTGTAGAAAACTGCAAATTTCCTGATTTGGCACTAAAATATGAAGCTCCTACGTTTAGTTCTACCTCTTCTTCAGATTGAGGCAATAATTTAGAAAGCTCAAGTACAGCCTTTCTTGGCAGAATTTGTTTAACTTGGAGCCCTTCTTTGTTTTCAAACTCTGACTTAGCCAAGGCCAGCCTGTGACCATCCGTGGCTACGCCCTTTATTTCGTTATTATCAAACTCTAAAAGAAGACCGTTAAGGTAGTAACGGACGTCTTGCGAAGCCATTGAGAATGATGTTTTAGTGAGAATTCTTTTTAATACACTCGCCCTTATGAGAGATGAGGTTTGTTCTTCAGAAATCTCAAGCTCAGGGAAGTCGTCAGCTGATATGGTAGAAAAATCAGCATGGAATCCTTTTGATGCTACCGTAAGCTTTCCACTTGCAAGGCTGAAGCTTATCTCTTCATTATCCGGTAGTGACCTGCAAAGTTCTGACATTTTTCTAGCCGAAACAGTTGTCTCTCCTTCTTCGTCTGTTGACACAACACTTGAACTAGCTTGAATCTGTATCTCTAGATCAGTGGCAGTAACTTCTACCGAGCCTTTTTGGGCTTTAATTCTTAAATTGGCAAGTATAGGTATGGTTTGCCTTCTCTCCGCAACAGCAGCAGCATTTTGAAGTGCCTCCACTATTTGTGATTTTTGTGCTATAAATTTCATATAAGTTAAATGGTTAAAACTCTGACTAATTTAGTATAGTCTTCTTCTATATCAAGATTTAGCCCTCTAAGCTCTCTGATTTTCTTACAGGCGTGGATAACCGTGGTGTGATCTCTTCCGCCAAAAGCTTCTCCTATCTCTGGTAAACTATAATTTGTTAACTCTTTAGCCAAAAACATTGCCATTTGTCGTGGCCTGGCAACAGACCTACTCCTTCTTTTAGACAGTAAATCACTAAGTTTAATATTATAGTATTCTGCTGTTGTTTTTTGGATGTTTTCTACACTAACCTGCCTTGCTTGAATTGCAAGAAGGTCTTTCAAGGAGTCTTTAATAAGCTCCACTGTGATAGGGCGCCCTGTAAAATTTGAATTAGCAATTACTCTTTTTAAGGCGCCTTCTAGCTCCCTTACATTCGACCTTACTTTTTGTGCTATAAAAAAAGCTGATTCTTCATTAAGCTCATGGTCCATTTGCTTAGACTTGCTAAAAAGAATGGCAACACGTGTTTCTAATTCAGGCGGCTCTATGACAACAGGGAGCCCCCACCCTAGTCTGGATTTTAATCTATCCTCAAGACCGTCTATTTCTTTTGGGTACCTATCACAAGTTAGTATCATTTGACTGCCCTTTTCAAGCAGAGAATTAAAAGTATGAAAAAGTTCTTCTTGTGATTGTTCTTTTTTTGCAAAAAATTGAATATCATCAATTAGAAGCGCATCCAAAGATCTATAATGTTGCTTAAATTCATTAATTGCACCTAATTGTAAAGATTTTACCATATCACTCACGAATTTCTCAGAATGAACATAGGCTATTTTTTTCGTAGGGTCTTCTGTTTTAAGCTGATTACCAACGGCGTGCATCAAGTGGGTTTTTCCGAGCCCCACCCCTCCATATATAAAAAGAGGGTTGTAAGAGTTCTTCAAACCACCAGCTATCTGTCTCGATGCGGCCAAAGCAATTTGATTAGACTTACCTTCCACAAATGTTCCAAAATTAAAAGAATCTATCAAGTTGCTTTTTATAGCTTTATATTCTTTTTCAACGTTTGTTTGTTTGTTTTGTTGCGCTGTTTCACTTGCTAGAATGACAGGGCTGTTTGAAGTAACTTCAAAAGCAAGGTTCAAATCTGAGTTGCTTGTTATTGCAGAAAGTCTCTCCTCTATAGACAGTCCGTAATTCTGCTCCACCCAGTCTGAGATAAATTTGTTTGGTGCCAAAACAGTATAAGAAAGGGGGTTTGAGCCCGAATTTTCTTCTAGCAATAGCGGTGCTATCCAGGTTGAGTACTCTTCAATGGAAAGATCTTTTTCTAAAGTTTTTTTACATTCATTCCAAAAATAAAGTTCTGACATAATTCTGATTATATACAGATTTAAGTAGTTATCCACAGCATAACAACAATTATTTTGTGTGGATAACTTGTGAATATATTGTTTTTTTGTTTTTGCTTGTCAATTTGGCCCAAAAAACCTATTATGCGCACCCGTTTACACATTTCAAAGTAAAACAATGAAAAGAACTTATCAACCAAGCAGAATCAAAAGAGCAAGAACACATGGCTTTAGAGCAAGAAATGCTAAGGTTGGCGGCAGAAAAGTCCTCAGCGCCCGAAGAAAGAAAGGAAGACAGTCTCTTACGGTCTAATGTTTCATGGGAGTAAAGCGCTCCATACCATCCTCAAAGGGCTTTGATGAAGCTTTCTCAAAACCCGATAGAAAAGTCTCTACTAAGCATTTCGTGCTGCTATTAAAAGGAAATGATTTGGGTTACGCCAGAATCGGGGTTGCTGTCAGGAAGAAAGACATTAAACTGGCCGTTCAAAGGAATAGAATAAGAAGAAAAATTAAAGGAAGTTTCAGGATAAACATTTCGAAATTAACAGCAGCCGACCATGTCGTTTTTGTAAAAAAAAATATCACCGATGGTGGTGATGTAATAAAAAAAGAACTTGAAGACCTGTGGCAAAAAACAGAAAAGCTTATATGAAAAGAATACCCATATTTTTTATATTAAAGTATCAAAAATTTGTAAGTCCTCTTTTGAGACCAAGCTGTAGATTTCATCCTACATGCTCTGAATACTCTATACAGGCGATCACAAAATACGGAGCTACAAGAGGTATATTTTTGTCTTTAAAAAGAATTCTAAAATGCAATCCTTGGGGCGGCAGTGGCCTAGACCCAATACCAGGAGAAAAAGAAAATGGATGTAATTAAGGCGGTTCTCATAGGAAGCATAGCTGTAGTTCTATATTACCTGTTGTTGCAATGGCCCACTCAAGCAAGTACTCCAGAGAGGACTGGGGAAATATCCAGCCAAATGCCAATGGATTCGACCGACAGATCAAGAGAAATACCCAGTCAATTAAATACCAATAAAGATAGTGAAGACTCACTATCACTTTTTGAAACCCCTGAGATTCAATCCCCAAAAACATCAGAAAACAAGCCCTTGTTAATGTCCTTGGGCAGGTTGTTTCTTCTGGAAAATGACACTCTTGAAGTGGGGATTGATGGCCCGTCTGGAAGGGTTGTTTCTTCAAAGTTAAAGCTCATTAAAAACTCTAAAAACGGCGAAACCAACTTGGGGATATTTGGCCCAACTGGGGAAAATTTTTATTTTGCTAATAGTGGATTCTTTACTAAGTCACAAGGTTATTTGCAGCCCAAGTTTACTAAAATCTCCTCTTATTCAGGTGAAGAAAATTCCAAAATTTATGAACTTGAAGGGGGTGTCTCTGGTCTTGTTTTCAAGAGAAAAATTAAAATGCACCCCGGTAAATATTATCTTGAGGTGGAAGATTTTATAGAAGGAGGTCTGCCCGAGGTAGATGTGGAGGTGACACCTTATGTTGTTATAGAGAGAAGCGAAGAAGCGGTTGAAGAGGGAGGCCTTGCTTACACTTATCTTGGACCTGTGTTTTCAACTCAAGAAGAAAAATATGAAAAATACGACTTTGATGATATTGACGATGCCAACTTTAAAATTCAATCGCCTGGCGGCTGGGCCTCTCTTATTCAGCACTATTTTGTTTCGGCGTGGGTTCCAGATCAAAACAAGTCATACCTTTATCAGGCAAGAAAAAACCCCTCCTCAGGAAGATATTCTATTGGATACACGAGCTCTTCTGAGGTTTTGGGCGCAAATAAAAGTTTTGTTTCGTTTAAAAACACCCTTTATGTTGGTCCAAAGTTGCCAGAACAACTCAAAATAGTCCATCCAGACTTGGATTTGGTCGTTGATTACGGTTTTTTATGGTGGCTAGGGAAGCCAATGTATTGGTTGCTTAACCTGGGACATGATTTATTTAAAAACTGGGGTCTAGCCATTATATTTCTTACTGTTCTTCTAAAAATAGCTACCTGGCCTTTATCGGCGGCGGCCTACAGGTCTATGGGGAAAATGAGGGTGCTTGCACCAAAGGTGAAGGAAATTCAAGACAGGCACGGTGATGACAAGCAAAAAGCAGGCCAAGCCATGATGGAATTTTATAAAAAAGAGGGTGTAAACCCCCTTGGCGGCTGCCTACCAATGCTTATTCAAATGCCTTTCTTTTTGGCTTTTTATTGGGTTTTAATGGAAACGGTTGAATTACGACACTCTCC
>Ga0315321_10003313_pt1 | contig 12549 bp, 12 predicted proteins | sample M180m21515metaG_FD_203464 | JGI IMG/M metagenome (GOLD analysis project Ga0315321, IMG submission 203464) | Ammonia-oxidizing marine archaeal communities from Monterey Bay, California, United States - M1 80m 21515 | ecosystem: Environmental > Aquatic > Marine > Intertidal zone | place: USA... | reverse complement strand
GCCAAAGCGTCAGTTCTGGGAATGCTGCCAGGATGCCGAGCATAATAAGCTGCAGGCCAACGAACGGAATGATGCCGCGATAAATATCGCGCGTCAGCACGCTTGCCGGTGCGACGCCGCGCAAGTAACACAACGCAAAGCCAAATGGTGGCGTCAAGAATGAGGTCTGCAGGTTCACGGCGATCATAATGCCGAGCCAAACGGGGTTCAGGTCCATCAGCAAAAGAATGGGTGCGACGATCGGCACAACGACGAACGTGATCTCGATGAAGTCCAGGAAGAAGCCTATCACGAACATGATGAGCATCACGAAGAACATGGCCCCAGCTGCACCACCCGGCAGATCTTTTAGGAACTCGTGCACCACGTCGTCGCCATGCAGGCCCCGGAAGACGAGGCTGAACAGCTGCGCGCCGATGACAATGCCAAACACCATCGCACTGATTTTTGCAGTTTGTTGAGAGACTTCGCCAAGCGTGCCATCCGAAGTGATCCGAAGCAGCGCTGTGCCGAGGCCCCAAATGATCCCGACACAAGCGATGGCTGCCAGAATGATGCCAATCTGCTCACCACTGCTGACTTCGTCCCGGCCAAGGCGCAGGTCAACAAACCCTGTTAGCACCAAAATCAAGCACGCAGCTGCCACATAGATCGGGCGGCCAGACTTATCTGATATCCTAAGCCCGCCCAAGAAAGCCGCGCCGACAGCGCCTACAGCTGCCGCTCCCGTCGGCGTAGCAACGCCTGCCAGGATAGACCCCAGCACGGCGACGATTAGCACAACCGGTGCCACCAGCGCTTTCAACATTCGGCCAATCACGGGGCCACTATCGCCGGAACCGGTGATTGCCTTACGCGGCACGGGCGGGGCACCTGCGGGATTCATGATCGCGCGGAACATGATGTAGGCGATGTATAAACCAACCAGCATTAAGCCCGGAATAAGTGCGCCCGCGAACAAGTCACCGACAGACACCGGGTCCGGCTCGAAATTGCCAAGCTGGCGCTTTGCATCCTGATACGCGTTCGAGATTTGGTCGCCCAACACCAACAGCACTATGGAGGGCGGAATGATTTGGCCAAGGGTGCCTGACGCACAGATGGCACCCGTCGCCAATTTCGGGTCATAGCCCCGGTTCAGCATGGTCGGTAGCGAGAGCAGGCCCATGGTGACGACCGTCGCCCCCACAATACACACAGCAATACCAAGGCCACCAGGTAGTGAAGAAAATGCGGCACCCATGGCTTCCAGCAGTTCTTCCGCCACCTTTGAGCGTTCCAGCATCACGCCCATGAACACGAACAGCGGCACGGCGATCAGCACCTCGTTGGTCATCACGCCAAAAATGCGGTTGGAGACGAACCCCAGGAATGAGAGATCAAATGCGCCGATAAAAGAGCCGCCGATTGCGAATGGCAGCGAGACGCCGCCAAGGGTGAATGCGACGGGGAAGCCCGCCATCAGCGTTAAGCAAACGGTTGCGAACAGCAGCAAGCCAAGGGTTTCATAAAGGCCCATCAGACCTGCCCTCCGGCTTCCGCTTCAGTTGGCGGAGGTGTCCTGCCGGTCAGAACCATCCAGGATTTTACCGCCAGCGAGAGACCTTGCAGCCCCACCAAAACCGCGAACGCCAGGATCATAGTCTTCAATAGGAATACGCCAGGAATACCGTTTTGACCTTCGGGTGAGCCTTCAAGGACACGCCATGAGGACGTGACGTAGGGAAAAGCCAGTACAAAAATCGCGGTAGACATTGGCAGCAGCAGGCGAAGCGAGCCAAAAAGGTCAACCCGCGCCTTGCCCCTCGGCGTGGCGGAGCCGTAATAAATATCAACACGCACATGGCCATCATGACGGAGTGTCTACCCGGCCAAGCCCAAAAACACGGCGGCATGCATATACACAATTGCTTCCTGTGCAGCGATCCAACCAATGCCAAAAATATAGCGAAATAAAACGATCGCGAACTGCAACAGCACCATGAGCAGCGTCAGCCAGGAAACCCAACGGCCGATCCGCTCATTCAGACTATCAATCGCGCCTATCAATCCCTGCATTCACGCATACTCCAGCCGAAGGCTCATAAAAAGACGGCGCTGACCCCAACAATGGAGCCAGCGCCGCATTCGTAACAAACACTAAACCAGCTCAGCTGGATCGGGCGTTCATGTAGCCTTGTTCCGCAACCTTGGCCCACTCCATCGTGGTCTTCTGGTACGCGGTATAGCTGTCGTAGATTTTCTTGGTGATGGCGTCAGTATTACCGACTTCATCAATCACACCACCCGCGACCTCGCGAACTGCGGCAAGCAACTCATCGCTATAGCGTTTCAGTTCAACACCATGCTTAGCTACCAATGTATCCAAGGAACCCTGGTTACGCGCCTGGAATTCCGCACCCTGCGTGTGGGCTTCAGCTTCACAGACGATCCGGATCATCTCCTGATCTTCTTTGGACATGCCATCGAACAGCTTCTTGTTCATGCCGACAGACGCCACGGTTCCTGGCTCATGGAAGCCCGGATAATAGTATTTCTTGGTGACTTTGTAGAAGCCTAACGCCAAGTCATGCCAGGGGCCGACCCATTCCGTTGTATCAATCGCACCGGACTGCAGCGCTGGATAGATTTCCCCAACCGGCAAGTTGATCGGGTTGGCACCGAGTGCGCGCAGCACCTCACCGCCAAGGCCCGGCATCCGCATTTTCAGGCCTTTGAAGTCATCAATTGTGTTCATGTCTTTGCGGAACCAGCCGCCCATCTGTACGCCCGTGGACGCCACCGGGAAGCCTTTGAGGCCAAATCCTGCCGCTCGCTCGTCCCACAATTCCTGGCCACCGCCATAGCGGATCCAAGCATGGGTCCCTGGGCCGGTCATGCCATAAGGCACAGCAGTCATGAAGTTGTAGCCTTTGGACTTGCCCTACCAATAATATTCAGCGCCGTGGTAGAGGTCCGCATCGCCAGCGGCGACAGCATCAAAGGACTGGAATGCTGGGACCAATTCGCCAGCGCCATATAGCTTAACCGTCAGGCGACCACCGGACAGCATCGTGATCCGGTCTGCGGTCCGCTGGGCAAACGTGCCAAGACCCGGTGAGTTCTTGGGCCAAGTCATGACCATTTTGAGTTCCCGCTTGCCTTGGGCGATAGCGGGGGCGGCGAGCGAGCTCGCTGCGGTAGCGGCGCCAGCGATTGCAGCGCCCTTAATAAGGTCGCGACGTTCCATCGTGTAGCACTACCTGTAAGAGGTTCGTTTCAGACATATTTGGCCCGGACTCATGCTTAACGGACCGGCTTACCGTGAAACCTAATACCGGGATCGCCTTGACCGCAAGCAGAGCGTACAAAAATTCAGGCACAATGCGTGGGGTAGATCGCAATACCACAGAGCGCTATCACCGCACTTCCAGCATATTGAAAGACACCGCAGCCATGAACCGCGCCCAACTCCTGGATGATCTCGCAACGCTTGCCGAAGAGGCCGGCGCAGCGATCATGCTATATTTCCACGCAGATGAAGTCGCAACCAGGCAAAAGGACGATGACCGTCGCAGCCAAGTCTCAGATGCCGATGTAGCAGCGGAAGCTGTAATCCTAAAAGGCCTTGCGCGCCTCACGCCGGATATTCCGATCGTGGCAGAAGAGGAAGTCGCCGCAGGCCGTATCCCCGATGTGTCCGGCGGACGGTTTTGGTTGGTTGATGCGCTGGATGGCACCAAAGAATTCTTGAAGAAAATTCCTGAATTCACAGTCAACATTGGCTTGATTGAGGATGGCGTGCCGACCATGGGCGTCGTCTATGTTCCAGTTTCCGGTGATACCTATGCTGGCACAGTTGGCGGCCCCACATGGATGCGCGAAAACAATGGCGAGCGGGAGCCGTTGCATGTCCGCGACTTCCCGGATGAAGGCATCATCGTAACCCTTAGCCGCACATATGGCCAATCCACCGACGTCCGCCGCTTCCTCGAACGCTACGATGTAACGAAGCAGTTGGACGCCGGTTCCTCATTAAAATTCTGTTTGATCGCTAAGGGCGAGGCCGATGTCTACCCGCGCTATGGCGGCTCCATGGAATGGGACACAGCAGCGGCCCATGCGGTGCTTCGTGCCGCCGGCGGGGCTGTCAAAGAGATCAACGATGGTCCCGAACTTGCCTACGGTAAGAAGGATTTCCGCAACCCGTATTTCATCGCCTGGGGCGGGGCGCATCGCTGAACGCTGCACCGAAACACGATGCTGAAAAAACTTCTGCCCGCTTGATTTAAGTCAAACCACTTCCCTCCGCCCTGCCCCACTTATTGAGGACACAGGCAACCAGCGGAGGCCATTATGTCCTTATTCTCAATGCTCGCCCTCGTCGATCCAAAGCACGGCGCGGCAACTTCATCTACAGCCAGCCTTGCGGCAGCGAACTTAGGCGCACCCATCGACGTTCTGATCGCCCGGCGCGACCCAGCGGACTCTATTCCGATGGTCGGCGAAGGTTTGTCTGGCGCACTCGTGGATCAGATTATGACTGCAGCCGCCGCAGACACCGCCGCGGATGCCGCCGCCTGCCAGACGCTGATAGACGCATGGCCCGGCAATGCAGGTGCCAAGGTCCTTGATCTAATCGGCTCCAGACGCAGCCTAATCGCAGAAACAGGCCGTACCTATGGCATGACCGTCCTGCCCTGCCCAAACAGCCCAGAAGGCGGCGGGTTTGATGGAATTGTCGATGCCGCACTCTTCGAAACCGGCAGGCCGATCCTGATAGCACCTTTGCAAGAGGTGAAATCGCTCGGTGACAAGGTCGCAATCTTCTGGAATGACAGCGCGGAATCCGCCCGTGCCGTATGGGGTGCGGCACCGCTTCTGCGGCAGGCCGAAACGGTCAACATCTACACCGTTGGTGAGGGTTTTAATCCGGAATCTGCGCTGGCCAGGATCATCGCCGGGCTCAGCAGGGCAGGCATCAATGCAGAAGCCCATGCAATCCCGCCTAAAGGAGCGGCGCAGGATCAGCTGATTGACGCTGCGGCAGCGATGGATGCGGACCTCGTCGTGATGGGCGCATTTACCCATAGCCGCCTCCGGGAACTCGTGCTCGGCGGCGTCACCCAACACATGCTAGAGGTCCTGGCGCGACCGACATTCATGGCCCACTAGCCAAGAAGCTGCAGGCGGAGCGCGCATCCATTCCCCCGCTTGCGGCCCTCGTGATTACCAGTTATACGAACCGCCGCAATGCGGAGTGTAGCTCAGCCTGGTAGAGCACTGTCTTCGGGAGGCAGGGGCCGCAAGTTCAAATCTTGCCACTCCGACCACGCGTTTTCAATGGGTTACATCGAAATCTGCAAACCTCGAAAACTGCCTGGTTGTCGAAACCTCTTGGCAGCTTTGATCGCCATTTTCATTGATGGCGCGCATTTCCGAAACTGAGCGCCACATCGCCAACTATTCCGCATCAAACACCATGATCAAGGTTTGGCTGAAGCGTGGTGTGAGTTTGCTGATCATGCGGCCGAATGCCAGCAATTGCCGTTGCACCCATGTGATCCGCTCGTACCGCACATTGGCGTAAAAGACGCCGCTTTCACGAAAGCCGTAGCGTGCCGCTAGTGCTTTGAGTGTTGTTGGGGTGTAGTAGCAAACATGCTGCGCATGGAATGGTGGATCATTGATCCACCGCGAATACACGTAGAATAATTCGCGAAAACAGAACGCGTTAGGTGTTGAAAGCACCAGTTGACCGCCAGGCTTGAGATTTTCCGCGCCGCCGCCAAAAACAATCCGGCATTGCTCAAATGCTCAATCAGATCCGTAGCAAGCACATCATCATATTGCCGCCCGGCGAGATAAGTTTTAGCGTCGCCATGGACAATTGGATATCCAGCCGCGTTGGCGCGTTCAACTTGGTCCAATTCTATATCGACGCCCTGCACGGCCGCAGCCTGCGACAACAGAAAATCAAACATCCAACCGCGTTTTCGGTTCTTACTCAGAAAAACGTGATTGATGCTGCCTATATCGAGCACGTCCTTATCGGCAATGAAGGGTGCTATCGTAGATTCTAGCTCTGAAGTTGGGGAAATTTTGCCTGTGGGTGACGCAATTTCTAGTGTTTGGGCTTGTGCCGTCACGCTCAATTTTTCTCACATTTGCTTACCCAACAAATCAAGTTGTAACGCCTGACATCAAGCTACCAATGGTAATGTTGACGATCAACCCAGTTTCTTATGCACCTATCCCTCAATTCAGTGCCCTTCATAAAGATGATGACGAGCAAGTGGCGTTAGCCAAACAAGTAAGCGCAATGCCTGTTCTATTCAGACACTGCTGCATAATAATTCGGATCGCGCGTGCGGTAGGCAAATGCCCACACTCGAGGAGCAAAATGGATGCTTGCTGCCCCTTAGGATGAGCCATCTGTTCGGGTTATCACTGTTGGCAACGGCTCTGCGCGCTTACCTTTATGTTTTCGACGTTGATACTTGCTGTGGTACTCACGGCGCTGCTTCGTAACTTCATAGAGGACAATTCCGGAGCTTGTGCCAAGATTTAAGCTTTCAACCATACCGAACATAGGAATTGCAACGCATAATTCGCTGCGATCGACCGCTTCTTCACTGATGCCGTGCCGCTCATTTCCAAACCAGACGGCAACTTTGGCATGCTGCGCGAAATCACCTTCGTCTAGATACACGCTGGACTTGCCCTTCACATGCGGCGATGTAACCACAGACACAAAACCATTGCTTTCCAAGTGATCAAAACAAGCTTTTGTGCTGTCAAAACGCTTTACAAACGTCCATTTCACTGCGGAAACTGACATTTTCAATATTTCTTTGCGTTCACGCAAATCTTGCCAATCATCCGAAAGCTCATGCATCGGATCAACGATATAGGCCTTCTCAACACCGAGAACATTCACGTTTCGAATGACGGTTCCGATATTCATGATGTCACCAAGGTCTTCAATAACCGCGATCAAATTTTTGCAGCGGTACGGCTTAATTGCATCTGCGCGCTTACACACAGACGGTCGAGACTTCTTCTCGTCGGAGGATTCCATAATGAGATCTAACTATCGCTACGTAAAATCAACCGCCAGACAAATACGACTTTTGCAAAAACTGTTCAATTCCTTCTACTAGATCAAAGGATTGATATACCAACTCGAACAAAATGCTTGCCTGTTGCTGTTTCGAACCTCCTGAACAGCGAACCATTTCGCGCCCGCTATAGCGCTCTGCCAGACTATCGAAGAATGAGTCAATTTGACGGGCCATGTTTATAGCTTGAAACTAAGCCCTGTGACTTTTCATGAGGGATACAATGAAGGGTGCGGCAAAGACAGTCGTGGCAGTCGCCATATCCCTACTCATTGTGGTCGGCAGAGCCTCTCAGGCTAAGCACGGCCTCAAAGCTCATAAAGGCGAAGATCAATGCGCATCCATAATCTCTACGTTGACGATGACGGCGAAACGCATTTCAGGGATATTGAGGTCGAGTGGACCAAGGACGGCCCTGGCGGTCGTATGTCCGACACACTGCCTGCCACTGGCGTCATTTTCCGGGAAACGCCGGGTAGCTATGACTACGCGTGGCACCCTGCCCCGCGCCGCCAATATATCGTCAACCTGGATGCAGGCGTCGCCATTTCTGCTAGCGATGGAGAGACGCGGGTGATTGGCGCTGGAGAAGTAATTCTGGTTGAGGACACCCACGGCAAGGGCCATTGCTCCAAAGCCATTCAGGGGCAATTGCGGCATTCCATCTTCATTCCGATTGAATAGCGCCCACCCACTAGCACATACTCCAAGGAGGCTTTCCCTATGAAACTCATGCATTTCAATGATTTCCGCCTGGGCATTTTAACGGACGCCGGCGTTGTCGACGTAACGGACCTGATCGCCGATATCCCGCACACAAACCCTGGTGACCGCATGAGCGGCCTGATCGCACGCTTTGATGATTATCGCGGCAAGCTGGAAACAGCGGCGGCGGCTGGGCCTGCAATTCCGATAGCCGATGTGCGTATCCGTCCCCCAACGCCCCGCCCAGGCAACATTGCGTGCATGGCTGTGAACTATATGGAGAATGGCACGCTGCCCAAAGCCCCACCGCCAAACGCCTTCCACAAAGCCGCCAATGCAATTATCGGCAATGGCGACACCATGGTGCTGCCCGATGCGCCCGCCAGGATCTTTGAGGGCGAGGCCGAGCTGGCACTTGTCATTGGCAAGCGGGCATGCCGGGTTCCTGCGGAAAAAGCGTTCGAGCATATCTTCGGCTATATGAATTTCATTGACGGATCAGCCCGCGGCCTGCCGCCAGAACGGAACGTGTTCTTCCAGGCTAAATCCCGAGACACCTTCGCCCCTATCGGCCCTTACTTGGTGACGGCGGACGAAGTAGTAGACCCGCAAAACCTAGACGTGAAGCTTTGGGTGAACGGGGACTGCAAACAGGATTTTAATACGTCAGACATGGCGCACAAAATTCCCAAGATCATCGAATGGGTCAGTGCTATTCACACGCTGGAGCCTGGCGATATCGTGGCGACGGGCACCAACCACCGGGGCCTGAGTTCGTTCCAAGATGGCGATACAGTGGAGCTTGAAGTCCAAGGCATGGGCCGCCTCACCATTAACGTTCAGGACGACCTGAAACGCATATGGAGCCGCGAGACACGCCTGGACCGCAAAGAACAGGGCCACGACACGCCAACGCCGCAGCTTACGGGCAAGTACGCGAAGTAAGCGGTCGATGCAGGGCGGCGAATCATGGCTGCGCAAAGGAAACTGGCGCTATCAATTGAAGTTGGCCGCTATCTGGACGGCGGACTAGCCGATATGGCGACATTCGTTGAGGGTGCGGACCGGCTGGGCGTTCAAGCGGCCTGGGCCGGCGAAGCCTGGGGGCAGGACGCAGCCACTGTGCTTGGATTCCTGGCTGGACGCACCAAGCGGATCAAGCTCGGCACAGGCATCATGCAGATCAGCGCTCGGGCACCTGCAATGACGGCGATGACGGCGCTTTCCTTGAATGCGCTATCCCAAGGGCGATTTCTGCTGGGGCTCGGTGTCAGCGGGCCGCAAGTCGTAGAGGGTCTGCATGGAACGCCCTACCGGATGCCGCTGAGCCGCGTGAAAGAGACGGTCCAGATTTGCCGTATTGCGTTTGCTGGCGAACGTCTGCGCCATGACGGCCAGATGTTCACGCTGCCTTTGCCGGGCGGTGAAGGCAAAGCACTGCGCTTGGACCATAAACCTGCCGACATTCCAATTTATCTGGCGACTCTTGGTCCAAAGGCGCTGCACTTTACTGGCGAAGCAGCGGACGGCTGGCTGGGCACATCATTTTCCCCAGACCATTCAGAAGCCCACCTGCCGTACATCAAAGCTGGGGCTGAAGCTGCAGGCCGCACTTTGGATAACATTGATATCTCCGCCTCTGCCCGGGTTGAAATTGGCGATGATGTGGACGCGATGATAGAACGCCGTCGCCCGGCGGTCGCGTTCAACATGGGCGGCATGGGCTCCGCCACTACAAATTTCTACAACGCCGCATTCCGCCGCGCTGGGTTCGCTGAGGACGCTGAGGCTATCCAGGCGCTTTGGATCCAAGGTGACCGCGAGGGTGCTGCCAAGCGTGTGCCGGATGCAATGATTACGGGGTTCCAAGCAATCGGCACGCCGGCCATGGTGCGTGAGCGTTTCAGGCGGTACCGCGGGGCAGGTGTGAACACCATCAAGCTGGGGTTGGACGCCGTCCCCCAAGGTGCCGAGCGCTTGGCAATGCTCGAACAAATAGTCGATATCGTTTACGGCCTGAATGCCGAAACAGAGGAAGCCACATGAAGCTCTATATGGTCCCGCTGGCACCTAACCCGACCAAGGTCATGCTATACATCGCGGAACGTGAGTTGCTCGGCCCGAAGCTTGGCATTGAGCAGATCGTCGTGAACACGGTCAAAGGCCGCCATCGCGAGCCGGAGCATATCGCGCGCAACCCCTTCGCCAAGCTGCCCGTGCTGGAGCTTGATACGGGCGAATTCCTGATCGAGTCGCTGTCGATCATCCAATATCTGGAACATCGGTTCCCGGAAGGCGCAATTCTGCCCAAAGATATGCTCGCCCGCGCCAGAGCGTTAGAACTTGAACGCATTATTGAGCTTCAAGTTACAATTCCCATGGGCCAGTTCGCCCACGCGACCAACTCCCCGCTCGGTCGCCCGGCTGATCCTGAGCGCGCAGCCGCAATCAAAGCTGACCTTCCAACCGCTATGAATTATCTGGATTCTAAGCTTGATGATGGGCGACACATGCTAACTGGCGGTCGCGCATCCATCGCTGATTTCACGCTGCAATCCGCATTACAGTTCATGCGCTTCGTCAAAGCGGACCTGTTGGAAGACTATCCCAACCTGCAAGCCTGGGACGCGCGATTCCGCGAAACACCTGCCGCAAAAGCCGTGCTGAAATGGTAGCAACGGTGCCCATGGACAGAGGGACAGTGTTCGGCAGACGATAGAACGGACACGCGCGATGATTCTTAGGAGAGAACACATGAACGGCATCGAACTGATCGCCAATATCCTGAAGCAGGAAGGCGTCGAGTGGATGTCCTGTTTCCCAAGCAATCCTTTGATTTCAGCTGCTGCTAAAGTTGGCATCCGGCCCGTAGCGTTTCGCCATGAGCGCGGTGCCATGATGGCGGCAGATGGGTTTAGCCGTATCAGCGACCGCCAACGCTTCGGCGTGGTCGCTGTGCAGGCGCAGGCCGGTGCAGAAAATATCATGGGTGGGCTGGCACAAGCCTATGCCGACAATATTCCCGTGCTTGTGTTCCTTGGCGGCAACAACCTTAACAAGCTGGGCGTAAAGCCAAACTTCAGCGCTGTGCAGAGCTACCAGGGCTGGGCCAAGCAGGTCGAGGCGATCTACACGCCGGACCAGGTGAGCGACGTCATGCGTCGCGCCTTCCATGCCCTCCGCAATGGCGCCCCTGGCCCCGTCGTCGTTGAACTAACGGCTGATGTTTGCAGCCAGGAGGTTCCTGATACAGCAGCCACCTATGTCTCACCCAAACTTTTCCGCCAAATACCGGAGCCAGGCGATATTCGCGACGCTGCAGAAGCTTTGATCGCCGCCAAGAACCCATTGATTTGGGCGGGTGCCGGCGTGTTGGCCGCAGGTGCGACGGAGGCATTGCAGGAACTAGCCGAACTCACCGCAACGCCAGTGTTCTGCACCATGCCCGGGAAATCCGCGATGGATGAGTGTCACCCATTGGCCCTTGGCGCTGGCAGCGGTGCGACGACCAAGGCAGCGCATCATTGGCTATCGAATAGCGACGTGCTTCTAGCGCTTGGCTCTAGCCTAACGCGGACACCTTATGGGCAAGCAGTGCGCGGCGGAAAAACCATCATTCACAACACCAATAATCCCGACGACATCAATAAGGATGAATCCGCAGATATCGCATTGGTCGGCGACACCAAATTGACCATTGAAGCGCTAGTCGCATGCGTGAAAGCTTTGGCCGGGGCTTCCGGTGCCCGTGACCGTGCGAAAATTGAAGCCGAAGTTGCTGCTGTCAAAGCCGAATGGATGGCCGAATGGACGCCTATTCTGGAATCGGATGAAGAACCGATCAGCTATTACCGCGTCATCCATGAAATGAACCAGACGCTAGACCTTGAGAACAGCATCGTCACCCATGATGCAGGTGCGCCCCGCGATACCATCGTGCCGTTTTACCAAGCGACAGTGCCGCACAGCTATATCGGCTGGGGCAAGACCACCCACCTTGGGTTTGGCATACCTCTAATGATCGGCGCGAAAATGGCAGCACCTGAGAAATTTTGCCTGAACATTATGGGCGATGGCGCATTTGGTATGTCCGGCACAGATATCGAAACTGCCGCACGTTCCGGTGCTGCGATCACAACCGTCCTCCTCAACAATAGCGCGATGGCTACATATTCTGGGCCAACCCAGGGTGCGATTGGCCCAGAGGCGCGGGCGGAATTTGGCATCTCCACGATGCACGGCGACTACGCCAAGATCGCAGAGGGCATGGGTGCAGTTGGTATTCATGTCAACAAAACGGCTGAAATCGCACCAGCGCTCCAAGAAGCGCAGCGGTTGAATGCTGAAGGCAAGACCGTCCTGATCGACATACGCGCGAACGTCGAGGACCGGCGGTCAAAGTTCTAAACAATGAGCGCAACCGATACAGCTAGCCGCCGCGACTGGCGGAATGTCGCCGTACTGGCGACATGCCAGATGTTCTACAATTCTGGCCGCTCACTGTTGGTCGCGACCAGTCCGCTGATCGCTTATGAGATCGCGCCAGATAAAGCGCTATCGACTGTTCCCATATCACTTGCCGTGATCGGCACTGCTGCCGCCAGCATTCCAGCCTCCATGCTGATGCAGCGGATTGGGCGCGGGCCCGGTTTTGCAGCAGGGTCCTTTGTCGGTGTTATCGGCGGATTGGCCTGCATTTGGGGCATTTATGTCGAAGATTTTCTCGTTTTCTGCTTAGGCGCAC
>Ga0315321_10003311_pt1 | contig 12550 bp, 12 predicted proteins | sample M180m21515metaG_FD_203464 | JGI IMG/M metagenome (GOLD analysis project Ga0315321, IMG submission 203464) | Ammonia-oxidizing marine archaeal communities from Monterey Bay, California, United States - M1 80m 21515 | ecosystem: Environmental > Aquatic > Marine > Intertidal zone | place: USA... | reverse complement strand
CGGCGGCGGCACAGCTCGACCAGATCGCCCATCTCATCAGCATTTCCAGCATGGAGGATGCAGCTCAGCACCACCCGCGGCCCCGCGGCTGCCAACAGGCGCTCCACCGCGGTCCATGCCTTGTCGAAAGCGCCCTTTCGACCCCGAGTCTCGTCGACAGTCTCAGGCTTCACGCCGTCGAGACTCACATAGGAGATGGATACGCCAGCGTCGGCAATCGCACGCGCTCGGGCCTCGGTCACAAGCCAGCCGTTGGTGTTGAAGCTCACCTCGAAGCCCCGCGAGGTCGCCCGCTGCATCAACGACTCGAGGTCCTTGCGCAGCAGCGGCTCTCCACCCACGAAGTTCATCGCCGCGGGGGCACACCAGTCCGCCAGCCGGTCGATGGCGTCTTCCCAGAACTCGGTGGGAAGGTCGACCGTGTCGTTCTTCCAGATGTCGCAGTGTGAGCAGGGCAGAAAGCAGCGGTCGGTGACCGACAGGTGCACCTGCTTGGGACGGCCCGGGGCGCGACGAAGCCGGGCGCGGTCGAGGGCCCGGTCCAGCAACATCGGACGCCGCAGCTCAGGCCTCCGCATCAGAGACCTCCTGGGCGAGATCATGGGCCGCCTGCCGGGCGATGTCGTCGGCGGACAGCTCGGCGTGGTTCAGCGAGCGCGGGATGAAGCAGGTCGAACACAGCGACAGCCCCGCGTAGTTGCCCTCCGCCACCTGACGGCGCCGCTGCCGCATCTGCGGTCCCCACCAAAGCGCGGAGAAGCGGGACTCGCCGAGACGTCCGATGCCGTTGAGCAGCTCATTGTCGCGGGTGCAGACCGTCACGTCGCCCTCCCAGCTCACCACCGGACTCTTCCAGAAACCCGAGCACGGCTGCGGGTTGTCTGCCTCGACCAGCTGCCCCTTGCGGGCCTCGTCGGGCAGTGACAGTCCTTGTCTCGCCATTTCCTCACGAAACACCCGGTTCTCCTGCTCCTGAAGCGCCGCTGTCGGACAGTCTAGCTGCCTGAAGAAGACAATGGTGTCTTCGCCTTGGGGCACATGGCCAGCCACCGAGCGCACCGGCACCCCAGCTTGCTTCGCAGTCTGCTCCCAGTGACGCCGGTACTCGCCTACCTCAGCCACATTGTTGCTGCCCACGATGTACTGGAGCACCACCCGGGGCCAGCGTGCACGGGTGCGTCCCTTGGCCACGAGCATCTCTGCGACGTTGTGTTGGACCTTGTCGAAGCGGTCCATGCCCTTCACGGCAAGGTAGGTGTCCCGCCGAATGGCATCGAGTGAGAGGTGAAGGACTTGGGGAACCGCGGCGTCGTTGAGCAGTCCGGCGATGCGGGGAGCCGTGAGGTGGGTGGCGTTGCTGTGCACCTCGATCTTGCCGAAGGTGCCGTGGTGGACAGCCGCACGCAGGGCGCGTCGGTAGAGCCGCGAGAAGTGGGGATGCAGCAGCGGCTCGCCCAGCCAGAAGAGGATGAGGGCATCAAAGCGCGCGCCTCTGTCTACGAGATCATCCACCAGCTCGTCAAAGAGCACAGGAGACAGGTAGCCGGAGGTCGCATGGTGGGGGTGCCCCTTCTCGCTCACCGAGCAGTGCACACACGCCAAGCTGCACCGATTCGTCAGCTCGACGACAAGGTAGCTGCCGCTCAAGCGGGGCGGCGCGCAGGACGGGATGGGCTGACGCAAGCAGACTCCTGCCACTGCCTACCCGGTTGACTGTGGGTAGGAAGCCCGTCGGACCGCGAGAGAATGGAGGAGCGGTCCGTGGCCGCGGCCCAGTGAATGGGTCGCCGAAGTGGCGATGACCTCCGCGAGCCAGTCGAGGGCCCCGCCGACGGCGTCTGGGAGAGTGTTTCCGCGAGACAGTCGGGCCGCGATGGCCGACGACAGGGTGCAGCCGGTGCCATGGGTGTTGCGCGTGACCACCCTGGGATGGCAAAAGCTGTGGACGATGCCATCGGGCATATAGAGACGGTCTCGGACGATGTCGTCTGTGTTGTGGCCATCCTTCAAGAGCAGCGCGACACCCTCCCTCTGCGCCCACTCGCTCGGTGACGTTTCACCCAGGATGCGCTCGGCCTCGGGCAGGTTGGGAGTGAGCAGGGTGGCCAGCGGGATGACGCGGTCGCGCAGCGTGGCTTCTGCGGTGGGGTCGAGCAGCAGCGCACCGGACGTGGCCACCATCACCGGATCCACCACGATGGGCCCCGCATACTCGGACAGCCCCCGGGCGACCGACCGCGCGATGTCAGCCGTACCCAGCATGCCGACCTTGATGGCGAGGGGCTCGATGTCGTCGAGCACAGTGGACAGCTGCAGCTCGATGAAGTCGCCCGCAACCGCCAACACACCACTCACAGTGGAAGTGTTCTGGGCAGTGAGCGCAGTGATCACGGCCATCCCGTAGACACCGTGGGCTGCGAAGGTCTTGAGGTCGGCCTGGATGCCTGCGCCACCACTGGGGTCGGAGCCGGCCACCGACAGAGCCGTGGGCACGCTCACCGCAAACACCCCACGTCCACACACAGCACGGTGAGCTTGCCGGGCTCGACGGGAACCTCGAGGTCGTTTTCGCAGTGATACCCACCCTTGATGGCAGACAGCCGCAGCCGCCAGTTGCCGGCGCCCACCCGCTCTTCGAATTCGCCGTTATCGTCGGTGTTCCAGCGTTGCGCCGACCCACCCACATCGACGTTTTGGAGGGTGTAGTCGACGTAGGCCACGAAGTTGGGGTCGAAGAGATCGTCGGACTCGTCGGTGACCAGCCGGCCCCAGATCTGACCGCTGCTGGGATCGTCGTCGAGATCTTCGAGAACCCAGTCGTCCGAGTCGTCCATATCGAAGCAGAACTCGTCGGCCCGCACGGCACCCGCCCCCTTGTTGCCGTCACAGGCGAACAGGAGGGGGACAGCCAGACACTTGATGGCAGTGCAAGGTCGCAAGAGGGCTCCGGGGGTCGAGGGTCGGGGCTTGGGTGAGTATCGTCTGGGCGGCGGTCGGGGGAGTATCGTCTGGGCGGGGGGCATCCGGCAATGGCCATGGGTCTGCACTTCGCGGCGAGCGGGGTAGACTCCAAACATGACGGCCCCAGAAGCCATTGCAGCGCGCATCGCCGACTGGCGCCACGGTGTGCAAGGGCCGATGACGCTGGAGCTATACCCCACGCTGTCGTGCAACCTGGACTGCATCTTCTGCGACACCACCGAGCGTCACCGCCCCCCCATCAATGAGCTGTCCACCGAGAGGTGGCTTGAGATTATCGACGAGGCTGCCGGGCTGGGGGTTCAGCGGGCGTTTGTGCTCGGCGGCGGGGAGCCCTTGGCTCGCAGAGACTGTCTGCAGTTGCTGGACCGCATCAAGGGTCACGGCCTGGAGGGCATTCTCACCACCAATGGCACCTTGATGGGCCCTGCCGTGGCCGAGCAGCTGGTCAACTCCGGGTGGGATGAGGTCCACGTCAGCATAGACGGGCCCGACGCCGCCACCCACGACCCACTGCGCGGTCGGCCCGGCAGCTTCCGACGCACGGTGCGCAACACCTGCCGCCTCGGCATGCTGGCTCGCCGGCGGGGCGCCAAGTTGAAGACCGCGCTTCACTTCGTCATCATGCGCACCAACTGGCGCACACTGCCCGACATGGTGCGCTTGGCCAAGTCTCTCGGAGCATTTCGCATCGACTTCGACGCCCTCATCGCCTACACACCAGCCCAGAAGGCCCTCGACCTCACCCACGCCGAACGCCACGCCCTGCCCGAGGTGGCCCGTAGCGCCCAGCAGCTGGCCGACCGCTTCGGCATCGCGACCACGCTCCAACACTTCACCGATACCGCCCCCGCCGTCCGTGGAAACACCGAAGTGAAGGGCACTGTCGCACCGGGTCTTCGGGGTGCTCCCTGTCTCAAGGCCTGGCACTACCTCGTGGTGCAAGCCGACGGGCGAACCTCTCCTTGTTGCGTGCTGGCGGGCGAAGGCGGAAGCGTGGCCGAGCGGTCGCTGTCCGATGTGTGGCGAAGCGATCCATTCATGAACCGCGTGAGACAGGGCATGTTGGCCCACCGCCCCCTGCCCCGCTGCGCCGAGTGCTCGCCCAACATCCTGTCCCACGAGCAGGTGATTCGAGGCCACCTGCAGCAGTCCCCCGAGACCCACCTCCTGCTGCCCGAAGGCCCATCCGTCCCATGAACGTCAACCTCAACCTAGAACTGACCGACCACTGCAACATCAAGTGCAAGATGTGCAGTCAGTCGATGCGGGACGAGGCACACGGCGTGCCCATGCGGTTCATGGCCTGGGAAACTTGGCGCGACAGCCTCCAAGGCCTCGCGGACATGCCAGACGACGTGCACCTCTGCCCCCACTGGCTCGGAGAGCCCACCCTTCATCCCCGCTTCGACCGCTTCGTGGAGTACGCGTTCGCCATCAACCAGGGCAACCGGCTGTTCCGGTCGTTCAAGCTCCACACCAATGGTGTTCTTCTGAGCGAAGAGCGCGCCCGGCTGCTGCTCCGCCTCGCCCAGAGTCCCCGCCAGGCCCCCGACACCTTCGACTTCATCCACTTCAGCGTGGATGCCCACAGCCGCGAGGTCTATGCCGAGGTCAAGGGCGCGGACCGCCAGCCGCAGGTGTACCGCAACCTCGAGCGCTTTCTGGAGCTGCGCGAAGCCCTGTCCTCCGAGCGGCCCTACGTGACCATCGCGTTTGTGGTGCAGGACGACAATGCCCAGGAGGCAGAGGCCTTTCGCGACCACTGGCACGGCGTTCTCAACCGTCTGGGGAGACCGGTGGACCAGACCTGGGACTGGCCGTCCAAGAAGATGGACACCCTGTATTTCCGACCACTCAACTGCGGCGACCAAGCACGCGCGGATGCCCTACACGCGGACGTTTGCCGTCGCCTGGGACTCACCGACGCATCCAGCACCCGACTGCGCCACGACGAGAGCTTCTGAGATCGGATCGGCGGCAAAGATGGAGGACCACTATTTGGGCGAAGATCCCCACCGGCTCACACCAATCAGACAATTCCATGCGGTGGACTTGCGCTGTACACGGAGTGTAGCGCATGATGCGCTACTGTCGGGGCCCTGCCCGTCCCGTCTAAATGTCATGCGAGGAGAGACCCGTGTCTCACACCCGACTCGGCGCTTGCGCACTCATTGCCCTGCTGACTGCCTGCGGCGGCGACAACCTCAACAACCAGAAGGAAGTCGAGCTCGAGGAACTGGAGCAAGCAGAGGTCGGTCCGCCCAAGGTCCTCATCTCCGACTCGGCCCTCGACTTCGGGCGCGTGAAGCTGGGTGGCTCGTCTGCAGAGTCCCTCACCATCACCAACACAGGCACCGGACCACTCACCATCTACGCGTTTGCACTTGAAGTGGCGGGCGAGTTCCAGGTGCTGGCGGAAGGCGGCCTCGTCATCCCCGCGCAGGGCAGCGCAGGCATCACCATCAAATACCTGCCGATCGACTACGCCAACGACGACATCACGCTCACCGTTGCCACCAACGACCCCGGCACTCCCGACGCCATCGTGCGCTTGGAAGGCAAGGCCGTCACCGATGCCGACGACGATGGCTTCGACAGCCTCGCGGCAGGCGGCGACGACTGCGACGACGACAACCCGATGGTCAACCCCGAGGCCGAGGACCCCTGGTACGACGGCGAGGACAGCAACTGCGACAACGCCGACGACTTCGACCAGGATGGCGACGGCTACCAAGTCAATAGCTACAACGACGAGCCGGCTGGCGGTGGTGGCGACTGTCAGGACAGCAACCCCGACATGTACCCCGGCGCCGACGACGAGTGGTACGACGGCATCGACAGCGACTGCGACGGGTCCAACGACTACGACCAGGACGGCGACGGCTTCGATGCCCTGTCCGGCGGCGGCGACGACTGCGACGATCTCGACCCCATGGTCAACCCCGACAACGCCGAGAAGCTCAACGGCCTCGACGACGACTGCAACGGCTGGGCAGACGACAGCGTGCCCGGCTGGAACGCCGACCGTGCCTATCCGGGTCCGGCCGCCGACAGCTACGCCGGCTACGCCATCACTCTCGGCGACCTCGACAGCGACGGCGACAACGACCTCATCGTCGGTGGCTACGCAGTCGGCGGCGGCCAGGGCGGCATCGGCATCTTCGACGGCGGCTCCGTCAAGCCCGACGGCACCGACATCCAGTCCGGCCACTCCTGGGTGACTGGCGCCGGCGGCAGCGACCAGTTCGGCTTCAGCCTCGCATACCTTGAGCAGTCCGGAGCCTTCCCCGAGCCCTACCTTGCGGTCGGCGCCCCCAATGGCGCATTTGGCTACGGCATGGTCTACCTGTTCACCGGAGACAGCCTCTGGGGCGCCACGACGAGCAGCGCGGTCTACACCATCGAAGGTGCGGGCGGCTCCGACGGCTACCTTGTTGGCCGGGGCCTCACCCAGGATCTCGACCTCGACGGTGACGGCGCGGTCGACCTGATGGGCTACTACTCCACCGGCACGTCGTCCGCGGCGACCCCGATGGTGTGGCTCTTCTACGGGGACAACTGGGACAGCGCCTCGACCGGCTCCGCCACGCTCGCCGACGCCGACGCCCGCTACTCCACCGACGGAGGGGGCAGCGGCGCGAGCTACTACAACCGCATGCAGTTCGGTCTGTCCAACGGCGGCGACGGCAACGGCGACGGATACGACGACTTCATCTTCTGCGACCACTTCGTGGACACCTTCGGCATCAACGACGGCGCGCTGTGGATGCTCTGGGGCAGCTCGGATCGCTACTCCAACACATCGTCCGCAGACCTCGGCAGCACCGGCGATGTGGTCGCCACCGGCAGCGTCTACGACAAGGGCATGTCGATGTGTCAGTTCGTCGATGACGTCGACGGCGACGGCGACCAGGAGTTCGTGGCCTACGTCATCAACAGCGGTGTGCTCCACCTCTTCGAAGGGGGCGCCGACCTCGGCGACAGCATCCTTCGCGAAGAAGACGCCTGGGCGCAGTACGAGTTCGGCAACGGTGCGCAAGAGCCCACTTCCATTCGCCTCGTGGGCGACTGGTCGGGCGACGGCGTCTCCGAGATCGGCGTTGGACAGGCGTCTTCGGGAGCAGGTGGAGGTTCCCTCTTCATCATCTCTCCGGACACCCCCGGCGTGCATGACGCCGACGACTCCTTCTCGGTCATCGAAGGCGACACCGACTACTTCAACGCCAACTACGGCACCAACCTCAGCAGCCGGCCCGGCGACTACAATGGCGACGGCGCGATCGACCTCATCGTGGGCGACTACGGCTTCGGTGACACCGATTCGGGGAAGGAGCGAGCAGGCTCGGTGTTCGTGACCTACGGCAACTGAGCCACCGGCTCGGCCCCGCCTCTTCGGACCGTCCTCTTCGGCCCCTCATCTTTGGATGGGGGCCGTTGTCGTTTTTGGGGTCGCCAAGTCAGACCTGCTCAGCTTCCGATGAAATAGTGCACGCCTGGAAACCACCACTCCACCAGCCTGGGGCCATCGAGCACCCACACCACTGCGGCAAAGGCCAAGAAGGGGCCAAACGGCACAGCCATCTGCATACCGCCGTTTTTGCGCCAGGACAGCGCTGCCGCCAGCAGACCCACAGCAGCGCCCACAAGGCAGGCCACAAACAGCACAAAGGGCAGTGCGGGCACGACGCCGACGAACGCACCAATCATCGCGAGGAGCTTCGGGTCGCCCCAGCCCATCCCGGCCCGGCCACGCACGAGGCGGTAGAGAACCATCACGGTCACGAGCATGCCCGCCCCAAACACCGCGCCGAGCAGGGAGCTCTTGAGCCCCACCGCACCCGGCGCCCCCAACCACGCGAGACCGGCGCTGGCGGCGACCCCGACGGGAACCGCGTAGATGGAGAGCTCGTCGGGGATGATGTAGTGCCGGAGGTCGATGAAGGTGACGACCACCAGCATCGCCACAAACACAAAGTGCACGCCGAAGCTCGCCAGAGGCGCCAGCGCCAGCGCTGAAGGACTTGGCACAAACCGCCAGAACAGCAGCAGCGACAGCAGTCCCATCAACAGCTCAATGGCCGGGTACATCGACGAGATGGGCAAGCTGCATGCCCGACACTTGCCCCGTAGCAGAAGCCACGACACCACCGGGATGTTGTCGAAGGCACGAATCGGAGTTCCGCAGCTCGGGCAGTGACTGGGCGGCCACGCCACCGAGCGGTCCTCTGGCATGCGGCTGATGCACACATTTAGGAAGCTGCCCACCAGAAGACCCAGGCCCGCTGCACCGCCTGCGGCGATGCGCCAGATTCCCCAAAGCTCAGCCATCAGCTGGGCATCGAGCGCCTCGGGGCTCACAGATGCTCCTGAACGACATCGATGATGTGGTCGACATCTTCGGCCGACAGCCCGATGTGGCACGGCAGGGCGAAGCAGGTGTCGCAGAACCGCTTGGCGACCGGCAGCTGGCCATGGACGCGGGCACTGGCCAACACAGGCTCCTCGGAGAGCGGGCGCGCATAATAGCAGGCTGTGTCGATGCCCCGACTCGCCAGCGCGGCTCGGAGGCGGTCGCGTTGGGGGTGAACGGCCGCCACGACCGCCACATTGGAGCCGGCATCATGGGCCAGCACCAGGTCTCCCAGGCGCGCACGGTAGCGCTTCAGCAGAGCGCGGCGGTGGGCAACTCGCGGCGCGAGGTCGGGCAGCCTCGCTGCGAGTACTGCCGCCTGGACGGCATCCATGCGGTTGTTTCCCGGAGTGTGTAGACCCACCGAGGCAAAGCACCCGTCGGGGGTTTGGCCGTGGTGTCCCAGCGCCCTCACCTTCTGAGCGAGGACGGGGTCGTCGGTGGCAACGAGCCCGGCGTCTCCAGCCGCCGCCAACACCTTCGTAGGGTAGAAGCTGAAGATGGCCACCCGACCCTGTCCCACCGGCAAGTCACGGCCCATTGCCTGCGCCGCATCGTCGACCAGCACCGCACTGCCCGGCAGGTCGCCGAGCACCGGCACCCGGTTGCCAAACAGCTGCACCGCCACCACAGCCTTCACGCGGGGACGCCACGCCGACCGCACTTGCGCGGGGTCGAGCAACGGCATCCCTGCCATCACGTCGACCAACACCGGCCGCGCACCGGCCCGCAACACCGCCGTCGCTGTAGCGACAAAGCTCACTGCGGGCACCACCACCTCATCGCCGCGGCCCACCCCACAGGCTTGAAGCGAGAGCGTGAGCGCAGAGGTGCCCGAGCTGACCCCCACCCCATGACTGCGCCCCACCGCGGAAGCCAGCTGCTGCTCGGCGGACCGCACCGCAGTTCCCCCGACCCACTGACCACTCGAAAGCACCGCCTGCACAGCATCAGAGCATGCATCGGCAGTGCGGGCATGGACCAAGTCTGGAGCTGAAACCCGCAGGCGCGGACCTGCGGTCACTTCACGTCCTTGTTCTGGAAGACCGCTACCGCCGCCCCCAGCACGGCCACGGTGTAGCCAAAGCCGTAGGCCAGTCCCGTCGTCACGCGGTCCCAGGGCACCGCCTCCTTGTGAACCGCAGCCTCGCGAATGCTGAAGACCTCGAAGTTGGGCAGCATCCAGTACAGCGCCCGAGCGAAGCTGCGCACCGACTCGGCCTCGGCCTGGTTGCCGTAGAGCCAGATGTCGTCGGCCAAGTGGCCAATCACGAAGATGGCCAGCGTGAACGCGGCCGCGGTGGTGGGTGCCGAGTAGGCCGAAAACAGAGTGGCCCACGCCGTGAGCAAGGCCAGCTCCGCCACCAACATGCCCATCGACACATATAAGGTGAGGTCTGGAAGGTCGTTCCGGGTCACCATAAACAGGGTGTAGACGGCCACCAGCACGGCGATTTCAACCACCAGGGTGAGCATCAGCCCCACATACTTGCCCAGCACAAATCGCCAGCGCGGAAGGGGACGACTCAGCACTGTGTAGACCGTCTTGCGCTCGAGCTCCTTGTGGATGACGGACACCCCCAGGAACATCGCGATGATGGCACCGAAGACGTCGACCGAGCCCTGCGCCACGCTGCGCACGACCTTGGCTTGGTCGCCGATGGTGAGGTCCTCGACGATGAGAGACAGCCCCAGCACGCCCACGGCAAAGAACAAGATGGAGTACAGCACTCGATCGCGCACGGCCTCGCGAAAGGTGTTGGTCGCCAGGGCCCAGAGCATCTTCATGCCAACACCCCCATCTGCTTCTGGTCGACTGGCTTGGCGCGCTGGACCTCATCGAGCAGCAAGGCCTCGAGGGTCTGCCGTACCGGAGTGACCTGTCGGACCGAACCACCCGCTGCGACGACTTCTGCAATGACCGCATCTGCGTCGTCGGGCGGCACTTCAAGCACAAATCCTCCGTCACCGTCGTCTCGAACTGCGCTGGCCCCAATCCGAGTGGTCACGCTCTGTGGAACCTGGCTCACCCGAACCTCCACATGACGGGTGCGTCCGCCGAGCAAGGAATCCAGCGACCCCACCCCCACCCGCTTGCCCTGCACGATGAGCGCAACACGGTCGCTGAGCATCTCGACGTCGTGGAGGATGTGGCTGGAGAAGAACACGGTGCAGCCGGCAGCCCGCTCCTCGAGAATGAGATCGCGGACCAGAGCCCGGCCGAGGGGGTCGAGGCCGCTCATCGGCTCGTCCAGAACGATGAGACGGGGCTCCGCAAGCAAGGTCTGGCAGAGTCCGACCCGCTGGAGCATGCCCTTGGAGTAGGAGTTGAGCGCCACATCGGCGAAGCGGCTGAGCCCCACACGCTCCAAGAGCTTGCCGGACCGCTTCGTCACCACGTCCGTGTCGAGCTCTTCAAGTTGACCGTAGAAGCGCAGGAGCTCGCGGGCGGTGAGGTGCTGGTAGAAGTACGGCCGCTCAGGAAGAAAGCCCACTCTGGCGCGTGCCTTGGGGTTGCGGTGATCGACGCCCAGCAGCCACGCCTCGCCCGCAGTCGCGCGGTGCAGGCCCATCAAGATCTTGATGGTGGTGGTCTTGCCGGCGCCGTTGGGCCCGATGAATCCAAAGATCTCGCCCTGACGCACCTCGAGATCGAGGTTGTCGAGCCCGACATGGCGACGGCGCCAGAAGCCGGATCGATAGACCTTCTGAAGACCGACGGTCTTGACCGCGAGCACATCTGCGCTGCTCATGGGGTGCTCCTCCGATGACGTGCGAGCCAAGCCGCGACCTTATCGGCAGGGTAGGCGCCTGCGCTCTTCCAATTGCAGCGAGTGCACAGAGGACCGCTTTCGGCGAATCGTCCCTCGATGTGGGCCTTCCGCCAGTCGTTGAGCGTGTCGCCGTGCCAGATCTCAGCCAAGGACTGCTCCTTGAGGTTGCCGAGCCGATTCTCGAGGTGTTCGTCAAGACAGCAAGTAGTGATGTCACCGTCGACATGCACCATCGGGGTGTTCCACAGCCCGGCACAGGGGGGTCGGCGCGACTCAGACAAGGTCAGCTCTTTTCGGACTGGGGGGCGGGAGGAGTCCACACGCCATCAACGAGGCGTTGGTGGGGACGATACCCGGACTTGTAGCTCAGGTGACGGCAGTCTTCGACATACAGACCGAGGTAGTGAAAGCGACCGCCTTGAGAGCGTAGCCAAGCAATCTCCATCAGCACGCTAAACACGCCCGGGGACCGCTTGGACTCGTCGGGATCGAAGTAGAAGTAGACGCTGCTGGTATCGTAGCGACCGAGATCGAGGATGCCACAGCCAATGAGCCGCCCATCGACGCGGTACTCCATGTCGATGGTCTGGGTGCACGACTGCACGAACCATCCCTCGTAGCCACGCCGGGTCATGGGACGGTCCTCGCGGGCCAGCCCCCGTTCGAGCTTGTGGCGGTTGTAGAGCTCGAGCTTTTCGGGCGTGAAGGTGGACGGCCCCGTCTCCACCACGACATCGCGGTTCTTCTTGATCACCCGCTTCTGCGAACGCGTGGGCTTGAACTGACGCACCGGAACTCGAATGGGCTCGCACGCCTGACAGCTCGCACACGCCGTGCGGTAGAGCATGCGACCCACGCGCCGGTCGCCATCCGCGAGACTGAGGTCGAACTCGTCGGGCGCCATCCTGCGAAATTGCCACCGCAGCGGCAGGCGCGCCACCTGCCCGTCGATGTAGGGACACGGCTCCGGCTCGTCGTGGACGATCTGTTCCCGTTGGCCCATGCTGGCGGCAGCTCTCGCGCTACTTGTCTTGGTAAGGACGGATTATGCCCCGGCCGGGAGCGCACTGCCCCCGAGGTGGACATCCGAAGGCGGTGGCCTCGACTCGCAGCAGCTCCGCGGAGGTGCCGGTTGGCCATACACACGAGTATCGCAGACGGGGTGGGGGTGCTCACTCTCGACCGCCCAGATCGTGCCCATGCCTACGACCGCGACCACCTCGAGGCACTGCTCACAGGCTTCCAGAAGCTGGCGTGTTCGACCCATGTCGTGGTGGTGCAGAGCACTGGCGAGCGCGCATTTTGTGCGGGTGCGGACCTCAAGGAGCTGGGGCAGGCTGCCCCGGTGGACGCCCTCGACCTCCTCAGCCAGCGGGTGTTTGCT
>Ga0315321_10003302_pt1 | contig 12558 bp, 13 predicted proteins | sample M180m21515metaG_FD_203464 | JGI IMG/M metagenome (GOLD analysis project Ga0315321, IMG submission 203464) | Ammonia-oxidizing marine archaeal communities from Monterey Bay, California, United States - M1 80m 21515 | ecosystem: Environmental > Aquatic > Marine > Intertidal zone | place: USA... | reverse complement strand
CGGTCCAATTCCAGAATCCAGCCGGCGGCATTGTCCAGGAAATAGCGGTCATGGGTAATGGCAACTACGGTTCCGGGGTAGTCCTGAAGAAAGCGTTCCATCCAGGCCACACTCTCAGCATCCAGGTGATTAGTGGGCTCGTCCAGCAACAGCATGTCCGGTTTCGATAGCAGTAATCTGCATAGTGCTACCCGGCGCTTTTCTCCTCCGGAGAGTTTGCTGACATCGGCATCCCACGGTGGTAGACGTAAGGCATCGGCAGCGCGTTCGAGAATGCGCTCCACTTCCCAGCCATCTACGGCGTCGATTTTGTTCTGTAAATCACCCTGTTTTTCCAGCAGCTCATTCATTTTCTCATCGCTCATGGGCTCGGCGAATCGATCACTAATGGCATTGAATTCTTCAACCAGCGAGATGATGTATTGTACGCCTTGTTGGACATTGCCTTTTACATCGAGAGACTCATCCAGTTCCGGTTCCTGTGGCAGATAGCCGATATTGATATCGGACTGGGCCCTGGCCTCGCCGTTAAACTCTTTATCACGTCCGGCCATGATCCTCAGCAGGGTGGACTTGCCAGAGCCGTTGAGGCCGAGAACACCGATTTTTGCGCCGGGGAAGAAAGACAGGGAAATGTCTTTGAGGATTTCTCTTTTAGGCGGCACGATCTTGCCAACCTGATGCATTGTGTAGACGAACTGGGCCATTTGTATTCCTAGGATGTATCTAATTGATTCGCCGGTTGACTCCTAGGGAGCCTGCCAGACAGTCTCTATTGTCTGCAGGCAGGATTAAATCACGAGCTGTCGAGCTTTGCACTTCTCAATACTGCTGTAGTGTCTTTCGGGGGAGGGATTTTTTGCTAAAAATGACCCTCATTGGGAGAGAATATTGATGATGAATCAGGAGCCATCATGTAGAATAACGCCTTCGCAAAATACCCCGTTTTCCACCCCTAGAGTGGTCAATTTCGGGGCTGCCTAACCATACTAATCTTAACCAGCAATCAAAGACCCGGAGCAATAGATGTTTAAGACCGATACCAGCCTTTCGGAAAATGATCCAGAAATCAGCGCGGCTATCGAGGCGGAAAGAACCCGTCAGGAAGAGCATGTTGAATTAATCGCGTCAGAAAACTATACCAGCCCGCTGGTCATGGAAGCTCAAGGTTCAGTACTGACCAATAAGTATGCTGAGGGCTACCCCGGCAAGAGATATTATGGCGGCTGTGAGCATGTCGATGTGATCGAAGAGTTGGCCATAGAAAGGGTTAAAAAATTATTCAATGCGGATTATGCCAATGTGCAGCCCCATTCAGGTTCTCAGGCTAATGCGGCTGTGTACATGGCATTGATGAAGCCGGGCGAAACGGTGTTGGGCATGAGTCTGGCGGATGGCGGTCATTTGACCCACGGTGCCAGTGTGAGCTTTTCCGGCCGAATTTATAACGCGGTTCAATATGGTCTGAACAATGAAACCGGTGAGATTGACTACGATCAAGTCAATGCTCTGGCACAGGAACACAAGCCGAAAATGATAGTGGCGGGATTCTCTGCCTATTCACGTGTCATCGACTGGCAGAAATTCAGGGATATCGCTGACAGCGTTGGCGCATACTTCCTGGTGGATATGGCTCACGTTGCGGGATTAATAGCCGCAGGGGTTTATCCCAGCCCGGTTAATATTGCGGACGTGACTACGTCCACTACCCACAAGACTCTCAGGGGTCCTCGCGGTGGTGTGATTCTGGCCAAGGCCAACCCTGAGCTTGAGAAAAAGCTAAACTTTGCGGTATTCCCTGAGAGTCAGGGCGGGCCGCTAATGCATGTCATCGCTGCCAAGGCTGTGTGTTTCAAGGAGGCCATGAGTGAAGAGTTTAAAAGCTATCAACAGCAAGTTCTTAATAATGCAAGAGTGATGGCCAAGGGCTTTATCGATCGGGGTTATGATGTGGTATCCAACGGTACCGATGACCACTTGTTTCTGTTGAGCCTGGTTAAGCAGGACATTACAGGAAAGGACGCTGATGCAGCTTTAGGGCGTGCCAATATCACTGTTAATAAGAATGCTATTCCGAATGACCCCAAGCCACCATTCGTGACCAGTGGACTTAGAATCGGATCGCCGGCGATTACTTCAAGAGGTTTTAAAGAGCAGGAAACCGCAGATCTCACTTCATGGATGTGTGATGTCCTCGATAATATTGAAGACGAAGCAGTGATCCACGATGTGAAGCAGAAAGTTTTGGATCTGTGTAAGAATTTCCCGGTGTATGTGTAGTTTGTTATAACAAATAATATTTGCGCTTGATGATTAGTTATTGATGACTGCTAATAAATAATAGTAAATAAATAGAACGATAGGTTTTATATGCATTGTCCTTTTTGTGGTGCCATAGACACCAAGGTAATTGACTCCAGACTGGTATCTGAAGGTAATCATGTGCGTCGCCGACGCGAATGTATAACCTGCGAAGAAAGATTTACCACCTATGAGTCTGCCGAACTTGTTATGCCTCGCATTATTAAGGCGGGCGGTGTTCGTGAGCCTTTTAATGAAGACAAACTATTCGCCGGACTGAGCAAGGCGCTGGAAAAAAGACCTGTCAGTATAGAAAAAGTTGAAGAAGCGGTAACGCGTATTAAGGCTAATCTGCGAGCCACTGGCGAAAGAGAGATCCAGTCTCGCGATGTTGGGGAGCAGGTAATGAAGGAATTGCGCGGTTTGGATGAAGTGGCCTTCGTACGCTTCGCCTCTGTCTATCGCAGTTTCAAAGACCTAGAAGAATTCCGGGCAGAAATAGACCGTCTCTCTCAAGACAATTCCAAATAGGTTAAGTATATTAGCTATTCCTGTTTGCCAAGCGCGCTTGCGCTAACAAAAGCCGGGTGAATTAATTCGCTATCGGTCAATCATCAACATGAAATCTCTTCCTAACAACGAGCTCGGGGCAGACCAGTATGACTGGCCTGTCCATATGCAACAAGCATTGGATCTGGCTGCAAATGTAATCAGCGCGGCACCGAATCCTCGCGTAGGTTGTGTTCTTGTTTCTGGAAAGACTGTAGTAGGTGAGGGCTGGCATGAAGCGGCAGGTGAAGACCATGCCGAAATAATGGCTCTTAAATCCTGCTCTGGCCAGGCAAAGTCCTGCATCGCTTTTGTCAGTCTTGAACCCTGCGCCCATAGCGGAAGAACCGGTCCCTGTTGCGATGCTTTGGTAGCGGCGCAAATTTCGACCGTGGTTGTTGCCAGTGTAGACCCCAACCCCGATGTGTCAGGCAAGGGTATAGAAAAAATGGAAGCGGCGGGCATTGAAGTGTTTCAGCTGACGGACTTCGATAGTCAGGCAAGAGATCTAAACTCAGGTTACTTCAAGCGACGGGAACAAGGCTTGCCTTATGTTCGATGCAAGCTTGCTATGAGTCTCGACGGTCGAACTGCACTCGCCAATGGTGAAAGTAAATGGATTACCGGCAAAGAAGCGCGCGCAGATGTTCAGCGACTCCGGGCGATCAGCAGCGCTATTGTCACTGGAATTGGAACGGTACTCGAAGACGACCCATCCATGACCGTGAGAGTAGAAGAGCTTGGCTTCAAAGAAGAGCAACTTCAAAAAAATTCAAAAACATTGTCTACACAGCCTCTGAGGGTAGTTGTGGACTCTAGTCTGCGCACACCGGACGAGGCGAATATTCTCCAGCGACCGGGAGAGGTAAAAATTTTCGTTGGTAGTGATATAGATGTGGATAAAACCCTTGCTGCTAACGTGGAAATAGTGAAGGCGGATACGGGCCAGCAGGGGATAGATCTTCAAAATGTGCTAGAATGTCTGGCTTCCGATTATTCCTGTACTGATGTGTTAGTGGAGGCCGGTTCGATTCTTAGCGCTTCGTTTATTCGCAGCGGTCTGGTAGATGAGCTTATTATTTATATTGCGCCTAAGATATTGGGCAGCGATGCAAAAGGCTTGCTAGATATAACAGGAATTGAGTCACTGTCAGAAAGCCTCAGCTTTGAGATTCGTGATATCGAATCAATTGGAACGGATATTCGGGTGCGGGCATTTCCGACTGCTTAATCCTGGTATTAAAGCGCCGGTAATAGAGAACTGGTTTTATCAACCTAATTTTAAAAAACTGGAATTTTTGCGCAGCAAACCATGTTTACTGGAATTATAGAAGCCACCGGAAGGATCAGGGGCCTGCAGCAGATAGAGTCTGAATGGCGACTCACTGTAGATGCGGGGGAGCTCGATCTAGGTGATGTAAAGTTGGGGGACAGTATCGCCGTTAACGGATGCTGTCTAACTGTAGTTGAGTTTAATGCTGGTAGTTTTAGCGCGGATGTATCCAATGAGACTATGGACTGCACCACGCTGGGATCTCTTAAGCAGGGTAGTCGCGTTAATCTGGAAAAAGCCATGTTGGTAACCAGCAGGTTTGGCGGCCATATCGTAAGTGGACACGTGGATGGGGTTGGTGAGCTTGTAAGCGCGAAAGCAGATGGAAAAAGCCAGCGTCTGACTTTTCAGGTTCCTGCAAATTTGTGGAAATACATAGCTGCAAAAGGCTCTATTTGCATTGATGGCACCAGCCTGACAGTAAATGAGGTTCAGGGAGAAAGGTTCAGCATTAATGTTATTCCCCATACTCAGGAAGAAACAATAATAGGGGATTATTCTGCGGCGCAGAAAGTTAATCTCGAGGTAGACCTTGTTGCAAGGTATTTGGAACGGCTAATGACCGCCGGCGAAATCGGCAATACCGATACTGCAGTGGATAAGAACTTTCTTGCCGAGCACGGCTTTGTAGACTAGTTAGCTAAAGAATGTGGATATAATTCACTAATAGAGTGAATGTTTTGGAACAAAAAAATGAAATTGAATTCAATTGAAGAAATCATCGACGATATACGCCAGGGAAAGATGGTTATATTGATGGATGATGAAGACAGAGAGAACGAAGGCGATCTCATCATCGCAGCCGAGCGGGTTCGTACGGAAGATATTAACTTCATGGCGACTAATGCCCGTGGCTTAATCTGTTTGACTCTCACTAGAGAGCATTGCCAGCATCTCCAGCTGCCACTGATGGTTAATGAAAACAACACGCCTTATAACACCAATTTTACGGTGTCTATCGAGGCGGCCACCGGAGTAACTACCGGTATCTCTGCTGCCGACCGTGCTCGTACTATCCAGGTCGCTGTGGGCAGAGAGAGCGTGGCGCAAGATATTGTTCAGCCCGGTCATATTTTTCCGATCATGGCTCAGCCAGGAGGCGTTCTGCGCCGAGCAGGACATACTGAAGCGGGATGTGATCTTGCCAGAATGGCTGGCTACCAGGCTTCAGCTGCAATCGTTGAGATCATGAATGAAGACGGCTCAATGGCCCGCCGGCCCGATCTGGAAAAGTTTGCGGAGAAGCACGGCCTGAAAATCGGCACTATTGTCGATCTGATTCACTATCGAATAGCCAATGAACATACAGTGGATCGGGTTTCCAGCGATACGGTGAAAACCGAGCATGGAAGCTTTGAAGTTCACTCATACAAGGATTCCATTAGCGGCTCTACTCACCTGGCTTTTACCAAAGGTGAAATATCTGTAGATAAAGACTTGCTGGTGAGAGTGCATATTCCCAATACTCTCCGCGACGTCTGCGAAGTCCATAACGTAGAGCGCACGAGTTGGTCCTTTAGCTCTGCGCTGAAAAAGATTAGTGAAGAGGGTGCAGGTGTTGCTGTGTTATTATCAGGTAAAGATTACGGTCGTGATTTGGAGCAGGATCTGGCTCTGGCAACAGGTAATGAGCTAATTCATGCCAGCCGACCCGGACACGACCTCACTATTGGTACTGGTTCGCAGATACTGCGCGATCTAGGTGTTGGTAAAATGCGTCTGCTGAGTTATCCGGCAAAATTCAATGCTGTTACCGGTTTCGATCTTGAAGTTGTAGATTTTGTGCAATTTGATAAAGGCGACGAGAGCTAGGTCTGGAAAGCAGGTTTGGAAAAACCAGCTTCGAATAATTATTTAGGGTTCAACAAATGAGTAATATCAGAACTATAGAAGGCAGTTTTACTAATGCATCTGCCAGATACACCATCGCGGTTGGTCGCTTTAACAGCTTTATTGTCGACCGCTTGTTGGATGGCGCACTCGATGTGCTCCGTCGTCACGGCGTGATGGACAAGGATATAACAATAGTAAAGGTGCCGGGTGCATTCGAATTGCCGCTGGCGGTCAAAAAACTGGTCGCGGACGAAGGCTGCGATGCAGTGATTGCATTGGGTGCTGTTATTCGTGGTGGAACTCCCCATTTCGAATACGTTGCCGGCGAGTGTGTGAAAGGTTTAAGTCAGGTTAGTCTGGATAGTGGTAAACCGATAGCCTTCGGCGTGCTGACTGTTGATACCATCGAGCAGGCGATAGAGCGTGCCGGTACCAAAGCAGGCAATAAGGGAGCAGAGGCTGCAATTACCACCGTTGAGATGGTAAGTCTGTTGCGTCAGTTGGAGAGCTAGGTGAGTCCCGCTAAGAAATCTCCTGCGGCAAAAAAAGCCCCTGAGACGAAGAAGAAAGTCCCGCTAGCCCAGCGTAGAAAAGCCAGACAACTAGTCTTGCAAGCACTATACCAGTGGCAGTTGGCAGAAGCCGATGTAAAGGAAATCGAATCCCAGTTTCGTGAAGAGACCAGTGATAAGGTGGATTGGGACTATTTCCAGGAAGTATTTTTCGCAATCCCCAAACAAATAGAATCGCTTCAACAACAGTTCGAACCCTTGCTGGACAGAAATATTTCCGCACTGGACCCCATCGAAAAAGCACTTCTTTATCTAGGCACCTATGAGTTAGCTCATCGTGTTGATGTGCCTTATCGAGTAGTGATTAATGAATGTATAGAACTGGCAAAAGTATTCGGGGCTACCGAGAGCCACAAATACATTAATGGCATTCTTGATAAATTGGCTACATCCCTGAGGGCTCCGGAAATCGCCGCCTATCGTAAGAAATCCTGAGCGGAACAGAACAATGTCAGCTTCTGAGTTCGAGATCATTCAGCGTTATTTTGTCGACTCTGGTCTCGGATTTCCCCGCAGTGAGTTAGAGCTGGGAATAGGGGATGACGGCGCATTGCTGCGGATTCCCGAAGACAAGGTCCTGACCATGTCCATGGATGTATTGCTGGAGACGGTCCATTTTTCATCCGCAGCCGATGCCTCATTGATTGCCAACAGGGCGCTGGCGGTCAATTTAAGTGATATGGCAGCTATGGCTGCACAACCATTGTGCTTTACGATGGGCTTGGTTCTTGCCGACTCCAGCCAGCAGTGGTTGAAGTCTTTTAGTGCAGGGCTTCTCCCGCTGGCTAGGGAATTTAACTGCCCACTGGTTGGGGGTGACACAAGCCGCGGTTCGGGCCTGCTTAATATTAGCATTCAGGTTCATGGCTTGTGTGATCCGGACCGGGCCAGTTTGCGCAGTGGCGCTAAAGCAAATGATAGAATTTATGTCAGCGGTAAACTGGGTGATGGGGCAATTGCTTTATTGAGCCTGGGTCTCAAGTCCCATTTAGGGGAAGCCTTCGCACTTCGTAACAGGGATTTGCCGGAGACCTGCAGACAGTATTTTGATGATGCCTACTATAGGCCACAGCCCCGGGTTAGATTGGCGCAGGCGATAAAACATTTGATCAATAGCAATATTGATATTTCCGATGGGCTGCTGGGAGACTTGGGTCATATATGCCGGGCAAGTAAAGTGGGAGCCAACGTATTCCTCCCGCAGCTGCCATTTTCGGATTCGGCAAAGTGCTGTGTGGAAGCGGACAACCTGGTCAAGGCGGCTTTGTTTGGAGGCGATGATTACGAATTGTGTTTCACCGTCGCGGAGCAACATTGTGCCGAGGTGGAGAGCATAGCGGCCGGCATAGGCGAAGAAATCAGCTGCATTGGTGAGATAGTAGAAGGTGAAAAATTAAGCTGTCTCGATCATGATGGCAGGGAACAGAAATTCGACGGCCATGCCTATATGCACTATTGATTTCTAAACGCCCTTTCAACAGAATAAATAGAAGAATAAATAGAAGAACGCAACAGATGAACAGGCAGACAACATCAATCTGGCGAAATCCGGTACATATACTGGCATTCGGTTTTGGCAGTGGTACTGTGCCTAAAGCGCCGGGAACCGCTGGAACCCTGCTGGCGATGATAATTTATCTGTTGCTGCCAGCCATGACGCCAGTGATATATGGTGTATTTGTCCTGATCTGCTTGATTATCGGTATATGGATATGTGGCAAGACTGCGCAGGATCTTGGGGTTCATGACCACGGCGGAATCGTCTGGGATGAATTTGTCGGCTATTGGATCACCATGTTCATGGCACCACCGGGGTGGATTTGGGCCTTTATCGGCTTTGCCCTGTTCAGGCTACTGGATATTGCCAAGCCCTGGCCCATTAAATGGGCGGATAAAGAGCTAAAGGGTGGCACAGGAATTATGCTAGATGATGTTTTGGCAGGTATAATGGCCGCCCTGTGTATTCAGGCCGTTGTCGTATTGATGCCCTGACTAAATACACGGGCAATTAGTAAAATCACTAAAAACAGTATTTGAATTTTCAGGGGAAAATCCTTGTCAGTAACATTTGTCGCATCAGCAGCGCTTCCTACCACGTGGGGCCAATTCACTATCCATGGCTTCGAAGACAAGGAGAATAACAAGGAGCACGTAGCTCTGGTCCTTGGTGATAGCGAATCAGACGAGCCATTGCTTTGCCGTATACATTCAGAGTGCCTGACTGGTGATTGCCTGTTTAGCCTGCGTTGTGACTGTGGGCCGCAATTACAGGCGGCCATGGAAGCTATTGGCAAGGAAGGTCGTGGACTGATTCTCTATATGCGACAGGAAGGTCGCGGAATCGGATTACTTAACAAGATCAAGGCATACTCCCTGCAAGACTCCGGTGCCGATACTGTAGAAGCAAATGTTCAACTAGGTTTCGAACCTGATAGTCGTGAGTATCAAATTTGCAAACCGATGTTGGACCATTTCCACGTTAAGAGTGTCAGGATTATGACTAATAATCCGCGCAAGGTTGATGCTGTTAAAGATATGGGAATCGAAGTCTCTGAAATCGTCCCGATTCATACTGGAGCGAACCCTCATAATGAAAGTTATCTCTCGGTTAAAGTAAACAAGCTGGGACATATCAAGTAGTCGGCCGTTCCTGTCTTTGAGAGGGTTGAAGCTTGTCAGTTCACAAAAAAATAGTCGTTGATATCTTGCGCCATGGCGAACCAGAGGGTGGAGACATTCTTCGTGGTCGGGTGGACCCGGTGCTAACCGATCTGGGCTGGAGACAGATGCAGAAAGCGGCTGCGCTCGATAATCAACAACAATTGTCAGATCAGACTCCGTCCTGGACTCATATAATTTCATCTCCCTTGCAACGTTGTGCCGGTTTTGCCGAGTTGGTGTCCGCGCGCATCGGACAGCCAGTGAACGAGTCCGAGAAGTGGCTGGAAATTGACTACGGGGATTGGGACGGCATGCCCATTGAAAAGTGGCGTACTCTTGCCGCAGGGCAATTCCGGGAATTCCGTAAGGATATGTCAAAGTTGGCCCCGCCTAACGGTGAGGATTTTCTCACTTTTAAGGATCGCATTCTGGGAGCCTGGCAGGAATTGTACGAACTTGAAGACGGCAGCCACGTATTGGTAGTAACCCACGGCGGGGTAATGCGCGTGGTATTGCCCTCGGTATTGGGCATGCCTTTGAACAGGAGCTTTCCCCTTCATATTCCCTTCGCCTGTTTAAGCAGAATTTGTATCGAAGTGAAGGGAGAAGAGCATGGAGGAGTGGGTGTTGAAGTGAATAGCCAGAAGATCTCCAGTAGCTTGTTGTTTCATAATGGTGCGGAATACATCACCGATTAGAGTCTATCTAACGCGCCGAATCGATTTGCCGGCAAAGCATATCCGCACCATCCAGAGCCCTGAGCGTTGGGCGCATCACCAGATCTGGTGGTACAAAAAACAGATTGTCTTCGGTGACCGCAGTCAGATTACTCCATGATTTCCAGTCATCCAGCCATTGTGGTCGCTGCTCATCGGCACCGCTTGCGACTATTGCGGTGGGATTTCTTGCCAGCACAGACTCTTCGCTTATCTTCGGTGCTTTTAGCTGGATGTCTGCAAAAATATTTTCCGCACCACAAAGCTCCATGATGTTATTTATTAACTCATCACCACCAACACTAATCACCGGAGCATTCCAGATTTGATAGAAAGTACTTACTTTTTCTTTATTGCTGTATTCCGTTTGCAATCGTGTGTAACGATTTTTAAAGTTAGTGGCTACCAAGTTCGCTGTTGATTCCTTGCCAGTGAGTTTGCCCAGTCTTTCCAGCAGGGGGGGGATGTCTTGCAGAGATTGGGCTTCCGCCATAAACACCTGATATCCCATCTCCTTTAATCTCGCCACTGAACTTCTCGGACTGCCGGAACCCCAAGCAAGAATCAGCTCCGGGTCAATCTGCAGAATTCTTTCCATATCCAGGCGGTCATGGCTGCCAACAACGGGAATGGCCAGGGCAGCTTCGGGGAAGTTGCTGAATTCCACCACACCATGAATTCTGTCCCCGGCATCGATACTGAATAATAATTCCGTGAGCGCGGGGGCAAGGCTGAGAATTTTTCCCGCCGGCTTTTGCAGAATAATCTGCGACCCTTCGTCGTCTCTTACACTAATGGTCTGCGCCGACACATTGCCTGCGAAAGTCAGAATCAGTGCACTGCAAAAAAAAACAATTAGGGGTTTTGCTAAAGCAGATAAACAAGCGAAAGAGTCGGGCATTAGTAGTCGATGCCTTTCTGTACTTTCACGCCGCTGTAAAAAGCATGTTTGTTATCTCCCAGCTCGGTGACCGTGTCGGCAATTTCGATAAGTTCCTTGGCGGCATTGCGTCCGGTAACTATCACATGCTGCATAGAAGGTCTGTTCTCCAGTGCTTCGAGAACCATCTCCTTGTCCAAATAACCATAGGTAAGCATGTAGGTGAGTTCGTCGAGGATGACCACATCGGTGTTTTCATCAGATAGCAGTCTCGCTGCCTCTTTCCAGGTAAGCTCAGCCGCTGCAATGTCTTTATCCCGGTCCTGGGTTTCCCAGGTGAATCCAGTATTCATTACATGAAACTCCACCAAAGGGTTGTTTGCGAATAACATTTGTTCGCCGCATTCCCATTGCCCCTTGATGAATTGCACGACACCGCAGCGCAGCCCATGGCCCACGCTGCGGGCAAGCATGCCGAAAGCAGAGGAGCTCTTTCCCTTGCCATTCCCGGTCAGAATCAGCAGCAATCCCTTGTCGATAGTGGATTGCGCTATTTTTCCATCGATATGCTCTTTCTTGCGCTGCATGGCTTTCTTGTGACGCTCATTTCTTTCTTCTGCCTTAGACACTTTTATTCCTCTATAAAGCGGATGATCTAGAAGTTTACCCTGAATCCTATATAGGAAGCCCGATCAGGAGCGAAGAAACCAAATATTTCCTGGTATTCCTCATTGGAAGCGTTTTCCACTCTGGCAAAAACCTGGATGGCTTCGCTTAGTTGATAGCTGGCATTGATATCCAGCACTGAAAAGTCATCCAGTTTAACCGGGCTACCAAAAATCTCATCAATAGATTCTTCTGATCGCCTATAGAAAGCATTGAGGTGAAGTCTGTCGTCGGCACTTGTGTAGCGCATTCCAATATTGGCCAATCGCTCCGGTCGGCGAAGACGCTTCAAACCATTGGGACGCTCCGTGTCATTCAAGGTGATGTTGCCGCTTAGACTCAGTTGTTCATTAATGGCATATTCCGTTATGAACTCGGAGCCCCTGGAAGTGCTTGTGCCGGTGTCCTGAAGATAGCCGCTAAAGCCCGCCAGATCGAAATAGATTGCATCTTCAACCTGCTGATCGAAGAAAACCACTTCGAGACGTAAACCTTGTCTGCCCAAGTATTCGATTCCGTATTCCAATCCCTCGCTCTTTTCCTCAGTTAGCGATGTGAAAGAGGCAGGAGGGAATGCGAAAGGGCCGGTATTGTAATCTATCTCGTACAGACTAGGTGCGCGAAAGCCTGTGCCATAACTAGTCTTGAATTTGAGATCGGCGCCGGCAATATTGCGGAGATAGGCGATACTGATTCGAGAGCTGTCGTGCTCACCAAAATCATCATTTTCATCGCGACGCACTCCGGCACTAAGAAAGAGGCTGTCGGCGAAGTCGCTGAGGTATTCAATATAGTAGCCCTTGTTATTCCGGCTCAGCTGCCCGTTAACTTCTTCCTCCAGGTCGATACCGAATATCAAATCGAACCCGGGCAAGTTGGAAGCGCTTCCTACATACTCCCATCTGTTCAGCTCCCCAGAAGAATCGAAGGCACTAATACCTTCCGCCAGATCATCACGGTCTGTATCTGTTCTTGAATAGCCAAGGGAATGACTAAGTGCTTCTCCAGTGTAATTTAGGGCGATACGACTAGCTTGTTGATCGTAGA
>Ga0315321_10003298_pt1 | contig 12563 bp, 8 predicted proteins | sample M180m21515metaG_FD_203464 | JGI IMG/M metagenome (GOLD analysis project Ga0315321, IMG submission 203464) | Ammonia-oxidizing marine archaeal communities from Monterey Bay, California, United States - M1 80m 21515 | ecosystem: Environmental > Aquatic > Marine > Intertidal zone | place: USA... | reverse complement strand
TGGTCTGAGTTGGGCTTGGGCGGCGGCCTCGCGGCCAAATCAAATATCGCCGCCAAATCTCGCGGAGAGACCTTGGCTCGCCGCGCCCGGAAGCGCCGCGCGCTGGAGGGGCCAAAGACCCAACCTTTGCCGCCTGCACACCTTCGCCACCAACCCGCAATGGTCCGCGCACACCACGACAACCAGGCCTACACCCGCTGTTCCTACGACGTCTCCACACCAGGAGCGTTCATGCACTCACCACTCCGAATCATCGGCATCATCCTCGTCTTCGCAATCGCGACCGCCGCATGGCTGGGGCTGTCGGGCATCACCCACTCCCGCACCACCGAAAGCGCCGACACCCTGCGCAGCGAGATGAGCTCGCTGTGGGGCCAGCCCCAAGCCCAAGCTGCACCCCGGCTCCAATTCCAGTGGGTGACCACCGAGTCGCGCACCGAGACGGTCGAAGAAGACGGCAAGCAACACAAGGTCACAAAGCAAGTCAACGTCACACACGACGACTGGCGCAGTCCCGCCTCCACCAAGGTGACCGCGGCATTGTCCGAGGACCTTCGCCGCAAGGGCCTGGTCTGGTATCCCCTCTACGACGTCGACTTCGCAGGAGAGTGGACCTACACCCATGAGCGCCCCGAGGCCGGCTGGCTGTCCATCCACTTCGACTTCCCCGACCAGCATGGGTTCTACGATGCCTTCACCTTGGTCGTGGACGGTGTGGACCGGGCCCGAGAGCTCACCCCAAGGGACGGCACCGTCACCTTCCAGATGGCCGTGAAGCCCGACCAGGAAGTCACCCTCACCACCTCCTACACGAGCCGTGGTATGGGCGCTTGGTCGTACCGTCCGGCCAGCGGTGTCGCGAGCTTGGAGAACTTCTCGCTTCATCTTGTGACCGACTTCCAAGACATCGACTTCCCATCCGGCACCCTGTCCCCCTCGATGAAGACACAGCAAGGCGACGGCTGGGCGCTCGATTGGACCTTCAACCGCGTGGTCACGGGTCACGGCATGGGCATGGTGGTGCCCCACCCCGTGCAACCCGGTGAGCTGGCCACCAAGATGAGTCTCTCTGCGCCTGTGAGCCTCCTCTTCTTCTTCGTGATCATCTACGTACTGAGCGTGCTCAAGGGCATCGACATTCACCCCCTCAACTACCTGCTGGTCGCAGGCGCCTTCTTCGCGTTCCACCTTCTGTTCGCCTACAGTGCCGACCGGCTCCCAGTCGAACAAGCCTTTGCGTTGGCCAGCACCGTGAGTGTTGTGTTGGTCGTGAGCTACCTGAGGTTGGTTGTGAGCACCCGCTTTGCGCTGGTCGAGGCCGGCATTGCGCAGCTTGTGTACCAGGTGTGCTTCTCGCTTGCGCACTTCTGGGACGGCTACACCGGCCTTACGGTGACCGTGCTGAGCATCGTCACGCTGTTTCTCGTGATGCAGCTCACGGGTCGCATCCAATGGAGTGAAGTGCTTGGAGGACGTCCAAAAACCAACAAGTCCGGCAGGGTGCCCTCACCAAGCCCACGCTGACCCAAGCTGCGCCCCGAGCGGTCTTCGGGCGGTCTTCGGGCGGTCATCCTGCCCAGACTGCGCGTGCCCTTCGCAGCTTCGAGATGTCCTCGGCGCGGCCCGCACACCCACTCAAAGTGCAGTAGAATCCTGGCTCCCCTACCTGGAGCCCCGCATGCTTGTCGCCCTGCTCCTTACCAGCGCGCTTGCCGCCAATCACACCGTAGCCATCAGCGCAAACAAGCTGCGCTACCCCGGCTTCGACATCGAGTACGAGCACAAGATCGGCGACAAGATGGCCATCGGCGGCTTCGCGGGGCTCGGGCGCTTCACGCCACTCCTATTTGAGCTGGCCAAAGACGAGATGATGAAGAACGTTCCCGTGAAGGTGCCAGCCCTCGACTACAAGGCCGCTGGAGCGCGCTTCCATTGGATGCCGCTGGGCAGCTTCGAGCAGGGTATCATCGTGGGGGCATCGCTCCGCTGGATGCATCTCACCGCGTCCAAGAACAGAACGAAGACTGTCACTGAGAAACGGTCGAAAGAGTCCGCTGACATCAACCAGAACACCACCATGAATTTGCAGACCATCATGGCGAGCCCCCACATCGGCTACAAGTGGACCCTGGGGCCTGGATTCACGCTGAGCGTCCTGGTGGGCCCTGGCTACACCTTCGCCAAAGGAACGGGTGTCGCGAGGACCTCTTTGAACGGAATACCCACCAACCAGACTGTGAATATACAGTCCACGGGGCCATACACATTTGGCACCGTGCTTGCGGGTTGGACCTTCTGATGTGGCTGTGGTCCCTCACTTTCGCAGCGGCCCATGTCGGCGCGCCCGTCGATGCAGTCGATGCCCACGCGGTGGACACCGATGGGCGGGTGCTCGAGGCCAGCATCGGGGTGTTCTGGACCGAAGACGGCGACGACTGGCGATGGGTTTGCCACGAAGCGGTGACCACCGAGACCGCCGTCATCACCCCCCGGTACGCCATCGCAGGACGCCGCTGGCTGGTGAGCATCTCGCGACTCGAGGAGACCCGCACTCTCCAAGACGCCGTCTACTGGACCGATGACGGCTGCACCTGGTCGGTCTCCGAGGGGCTCACGGGGCTTGAAGTGCCAGAGGTCGCCATCGACGACACGGGCACCGTTGCCCTGGCCGTCACCGACAATGAAGGCACTGCCTCGAACTTCATCTACCGGTCGTCGGACGGCGGTCAGACTTTTTCGCAAGTGCTCGAAGTGTCCGACCAGCTGCTCACGTCTGTGGTGCTGGGACCCAGCGCATTGGGTACTGCCATAGTGGGTGGGGTCGACACCGAAGGACAGGGCTGGCTGCACTGGTCCGCCGACCATGGTGAGACTTGGCAGAGCCACGAGGTCACCACTGGGGAAGTGGTTTCGATGGCTGCGCATCCCACCGATGCCAACATTGGCTACGCGGTCATCGACGGAGTGGGGGTCGAGACGCTGCTGTACACCGCCGATGCTGGCGAGTCGGTGTCCGTGGTGCTCGACCCGGATGGCGCCATCACCGATGTGGAGGTCGAGCCATCGGGCGGCGCCTGGCTGTCGTTCAGCGGAAACGCCTATCTCTATGCCGAAGATGGCGTGACCTTTGAGCTGGTGACCACGGGACCTCCGGGCATCGGCGTCGGACTGCACGGCGACCTTGTCATGTTGGCCACCCGCTTCGAGCTGGTCAACGACGCCCTGGCCGAAGGCGACCGAGTCGATGGCTTCACCCAGCGCTTCAGCTTCTTCGATGTGGACGGACCGCTGGAGTGTCCAGAGGGAACCCATGGCGGGGACATCTGCAGTCCCCTCTACCCTGTGTTGGTCGAGAGTTTGGGCATTTTGGACGGCAGCGAGGACTCGGGCCTCGAGTCAGGGGACGATGGGGACGATGGGGACGATGGGGACGATGACAGCTCCGACACCCAAGCCGAAGACCCCGCGCCGAACGACCCAACCGAAGGCGAAAAGGACTGTGGATGTGGCTCCGAGGTGGCACTGCTGGTGCTACCGCTCGGACTCGTCAGCTTCATCCGCCGCCGACCAGGTCGCGACTGAGCCGGCCAGTGTAAAGGTGGGCAACCGGTCCCGCACGGCGGAATCGAGATCCCCTGAGTCCACCAGAATATCCAACACATCGAGCCCGATAGGACGGATATGAATCGCCGCCTCGACGGTGGCAGGAAACACCACCCCCATGTCGAAGGTGCGCACTTGGTGGGGCTCTTCGTAGGCGGGATCATCGGAGGACAGGCGGCTCGGTGGGGCCAGCAGCTGCGATTCGACGTCGGCCACCTCCCAGAACATGTGGGCGTCGGCGCCATCGGATGCCCAGGCTCGGTCGCCCAGCCACCACAAGGTCGAGTCGGCCGCCATGGCATCCCGAAGCGACTGCTGTGCTCCCACCCGACCGGTGGACCAGAGGACCACGCCAGCGTCGTCGCGGGCGACCACCTCCACCCAGGCCCGACGGTCATGGGCTGCGCCACTGGGGAAGCTGTGGCCCGCAGCGATGTTGTCGAGGGCGACGTTGACCCCTGTGCCCGCGCCGTAGTCGTACACTTCAAGGGTCAACAGAACAGTGGAGTCAAGGGCATCTTGCACCAGCTCGGCCTGTCGGTCGGCCACGGGGTCGCCGGTGAGGTCAATGTCGAGTCCGGGCATGGCGTGGTCGTGCACTCGCCGACCCGGCGCCCCCACCACATCGGCGGCCTGCCCATCGCTTCCACGCATGTGACACGACCCACAGGTCTGCTGCACACCCGCTTCTTCCACGCTGTACACGCTGTCTTGCCACTCCAGGAAGGTGCGCTCTAAATGGACTCCCGCCGGCGTGACTACGTCGTGGCAGGCCCCACACAGCTCGGCGCTCTGTGCACGTTCGCGGTCGTGCAGCAGGCTGTATTGGCTGTCGTGGGCAGGGGTGGCAAGCGGGCGGTCGAGACCACCCAGGAAGGTCGGCCCCGGAGACCAGGAGGTCGCATTGTTGTGATCCCCCGTGACCGCGTCGATCTGGTGGCATACCGCACACGTGATTCCCTGGAGCACGGGGTCGACCACATCGAGGTTGGTGCCGTCGGTGGTTGCGCCCAGGGCCAAGGCAAGAGGGGCATGACAGCTCACGCAGAAGTCGCCCAGCTCGCCGTTGGTCTGCCGCTGCCCATAGGCGTTCATGGCCCGAAACACTGGGTCTTCGCCGGCGTGGGCGTGCATGCTCAGCGACCAGGACGCGTGGTGGTCGGGATGGCAGCTTGCGCACGATGCAGGGTCCAGGCGCTCCGCTGCGGTGAGGCGCGTGCCCTTGTCCGAGTCGCCGCTACAGCCCACGAGCAACAGCACCCAAGGGCGCACTCAGCCCTCCACGCAGAATGACGTGACGGCCTCGGAGGTGGTGGAGTCGTCGAAGGTCACGGTGACCCGCACCTCCCAGCGACCAGGCATGAAGAGGTCGAACGGACCCACGGTCCAGGTGTCTGTCGAAACCGGTGCGCCCTCGAAGTCAGCTGGAGCGGTGCCGTGCTGGTGGGCGGGCATGAACGGAGCCACGGACAGACCGCTCACCGAAGCTGCAGAGGCGGCGACCTGGAGGGTCCAGGTGTTGTCTCCGCGGTCGGGAACCGTGGGCTCCAAGTTTACGAAAACAAGCGAGCACGCGGCGTCGTCGCACGGAAACTCAAGACCGGCAGCGACAGCGTCCACAGAGTCCCCGCAGCCCGCCTCCTCGTCTGAGACAGACGAGCTACCCGAGTCTTTCGCGTCGCCACCGCAACCCAGCGCAGCGCTCAGCGCGACCCACACAGAAATCGAAACAGCACGAATTCGCGACACGAAGCAGCCTCCGCTTGTGGGTATCCCAGGGGACAACACCAAGCCCGGGCTCATCATCCCCTCGCTGACCTCAGCACTCGCCGCTCACATCGCCAGGAGTGTCCACATCGCCCAAGGTGGAGGTGCCTGTGGCCGCAGGATTCACCGAGGCATCTGTGTCGTTGCAGTCGCCATTCCAAGTGGCCAGGCCGGGTCGCAGCGAGCTCGGTCTCAGCGCTCGAACCATCCCATCCGCGGGCCAGGGACGCGCACGTAGCCGACCTCGTCCAACCACTGGGCGGCTCCGTCCTCCCGCCTGAAGTGACGCACCCACACGACGGGTCCCTGGTCGCGGTCCTCCATTGCGAGCGCGACCATCGGAGTGCGCTCGCCATCGACGGGGTCCTGGCCCAGTCCAAAGAGCCCCACCGCTTGCACGCCACGGTCGCGGGCGATTCGACGACCGAGGGCATGGGCATCGCGAGCGCCCTTGGCCCCTTCTGCCCACCAGCCACACAGCTCGCCGTCGCTCCACACGACCACGGTGGGGTCGGCACTGCCCGTGTCTTCGAAGCGGCCCACCAGCAAGCCGGCCGCAATCTCCACCACGTCGCGAAAGGCGGCACCCTCCGGCACTGGCAGTCGAAAGGCGGGCTCCGCGATGCTTGGATCTCGACGCCAAGTCAGCGTAGCGGGACCATCATAAACGTCGGAAGCGATGCGTGCTTGGTGGCTTTCGACATCCGGCCAAGTCGGCACGATAGGCCGCAGCCAGCTGGGCAAACGCGACAGCTCGCCTTCCCACACTTCGTCGGGAGCCACCCCCATCTTGACGCCTGCCATGCGGAACCACACCGCAACCCAGACCTCGCCGGACTCGCGGTGGAGACGGGCGAAGCGAACGGGCAAGGGCCGGCCGTCGCGCATCAACACTCCGCCGCCGACCACGCCCACCCAGTCAGGGGAGAGCTTGGCCACCAGCGCCGACTCCACATTGGCGAGACCATCCAGTGCGACGCCTTCTCGAACCGCCCGAGTGAGACCGCCATGGCCGAGTACGACCGCCGCGATGGGCTCATCGGTGCCGGGTGCAGAGCGGGCGCGCTCCGCCAGCCAGCCGCGGACATCACCGGGGGGCCGCTCGATGTCAGCGAGCGTGATTCGTCCTGCCATGGGCACACCTCAAGGAGTGGGGGGTGGAGTCACCCACTCTGACCTGCGAAGTCATCCGCAGGTTTCCGAGCGCCCGCAGGTAGCGCGTCAAGCTTTGGATGCCGAGCGACGAAGGCAGGCGACAGGCTTCGAGTGCAGAGCCGAGGAGGGTCTAGCGAGAGCCAGATCGACGGTCCAGCTTCACCCAGCCTTGCTCGCCAGTGGGCAGTGCCACCTGCACCCACCCTTCGTGGGCCACAGACTCCGCCAGAATGCGAGCTTCCACCCCAATCTGAGCCACTGCACCGAGAGGTTCTCCGCGCACCGCCGCATGGAGGGGCACGGCGACATCCGGTGTGAGGGTCTGCGCGTCGCAGGTCCACACCTCGGGAGGCTTGTGGATCAAGACGCTTGCGTTCCACTCGAACGGTTCGTCGTGAGGACACCAGCCACCGGGCATGTGGGCCACCAGACCCCCATCGCCCTTGGTCGATACCTTCGGGGGACGCAGCCGACCGGAAGAGTACGCGGAGCGCGCCTCTGGGTCGACCTTGAGCTTGACCTCCAACAGCGCCTTGTCGCGCATGCGGAACAAGCGACAGGTGCGGGTGGCATCGCCGGGCTCGCACAGCAGCAGCTCGCGGGTGCGGTCCTCCATCAAGATGTCGTGGACCTCGATCTCACAAGGAGCCGCCACAGATCCGCACGGCACAGTCGACTTGCCCACCACGACGCCGGCATCGGTCTGCTGCACCGACTCGCGGAGCCGGTCCCCGTCCAGATCAATGGGTCCGAGGGTGTCAGCGGTGCGCGGCCCCGAATCGGTCGGAGGTACGAGGGCGACCGCCCACAGAAGGGTCCACATCCGTCCTCCGACGATCAAGCGTGCTCCATGACTTTCAGCCTGGAGTGTAGCCCAGGTTGGGAGCGAGCCACCGCTCCGCTTCCGCCAGCGTCCAGCCCTTGCGGGTGGCGTAGTCTTCCACTTGGTCGCGGCCCAGCTTGCCGATGCCAAAGTAGGCACTGTCTGGATGGGCAAAGTAGAAGCCGGCCACCGCTGCAGCAGGGGTCATAGCCATGCTCTCGGTGAGCCCCATGCACGCTTCACTCTCAGCGTTTAATAGCGCGAAGATGGTGGCCTTGTCCGTGTGGTCGGGGCAGGATGGATAGCCCGGCGCCGGCCGGATGCCGCTGTAGCGCTCGGCGATGAGGTCTGCGGCTGTGAGGTCTTCGTGAGCCTCTGTGGCCCACAGCTCTCGGCGCACCTTGGCATGGGCCCACTCTGCGAAGGCCTCTGCCAAGCGGTCGGCGATGGACTCCAGCAAGATGGCCTGGAAGTCGTCGTCTTGGGCCTTGAACGCCTGCACCCTCTCCGCCACCCCAAGCCCCGCTTGCACGGCGAACATGCCCACATGGTCGGTCGGGGAGCCGTCTTGGAGGGGCTGAATAAAGTCGACAAGGCTCCGGTTGGGCTGGCTACGGCTCTTGCGGCCCTGCTGTCGCAGCATGGCAATGCGGTGTGCTGGGGCGTTGTCGCTAGGACACACCACAAGGTCATCGCCATCTCGCCCCGCAGGAAAGATGCCCACCACACCCTTGGGCTGCAGCCAGCCCTCGGCCTCGATGCCGTCGAGCATGGCTTCCGCGTCGGCGAGGAGCTTTCGGGCGGGCTCCCCTACGATGGCGTCGTCGAGGATGGCCGGGTAGCGGCCCGCGAGCTGCCAGGTGCGGAAGAAGGGGGTCCAGTCGATCCACGCGCGCAGCTCCGCGACCGAGGGGCGCAGGGTGTGGCGGCCGGGACTTGGTGGATCAGACTTCGTGAAGCGGACACGTGCTGCATTTTTTCGCGCATCTTTCAGCGAGAGCAGGCGGGGGCCCTTGCGCTTGGCTCGGCGCACCCGGGTGTCGTCCTGGGTAGTCTTGAGGTCCGCGAGGTAGGCGGCCTTCTTGTCCTTGGACAGCAGCGCACCGACCACTCCAACCGCTCGGCTCGCATCGATAACATGCACCACGCCGTGGTCATAGTGGGGGGCGACCTTGACGGCGGTGTGGAGCTTCGAGGTCGTCGCGCCGCCGATGAGCAGGGGAACCGAGAAGCCCTGGCGGGTCATCTCTTTGGCGATGTGGACCATCTCGTCCAGGGACGGTGTGATGAGTCCGGACAGGCCGACGAGGCTTGCGCCACAGCTACGGGCTTCGTCGAGAATCCGTTGTGCTGAGACCATCACGCCGAGGTCGATCACCTCGTATCCATTGCACTGCAGCACTACGCCCACGATGTTCTTGCCGATGTCGTGGACATCACCCTTCACCGTGGCGAGCAGCACCTTGCCCTTGCCCACCTGGACACCGGGGTTGGCAGCCTCTTCTTCTTCGAGGAATGGAAGCAGCCAGCCCACCGCCTTCTTCATCACGCGCGCACTCTTGACGACCTGGGGCAGAAACATCTCGCCGCGACCAAAGCGGTCGCCCACGATGTTCATGCCGTCCATCAGCGGCCCTTCGATGACCGCCAGCGGGCTGTTCAGCTCCACCCGCGCCGTCTCTGCATCTTCTTCGATGAACTTTGTGATCCCGTGCACCATCGCGTGGGCAATGCGCTCGCCCACGGTTCCCTCGCGCCAAGACAGGTCGGCCGCGCGCGCCTTGGCTTGTCCCTTCGCGGTCGACGCCACCTCCAACAGACGCTCGGTCGCATCCGCACGCCGATTCAACACGACGTCCTCCACCCGCTCGCGCAGGTCGGGGTCGAGCTCACCGTAGACCGCGAGCTGCCCTGCGTTGACGATGCCCATGTCCATTCCGGCCCCCACCGCGTGGAACAGGAACACCGAGTGAATTGCCTCTCGAAGCGGGTTGTTGCCGCGGAAAGCAAACGAGATGTTGGACACCCCACCACTCACCTTCGCGCCCGGCAGCTCGGCTTTGATGCGCCGGGTAGCCTCGATGAAGGCCACGCCGTAGTCGGCATGTTCCTCGATCCCAGTGCCGATGGCGAAGATGTTGGGGTCAAAGATGATGTCTTCGGGAGCAAAGCCCACGCGGTCCACCAGCAGGCGGTAGGCGCGGGTGCAGATCTCCAGCTTGCGGTCGGCAGTGTCCGCTTGGCCTTGCTCATCAAAGGCCATCACGATGACTGCTGCGCCGTACTGGAGCACCGTGTGGGCCTGTTCGAGGAACTGCGCCTCGCCTTCCTTGAGCGAGATAGAGTTCACCACGCCCTTGCCTTGCAGGCACTTGAGACCCGCTTGGATGACGCTCCAGCGGGACGAGTCGATGACCACCGGCACCCGCGCAATGTCGGGCTCACTGGCCACCATGTGGAGGAAGTGGGTCATGCACGCCTCGGCGTCGAGCATGCCGTCGTCCATGTTGACATCGATGAGCTGGGCCCCCGCCTCCACCTGCTGACGCGCCACTTCGAGAGCAGCTTCATAGTCATCGTTCTGAATGAGCCGGCGGAACCTGCGGGACCCGGTGACGTTGGTGCGCTCGCCAATGTTGACGAAGTTGACCTCAGCCGGACCCACCAGTGCGGGCTCGAGACCAGACAGAAATAGGTGCTTGGGGACGGTTGTCTTGGACCGGGGCTCGATGCCTTGGACCGCTTCAGCAATCGCCTCGATGTGCTCTGGGCCCGACCCACAGCAGCCGCCCAGGAAGTTGGCGAGACCACTCTGCGCCCACTCTTTGAGATGCTCTGCCATCAGTCCGGGCGAGTCGTCGTATTCGCCCAGCTCGTTGGGCAGACCCGCATTGGGGTAGGCACTGACCAACACATCGCTGTGGCGGTTGAGGGAGTCGACATACTGCCGGAGCTGGTCCGCCCCAAGCGCACAGTTGAGCCCAATCGACAGTGGCCTTGCGTGGGACATGGAGGTCCAGAAGGCTTCCGCGGTCTGTCCCGAGAGGGTGCGACCACTGGCGTCGGTGATGGTGCCGCTGATCATGAGTGGCAGCCGGTCGTCGCGGTGTACGCCCTGGTCGGTCCAGTAGCGATCGATGCCCACCAGCGCAGCCTTTGCGTTGAGCACGTCGAAGATGGTCTCGACGATGAGGATGTCGGATCCGCCGTCGACCAGGCCCCGGCAGGCGTCGTAGTAGGAGTCGACCAGCGCATCGAAGGTGATGTCGCGGTAGCCGGGGTTGTCGACCCTGGGCGAGATGCTGGCGGTCTTGTTCGTGGGGCCGAATGCACCCGCGACCCATCGTACCCGCCCCGTCTCGGCCTCGCTGGCGTCCGCGGCTTGTCGGGCCAGGCGCGCCGCTTCCCGGTTGAGCTCGTAGCTGAGGTGGCCGAGCCCATGCAGCGACTGAGAGACTGCGTTTGCGTTGAAGGTGTTGGTCTCGACGATGTCGGCACCCGCGGCAAAGTAGCGGGCGTGAATTCTGCGGATGATGTCGGGACGCGTGAGGTTGAGCAGGTCGTTGTTGCCCTGCAGCTCGATGGCATGGTCCGCGAAGCGCTCCCCGCGGAAGTCGGCATCGGACAGACCCTCGCGCTGAATCATCGTCCCCATCGCGCCATCCAAGACGACAATGCGCTGCTTGAGGGCATCGTGAAGCAGCTGTGTGCGGCTGGCGCGGTCGAGTTCGAGGAGTGCAGAGGTCATGAGGACTCCAGGGTCGCGGTGGCGGACACCACCTCAAAGTGGGGGGCGCGGTGCTCGCGGGCTACGACAGCGCAGTGCTCGATCCGAAGGCCGGCATCTGTAAGCAGGTCGGCCAGCTCCTCGGGTTCAAAGCCCACGTTGACATGCCCAAAGATCTGGACTTCGGCGTGGTGCACGTGTCGACGCAAGCCACTCACGACCACCCGACCGCCGATGCGCAGGATGCGGGCAGCTTCGCGGAGCACCGCTGCGGGCGAGGCCGAGTACTGCAATGCGCCCAACACAAGCACAAGGTCGTGGGTGTCGGAGTCGAAGGGCAAGGCGTGCATATCAGCTTCGAGGAAGCGTAGATGGGGCAGGTGGGCCAGCCGCTCTCGTCCTGCTGAGACCACCCGGGGGTTGTTGTCGACACACACGATGTGTTGGGCGTAGGGCGCGAGAATTTCAGCCACCGCGCCATCGCCGGACCCGATGTCGGCCACACGACCGAGCTTGGCAACACCAGGAAGGGTGCGGGCGAGGGCCTCCCAGGTGCGGCCTGGAGAGTAGTGGCGGGCCATCCGGCCGGCGACGCCATCGAGCCAGGCGCCCTTGTGTCGAGCGGCGATGGCAGCCCGGGCCCGGCGGGCGTCTTCGGCGATGAGGGGATCGACGGTGGTCTGGAGGACGGCCTCTACGACTGGCTTTTGCGCCACGGGCCACCCTGCAGCTGGCAGGCGATAGCGACTCTGACCTGCGATGCGCGAGGTCTCGACAAGGCCGGCCTCACGAAGCTTTCGGAGGTGGGTGGACACCCGTGGCTGGGGCAGTCGGGTGGCCTCGGTGAGCTCGGCGACGGAGAGTGCATGGACGCTGAGCACAGCCAGCAGACGCACGCGGGTAGGGTCGGACAGCAGCCGACAGGTGTGGATGGTGGATTCGAGGTCGTGGGTCGCCGCCATGGGCCCTCCGCGCTCCGCTCTAATATCCTCCTATGCGTATATCGAGATGAAATATGATCCACGGGCAGCTTCTCGTGCGGGGCCCATCGCCCTTACCGGTCACTTTGTGTCCGAAATGAGGTTGCGACCCCACTGCCACTGACCGTATGTTCAACCCATGAGCGCAGTCCTCGCCATCGCCTCGAAGCCTCCTCTCGCCATTGCGGAAGACCAGTTCACCGTCGGTGTGGCCCAGGGCTCGGACAAAGCCAGCGTGCTCGCGAAGCTCCGGCGTCACCTCGCCGAAGTTGCCCCGATGCGGCCACTTCCGGTCGGGCTACCCACCGGAGTGTCCGCGCTCGAGGCGGTCACCGGCGGCTGGCCCAATCCCGGTGTCGCACTCATCCAAGGTCCTGTGGGAACGGGCCGCCTCGCCCCTGTGCTGCCCGCCCTCGCCCGCCTCACCACCGCGGGCCGCACCGTCGCGGTGGTCGACTCGGGGGGCATCCTCCATCCGCCGGGCCTACCGGGGGTCTGCCTCGACAAC
>Ga0315321_10003297_pt1 | contig 12564 bp, 9 predicted proteins | sample M180m21515metaG_FD_203464 | JGI IMG/M metagenome (GOLD analysis project Ga0315321, IMG submission 203464) | Ammonia-oxidizing marine archaeal communities from Monterey Bay, California, United States - M1 80m 21515 | ecosystem: Environmental > Aquatic > Marine > Intertidal zone | place: USA... | reverse complement strand
TGGATGAGAGTTCGAGCTTAAGATTTTTTGGACAATTTTTTGAGGTTGATAGAAACGGGTCTGCCATGAGAGGAATTGATGATCCAACTCCTAATATCAGAAAATTATCTCAAGATACCATCTCCAAACATGTCTTGACGTCGTCAATCTTTGCAGCGATTTATGAATCTGATTTAGGTTTTGCATCTCTTAAAGCAATGGCCAGCATCCAAGAGGATGATATTTTAGTCGTGAGAGATAACGATAGACATAACTACGGTGATTTTGTTAAATCTATCCCAGGATTGCCTCCAGTCCAACAAGCTTGTATAAAAATTTTTCCTCAGCCTGACGAGTGTCGATATGCGCGTTATCAAAGAGCTGAATTCAATCCTGAAACCTCTGTTGTAGATACAACTACTTTTGAAATTAATTTAATTTCAAATGAACCAATTCTAAATGGAAAACTTGATTGGACAATTGGTGCTTTCTATATGGAGCATGAAATAGAAAACACTATACGAGGCTATAGAGATAATGGTTTAACAGGCCAGTTGAGATATATATGTGGAGAGTCGTTTGCAAATTCTGCATATTGCTACACTCATGATTACGGTATCCCAGGAAGGTTTGATGTTTTTGGAGCTGATTGGGATTTTGTTACCGATGCGCGGCCTACTAGAGAATCATACTCATTTTATGGGCAAGGAACATTTAGCGTGAGTGATGATTTACGTCTTGTTGCAGGGATGAGATATTCAGAAGATACCTTTGAAACAAATGTTACCAACTTTTTTAATGTAGAGACTTTTACTGAAAAGGGCACTTCTGATGAGACTACTGGAAAGATAACTGGTGAATTAGACTTATCTGATTCAGCCATGGCATACCTATCCTTTGCAAGGGGCTTCAAGCCTGGTGGCAGCAACTTAACATTTGGTTTTACAGAGGCGGAAGATGCTGCTGCTGGAAGACCTTTAGCGCCAGCATTGGTATTTCCTACTTTTGAGGCTGAGACAGTTGATTCAATTGAGTTTGGTCTGAAAACAGACTTAATGGATGGAAGAGCGCGTGCCAATATTGCAGCTTTCTCTTACACATATGAGAATCTTCAATTTCAAGCCACTGATCCAGATCCATATAGAGGCGGTGTAGCAAATATACCTGAATCAGAAATGTCTGGTCTTGAGATTGAATTCAAAGGCCTTTTAACTGATTCATTCGTCTTAAATATGAATTTATCATTTCTAGATTCAGAGGTCACTTCAGACTATTTGGTCTTAGATAACGTAGACGCCTATCAATATTTCTTTGGTCAAGAAGATCTTCGCTATGGCTTAAGAGAAAATATTAAGGGCAATGAATTAGCTAAAAGTCCAGAGTTTTCAGCTGACATTAGCCTCACTTATGAAACAGTGCTTGCTTCTGGTAGTTTGTTTACTGGGATTATGCAGTACATTAAAAGAGGAGACTTTCAGCAAAGAATCTCTAATAACTCTATTGTTGATGCTATTGATTCATATGATTTATTGAACCTTGCTGCAAGGATTGATTTTGTAGGCGATAAGTGGGGATTAGACTTTAAAATTCTAAACGTAACAGATGAAGATGGGGTTAATTCAAGTATGACTGATGTATTTGGGGTCGCAGCTACTGGATTAGAGCTTATCCCCCCTCGCCAATTCATGGTTCGATTGAGCATGAGTTATTAATTTGGTTATAAGTAATTAATGGATAAATTATTTATACAAGCCGATGAGCTGCTAAGAGATTCATTTAATCTTGCATGGCAGGTCTATGAAAGTGGTTATCGTCCAAATTATATTATCGGTGTTTGGAGAGGCGGAGCTCCTATTGGCATAGCTGTTCAGGAGTTTTTAGATGTTCTTGGCGTGCCTTCTGATCATATTGCCATTCGAACCTCTCACTATAAAAGTTTGGGAGAGAGAGATAGCAATGTTCAAGTTTATGGATTGAACTACATTATTAAGCAAGTTGAATCAGAAGATTCGCTTTTAATAGTTGATGATGTCCATGATACGGGCATATCTATTCAAAAGATAATATTAGATTTGCAAATAGCCTGTAAAAAAAATACTCCTGAAATTAAAGTAGCAACCCCTTATTTCAAGCCAAAGAAAAATAAAACAGATAGAAAGCCCGATTTTTTTATTTACGAAACTGAGAAATGGCTAGTCTTTCCTCATGAGTTAGAAGGTTTATCTATAGATGAAATCATAAAGTTTAAACCAGAGCTTTCAGACCTAGTAAAAAAAATTAAACCTTTTATATCATAAGAAAGATTTAATATAGATTCCTTTATAATATTAAATAATTAATTCAGCAGCTAGCTATGATCAATTCTGATAATCTCTCCTTAGAAAAGAAAAATATTGATACGGTGTTGGTGCTAGACTTTGGCTCTCAGTATACTCAGCTTATTGCTAGAAGAATAAGGGAATTAAATGTATTTTCAGTAATACTTCCATGGGATATTTCAAGCGAAAAAATTAAATCCTTATATCCGAAAGGAGTAATTCTCTCTGGAGGTCCTGAATCAGTTACTGAATCTAATACTCCCAGAATTCCGAAAGTAATTTTTGAATTAGATTTACCAATTCTAGGTATTTGTTATGGAATGCAAACACTAGCAGAGCAATTTGGTGGACAAGTTTCCTCTTCTCAACGCAAAGAATTTGGACATGCTCAAATTATGTTAGAGCAAACTTCATTACTTTTTAATGGGTTTAGCTCTGGATCTTCAATTGATGTGTGGATGAGCCACGGAGATCATGTTTCCTCACTACCAGATGAATTCAATCTAATCGCTTCAACTGCTTCTGCGCCGATTGCTGCCATGGAGCACAATGAAAAACCTATATATGCTTTGCAGTTTCACCCTGAGGTAACACATACAAAACAAGGCAATACTGTTTTAGAAAATTTCACATTTAAGATATGTAAATGTTCTACTCAATGGAAAATGGAAAATCTTATTGAGCAGAGGATAGAAGACATCAAACAAAAAGTAGGCGATCAAAAAGTACTATTAGGACTTTCCGGTGGAGTGGATTCATCCGTTACAGCAATGCTTTTAGATAGAGCTATAGGAAAAAATCTAATTTGTGTATTTGTTGATAATGGGTTGCTACGCAAAAATGAAGCAGAAGATGTAGAGAATTTATTTAAGGAAAAACTGAATTTAAATTTATTAGTTGTTGATGCAAAAAAGGTTTTCTATAGACATCTTAAAGGAGTTTCGGACCCGGAACAGAAACGAAAAATTATTGGTAGAACTTTTATTGATATTTTTGATAACGAAGCTGCAAAATTAAAAGATGAAATTAATTTTTTAGCACAAGGAACAATCTACCCTGATGTCATTGAGTCGTCTGAATCAGAGTCAAAAGAGGCTAGGGTGATCAAATCCCATCATAATGTTGGTGGTCTTCCTGATGACATGAAAATGCAATTAGTAGAGCCTTTGCGTGATTTATTTAAAGATGAGGTAAGAAAAATGGGATCTGAGCTTGGACTTCCATTAGAGATGCTAAATCGTCATCCTTTTCCTGGCCCTGGATTAGGTGTTAGAATTTTAGGCGAAATCAATCAAGAGAAGGTTTCTACCTTGCAAAATGCCGATGCAATTTTTATAGAAGAATTAATCAAAGCAGATTTATATGATCAAGTTAGCCAAGCATTTTGTGCCTACCTACCTGTAAAATCTGTTGGTGTAGTAGGAGATGAAAGAAGGTATGCAGATGTAATAGCAATTAGAGCTGTAGAAACAGTAGATTTTATGACAGCGACTTGGGCTAAGCTTCCATATGAATTTCTAGAGCTTGTATCTAATCGAATAGTGAATGAGATCGAGGAGATTAGCAGAGTCGTTTATGATATTTCTAGCAAACCCCCAGCGACTATTGAGTGGGAATGAGTAATATCGTTATAAGCTATTGATTAAAATTATAGAACTTTTTCTTAAGCAAATTATTGAACGATATATTTTGCAAAACACTTATAATTTTTTCAACAGCTAATCCATCCCCATAAGGATTTTTAGTAGACTGTAATTTCTTAAAAAACTCAGGCTTATATATTTGTTTTAAAGCTCCGCTAATAGATTTTAAGTTTGGATCACAATCTATAACACTTGCTGCCTTCATGCGACCCCTCTGTCTATCACCAATATTAATAGTAGCTTTTCTAAAAGTCGGCACCTCAAGTAAACCACTAGAAGAATTACCAATTACGCAATCTGCTTGAGCAATAGAAGAAAAGTATTTTAATTGCCCTAACGAAGTAAAAGCATACGCATTAGAATGCTTTTTTGTGAAATCTTCTATCAAAGAAAATAATATTTTTCCATCAACGTCAGCATTTGGCATTGTAAAAATTATGGTTGTATCATTCAGTTGAGATAACGCCTTAAGCAGTTCTTTCATTTGATAGCCAGATGTAGAATCCTCTAAAGTAACCGGATGAAAAGTAACTAAGATGTTCTTTTTCCTAAACTTGAGATTAAGAGAATCTTCTAGTTCCGTGCGATTTAAAAGTTTTGCACTTTTAATGGCATCAACCCCCAATCCACCAACTAGAAAAACATTTTTGGGTTCTTCGCCAAGCTGAATTACTCTATTTTTATATTCTTCTGAGGCAACAAAATGTATATGAGATAGCTTTGTAATTGAATGTCTAATAGCCTCATCTGTCGCCCCCTCAGTTAGCTCTCCACCATGAAGATGAGCTATTGGGATTCTTAAAAACATAGAAGCGATTGAAGCAGATAAAATTTCGAATCTATCTCCTAGTATTAAAATTAGATCTGGTTGCAATTCTTCTAAAGATTTTGAAAATCCAACTATCCCAAGAGAAGTTGATTTTGAGATTCCTGCTGGTGTGTCAGAATCGAGTTTGATGTCAATTTTTTTATCTATTGTGAAGCCATCGGATTCTATTTCTTTGTAAGTATATCCAAACTGTTTTGATAGATGCATTCCAGTTGCAATTAATTGAAGATGGAATTCTTTAGAGTCTTCTATTGCTTTTATTAATCTTTTTAATAAACCATATTCCGCTCTAGTGCCTGTAATTACACAAATTTTTCGCTTCTTTAGCATAGAAGCCGATTTAGACACAATTATTTATATTTATCAATTTTTTACTTATATTTGACATATTTCTTAATAAAAAAGAGCCCGCATTCTATCTCTCAATTAAGTTAGAAGCAAACAAAGGGGCAATTATAATATTTACTATATTAAGCATTAAATTTACTGGGTATTAAATTATTTCTAGTAATAACTTTAACAATTTTTCAAAGCAAAAATAATAAAAGAATAACTTATACTTATGAAATGATAATTGAGATAATAAAATCTGTAATTTAACTAAATGGTAAATCTAGCAATAAACGAATTATTAAGCGATCCATTATATTTTCCATTCCAGCTTATATGTGACCGACAAATTGGTTACTTGAAAATATCAGAAGATACATTTAAAAAAAGTTCCTTCTTAGATAGGAGAATATTCGGTGTAGAGGGAGAAATGATTTTCTTGAGTGCATCAGAAGTAGAGAGGCAACTCAGAGAATTAACAATAAATACAACAAAAGATTTAATACATATTTTTCATATAAGCCATGTTGGGTCAACATTTATCTCGAAACTTTTGGAGTCTTTAAACGAAGTCAAAGTCTTACGTGAACCAAATATCTTAAGAGATTTCACTCGAGAATACTCAAAAGTAATTAAATCTTCATCGGAATATAAGAAACATGAATTAGATTCTATTTTGTTTGGAATTTTAAAATCATTTACACATGGTAGAGAATCGAAAGTAGTAATAAAGCACACTAGCAGTAATCTAGGCTTACCCATTGGGCATAATCATATAGAGAATATTGTGCAAAAAGAAATCCTGTTATATACAGACCTTAAAAATTTTCTTTCACACGCAATAACTTCCAATGGACTAAGAAGTGATGCAGAGGGCAATGCCAGGATCAGGTTAAACTATTTGAACAAAATCTGCTTTTCAAATTTTTTTAACCTTGACGATCTAAAATTCTTACAAATAGTTTCTCTTATATGGATGGTAGAGTTTTCAAAAATTCTTGCAAGGAAAGCATCAAATAAAAATGCATTACTGATTAATTTCGATTATGACTTCAAAGAAAATCAAAAAAAAGAGACATTAACAAAAATCATAGGATATATTTTTAATGGGAATTTTAATAATCTTGATGAGATGATGCATTTACAGGATTGGAATATAAACCCAAAAAATGGTGAAGAATTTTGCTTTGAGGTTCGAGAAGATGCAATAAAAAGAAATAAAATTTCTTCCAAAAAAGAAATTGAAAAAGTCTCAAACTGGGTAATGAGAATCTGTAAAGAGGAAACATATTTAATGCCTTTGCTTAATCACATTAAATGAAATTTTTTTAGACCCTGAACTATTAATAATTCCTATAAATTAAATAGAAAATTAATTTGGGGTGATTATCAGGGAACTTTATGATCAAGATTACTGATGTCATTGCCTATAAGGTAAAATAAATGTAGATATGTTAGTTAATTTAGGCGCAAAATTTAGCATTGTTATCCCGACATTGGATAACCCTGAAATGGTTCATGAGATCATTGAAAGTCTTGGAAAGCAAACACTGCTTCCAAAAGAAATAGTCTTTTGTGACTCTAGCTCTAATGATTCTGTTCATGATGTAATAAAACATTCAAGCTCAGAAATATTACTGACTTATGTCAGACTAGGACGGTCTTATAGATTCGATAGATTTTTAAAAGCCTTGTTTTCAGTAAATCTTGTTAAGAGGCTTTTTCCAAACTATCAATTAGTTCAAGGAAGAGCTTTCCCTTACGAAGCTTCTAATCATGGAGCACAAGTTGCTCATTTTGAATGGCTTGCTTTTTTAGATGCCTCAACCATTCCCTCTGACAATTGGTTAGAAAATTACTGGAATTTTGCAAATGATAATCAGCTTGATGTAGTATTTGGAAATACTGAGTATGAAGCTCATTCGACTTTTCAGAAACTTTTGCGAGCATCAATTTATGGAGCGAATGGTCATGAAACTGCTCCAGGCTCAATAATACGCAAAAAGCAATTCCTTGAAGGTTATAGGATTCTTGAGGGAGTAAGATCTGGAGGGGACATAGCTTGGCGAGATAAAATCAAGAAAAATTTAAAATTTTCTGTACCTACAAAATCATATCTTAAATATAAGCATCTCCCAAAAGACCTGATTTCATGCTCGAAAAAATTCTTTATATATCAATTGTATGGATCTATTATCAATATTCAAAATACAGTTAAAGATATTTATCTTGGAATAATTCTTCTATTATCAATCATCATTGTTCCAAAATGGAACTCCATAATTGGATGGGAGTCTAGCCCATTATTCATTCCAAATATTACAAAAGTCTATTTAATTTGTATTTTATTAATGCTTTTAACTGCTCTTGTTTTTTCAAGAACTTTTTTTCTTAAAATAAAGCACAAGACATTTCTATACTGGTCAATATATATAAGCTTTTTGGTATCTATTTTATATGTCGTTCTCAGATGGAATCTTGTTATAGCAGGTTGGGTTGAGACATCTGTATGGTTTGTGCCCCACATAACAAAGCTATTTATCTTGTCTCTCTTTTTATTGTCAATATTATACCGAGGACTTTACTTTCCGATTAAGAATGGAATTAAAGGAGAATATCTATTCCCATTGAATTGGCTATTTGTAGGCTTATTGGGTTTATACATTGATCTTGTTAAGTCACCAGGTTATGCCATCGGCGCAATTCTTTCTACTTTTATCAAGGATGAGATCAAGATCTCAAATAAAAATGGAAGTTAATTCACTTTCTTTCTCAGATTTATTTTTATCTAAAAAATATATTTTCTTACTATTTGGAAATCTTGTTTCCGGAATAGCAATAGTATTTTTTAATTTATTCATGGCAAACATAATTACCCCTGATCAATTTGGAGTCTTTATTTTTGTAGTATCCATATCAATTATCACATCCCAAATTATAATTTTTGGCTCTTCTGGATTTTTTTTAAATCAATTTGGTGCAGAAAATCATAATCAGATATTACTTCACGAGAAGTTTCTGTCTCATCTTTTAGTTAACTTTATTATTCTCCTTATTATTTCTTCGTTGCTTAGTTTTTTATTTGTTGAGAAATCATCTTATGTTTTGTCGGTACTTTTTATTAGCTATGTTGTCACTCAAGTTTTTCTAGAAATTAATATCTTGATTACCCAAATTACTAATAATTTTATTAGGCAGTCTATGACTCTTTTTATTCCTCATTTGCTTAGGATCATTGCTGTGCTTATATGTATATTTCTGTTTGATATTACTTCATTTGAATACATACTTTTATTCATTTTGTTAGCAAATATTGGATCGATTGCTATTCTATTAGCTCAACATATTCAAAGAGTTATTTTCTCTCTGAGGCGAGCTGTTAGAAATGCTTTGAATAATTATGTATTATTCTTCAAAGCCATCCTTGGCTTTGGAAGTTATGAACTGTCATTTTTAGTTTATAGCCAATTGCCATTTATTTTGATGGGCATTCTTCTTAATTTTGATCAGGTGGCTATTTACTCCATTGTAATAACCATATCCACGATCTTTATTTTGCCTAGCAGCGTATTTACAAAAGCCTATCATCCTCTTTTGCAACAGAATGCTAATAAAAGTTCCGAGACTCATAAACAAACAGTTTTAAAATTTCTATTTGCAATGATTATTTTAGGTTTTTTGATGGGAGTCATTTGTTTCATAATTGGAAGTTTAATGCCATCAATATTTCTTGATGCTAATTATTCAATATCTGCAGATTTAATAAAGATCATGAGTATTTTTGTCTTTTTTCGCTATCTTAATTCTGCAATTTCTCCTTCTTTTTATACAAAAAATTATATTAATACTATGGCATTATTTATGATGTTAATTATTATCCTGCAGTTTATATTTATCATCTCATTATTATTCATTGGAGCATTTAATTTATTTCTTTTAACTTATTTATCAATTGCATTAGAGGTAGTTTTTTTTATACTTTGCGTTATCTATTTATTTAGGAGAATTTTAAATTGAATGTTTCTCAGTCAGTAGCGTCAAGAAAGTCGATTAGAAGTTTCTTATCAACTCCTGTGTCTAATCAATTGATTGAAGAGATTTTAGTTAAATCTTCTAGATCCCCATCTGGAGGAAATTTACAACCATGGAAAATTTTTATTATTAATAACGAATCAATGAATAATTTCTTAGAATTTCAAAAAAACTGGACTGAGCCTGAGCAACCAAGGTATGAAATTTACCCAGCAAAGCTTAAAGAGCCATATCGAACATCTAGATATGAGATTGGAGAGCAGATGTATAAGATTTTAGGTATTGAAAGAGACAACAAGGAAGCAAGAATTTCTCAAGTCATGAAAAATTTTGAATTTTTTGGTGCACCAGCTGCCTTTTTTTGTTATGTAGATGAGCAAATGGGCCCTCCACAATGGTCCGACTTAGGCATGTTCCTTCAAACATTTATGTTGTTAGCCCAAGAAGCTGGTATAGATACATGCGCTCAAGAAGCTTGGTCAATGAAACAAGATAGTGTTTCAGAATTCTTAAATATTAAAAATGATGATATTTTATTTTGTGGTATGTGTTTGGGGTATAAAGATGAAGGAGCATCTATCAATTCTCTTGAATCCCCCAGAAGACCGATTCAAGAATGGGCTAAATTTATCTAGATCTTTAAGATGGGTGCTAAACCAATTAAAAAATTTATGCATGAAGCTTTAGATATGGCACATCTTGCATTTCAAAATAGCGAGGTTCCTGTAGGTGCTATCATAGTAAAAGATGAGACAGTAGTTGGCAGGGGATTCAATCAAGTGATTTCAAGCAATTCAGTTGCTGCTCATGCAGAAATTAATGCAATTAAATCAGCAAGCAAAGAATTAAATAATTATCGACTTAATAACTGTGACATTTATGTTACCTTGGAGCCGTGTCATATGTGTGCAAAGGCTATTGTGGATGCAAGAATAAAAAATCTATTTTTTGGAGCATTAGAACCAAAAACTGGCGCAATAGTTTCGGTTGATAATTTCTTGGATGCAAAACATCTTAATCACAGAGTTGAGTATGATTATGGGTTGCTAAAAGATGATTCTGCAAACTTATTGAAATCTTTCTTTAGATCAAAAAGGCTATAGTTAAAAAGAGATAGTTTTAATTGATGTTTTTATTTAAGTTTTATCCAAATAGGGCAGTGGTCTGACGGTTTCTCCATTGCTCTTGCATTGTAATCTATACCAGTGTCAAGAATCGATTCTTGAAGATTGTTTGAAATTAAAATATGGTCTATTCTTAAACCTCTTTTTGGATTGTCATCAAACATTCTAGATCGATAATCAAACCAAGAATATATTGATCCTTCTTTTGGATTTTGTTTTCTCCATGAGTCAATAAAACCCAGGTCTCTAATTTTATTCCACATTTCTATTTCCTCGGGAAGGAATGCTGTTTTGCCTTCACGTAGCCAACGCTTAGCATTTTGCTCTCCGATTCCGATATCAAGATCTTCTGGAGCAACATTAAAATCTCCCATGACTATTAAATTTTGTTCAGTTTTTTTAAGTTTTTTTATATGCTGTTCTAGATCATCATAAAATTTAATTTTCTTTGGAAATTTTGTTTCATGTGATCTATTTTCTCCTTGAGGAAAATACCCATTCATTATAGTAATTTTTTGTTTTTTCCATTTAAAAGTAGCTTGAATAAATCGTTTTTGATCATCAAGTGAGTCCCCAGAGAATCCTTTTTGAACATCATCAGGCTTTTTTTTGCTAAGTATTGCTACACCATAGTGACCTTTTTGCCCCCAAAACTCAGGGTGATAACCAATCTCTTTTATTTCATCAATTGGGAATTCGGGATCATTTACTTTTGTTTCTTGAATTCCAATTACATCTGGGTCGATAGTATCTCTCAGGTGAATAAGTTGGTGAGGACGAGCTCGAATGCTATTGATGTTGAAAGAGACGATTTTCATCTTTAAGAGGCCTTGGATAAATAGAAATTTTGATTAAATAACATATAGTCTGATAGAATTTGAGCGCCTTCATTCAAGAGATAATCCTCATCAATATTGATTTCATTATCTTTTTTTGCATCTTCAGTTTCTTTTCCATCAGTATAATCTTTCATTGCTTTATATGATCTAAAAATTTCTAAATTAAGAGAAGTACGTCTCTTGTTTTCTACACTCAAAGCCCACACTTGCCTTTCGTCCTTTTCATATTTTCTATTTGATAAGTTTAACGAAATCACTTCTTTATTTTTTTGCATCTCATATCTTTCTCTGATGTCCAAGATATATTGTAAATTTGGGTTTTGATTCACCCTTATTAAATGCTCATCATTCAATTTAGAGATCAAAGAAGAGCCCATAGAAAATTTTTGAAAACGTACTGGTTTAACTTCATCCCATGGGAGGGCAGTATCGTAAGAGCTTTCTCCAACTTCTTCAACATCCCAAGTACTGGGTAAGGTTATATCGGGATGTATACCTTTATTTTGCATACCCGCTCCTGTAATTCTGTAAAATTTAGATTCAGTAATTTTTATTTGTCCCGAGCTCAAATTATCTAATTTTTGAACTGTGCCTTTCCCAAATGTTTTTTGCCCAATGATAATTCCTCTTTGATAGTCTTGAATAGCCCCAGCAAAAATTTCTGATGCCGAAGCAGAATATCTATCAACCATAACCGCTAAAGGTTTTTTCCAAACATGCCTAGCCCTAGCATCTCCCCAGGGTCTAATATTTCCATTGCTTTCTTTTACTTGCAGGGTTGCTCCAGAAGAAACAAATAATCCAGTTAATTTATTAGCCTCATAAAGCGAGCCACCAGAATTACCTCTCAAATCAAGCAAAACTGCCTCGACATCTTGATTATTAAATTGTTTGAGTATAGTTTCAATATCTTTTGAGCTACTTCTAAAATTTGGATCTCCATTTCTCCAGGCGCTAAAATCTATATAAAATGTAGGCAAATCAATAATTCCGATTTTTATTTTTTGCATATTTTTTTCTATTTCAATTATTCTAGATTTAGCTGCTTGCTCTTCCAGTTTTACTTCTTCTCGTGTGATTGTTACAAATTTTCTTTCGCTAAAGTCCTCTGTTTTTGCAGGTATTAGCTCTAGATTGACCTTGGTGCCAGCTTTGCCTCGAATTAATTGCACTACTTCATCGATTCTCCATCCCACGACATCCACTGGGGTTGAGTTTGAATTTTCAACTTGAGATATTTTGACTATTTTATCATCTGGATTAATTCTCCCAGTTTTCTCAGCAGGTCCGCCCGGTACGATACTGACTATCGTTGGATAATCATCCTCTGTAGTTAACAAAGCCCCAATTCCCTCAAGCTTCAAACTCATTGTCATTTCAAAGTCTTCTGCTGATTTAGGAGAAAAGTATGAAGAATGAGGGTCAAAAAAGGATGTTAAGTTATTCATGGAAATTGAAAAGATGTCTTCT
>Ga0315321_10003296_pt1 | contig 12564 bp, 11 predicted proteins | sample M180m21515metaG_FD_203464 | JGI IMG/M metagenome (GOLD analysis project Ga0315321, IMG submission 203464) | Ammonia-oxidizing marine archaeal communities from Monterey Bay, California, United States - M1 80m 21515 | ecosystem: Environmental > Aquatic > Marine > Intertidal zone | place: USA... | reverse complement strand
GGAGGATTGTTCGCGTCGCAACCACTTGTTTCGAATCTTTCGAAACGTCGCCCGTACCTTCTCCTTTAGGGAATATGACGCTCCCGTGCTTGAACCACTCGATCTTTACGTCGAGAAATCCGGGGCAGAAATAGTCGGGCAACTCTTTCACTTCACCGACAAGGGCAACCGTAAAGTGGCCCTGCGTCCGGAATTGACTCCTACCTTGGCCCGCATGGTTGCAGCTCGGGCAAACTCACTTAGACGACCAATCAAGTGGTTCAATGTCGGCGAGCACTTCCGTTACGAGCGGCCACAAAAGGGACGATTGCGCGCATTCTATCAGTTCAACGCCGACGTCATGGGCGAGGAGGACGTCGGGGCGGACGCAGAGCTCGTCGCACTGCTGGTAGCCATTTTCAAGGCTTGTGGACTCGGGAGTAACGATTTTCGAGTCTGCCTCAGCGATCGAGTGACCTGGGCTTTGTTTCTTTCCTCGCTCGGGGTAAGCGACGAACAACGCCCTGCCCTACTCGACGCCATCGACAAAAGCGAACGACGAAAACCTGAGCAAACTCTAGAAAGCATTGAGGGAGCGATGCCTGGCAGAAGCGAAGAAATTCTTTCGGGCATCGATGAGATGAAGGCCGTTTCAACTTTTGATGCCTTGAACGAACGTCTCGTTTCTTTCGGCAAAGAAGGTGAAAAACGCGCCGGCGATTGGGCCGAACTGCTTAAACTCCTCGAATCCCATGACGCGGCGGATTGCATTGGCATCGATTTATCCATCGTTCGAGGTCTCGCCTATTATACGGGGTTCGTCTACGAGGCCTTCGAGATGTCGGGCGAGTCAAGAGCGCTGGCAGGTGGCGGACGCTACGATCATCTCGTGAAAAAGCTTTCAGGCAACGTGGACTTGCCAGCCGCAGGTTTCGCAATTGGAGACGTCACCCTTACCGATTGCCTGAATGGTAAAAACTTGCTGCCCAATTACATCGACGCCCCCGAAATTTTCATGGTAGCAGACGGAAACGAAAGATCCACGGCTCTTCGGGACGTTGCACGCCTACGTCAAGCAGGCTACTCTATCGCCTATCCGCTCAAGCGACAAGCGTTCGGAAAACAATTCAAGGAAGCAGGCCGAAGTGGAGCGAAATTCGCCATAGTCTACGGTGAGGAAGAGGTACTTCGAAAAAAAGTAAAAATCAAAGATCTTTCAAGTGGAGCGGAAGTGTCGATTAATTCAACAGATCTTCTTCAAAATTTGCGCTCGATCGAAGAATCGGGTGGAATTCGATCTGGGGAGTGAGAAATCAAAGTCGACTTGCAACGGAATGGAAATAAATGGTTGAATTTCGATTAATGGTCACGATAAGGTTACTTTTCATTGACTGACCTTTACTAATGAATGCACTCAGTTGAGCTTCCTGTATGACAGAAGAAAACATTCCTGACTTCTCTGCCACCCTAGCGGAAGCAAACCGCCGTAGAGCGACACCTCCGAGCCCTCGTAGAAAATTCCTTAAATGGATGATAGGTGGAGGCGTCGCCGGACTTGGAGGATGGGGATATATGAGGTTTGAAGCGGACTGGCTAGAGGTTCACCGAGAAACCTTGCCATCTGCGCAATTCCCCGTTCGCCGGTCGTTTAGCATGCTACACTTGTCTGACTTTCACGTATCCGAAAAAGTTCCTTTTTCCCTAGTCGAAGAAGCAATTGAACTCGGATTATCGGAAAAGCCAGACATATGCTTTTTAACGGGAGACTTTATCACAAGCAAGCTCTCAGGCATTGAATTTGATCGCTACAGAGAAGTTTTATCTAAATTGTCCGATATTGTTCCCACCTTCGCCTGCCTCGGCAACCATGATGGAGGTAAGTGGTCGGGCTCTAATTACGGTTACCCAACTGCAGAAAAAGTAGAGGCAATGTTGAAGGATACGAAGATATCCCTCCTGCGAAACCGCAGGCAAGTCATCTACATTAAGGGACAGCCTATAGCCTTGGTAGGGCTAGGCGACATATGGGCAGACCGATGCTTCCCCGACAAATGCCTTGGCGAGTTTAGTACGACCCGTTCGCCCCAAGAGCCTCCCGTCATTGTCTTGAGCCACAACCCAGACTCCAAAACCTTCATCGCCGATCACGATTGGCAACTCATGCTTTGCGGACACACTCACGGGGGGCAGTGTAAAGTTCCGTTTCTCGGCTACACTCCATTTGCTCCCGTAAAGGATACGTCCATGGTGGAGGGTTTACACAACTGGCATGGTCGGCTGATCCATGTAACCCGAGGCGTAGGCAACCTACACGGACTTCGCTTCAATTGTCGCCCACAGGTCAGCATTCTCGAAGCGAAGGCATCCTAACAAGATGCCCGTCGTCCTCCTCGACGAATCGGAACCAATCTGGTTTCCTCATCCCGAGACTCCCCCTCCCGACGGACTCCTTGCCGTGGGTGGCGCCCTAACGACCGAGCGATTACTCCTCGCCTACTCCAATGGCATCTTCCCTTGGGAATCGTGGGGAGATCCTCCCCTATGGCATTGGTTTTCACCGGACCCTCGCTTCCTGCTGTTCCCCAACGACTTCAAAGTCTCTAGAAGCCTTCGACGCTCTCTAAGCAAGGAAACCTTCGAACTACGAATCGACAGCGCATTCGAGGAGGTCATTCGCTCCTGTTCTCGAGCTCCGAGAAAGGATCAGCCAGGTACATGGATAGCGCCCGACATGATCGAAGCCTACTCAACTCTTCACAATGAAGGATTCGCCCATTCCTTCGAAAGCTGGCGCGACGGCAAGCTCGTGGGAGGACTATACGGAATTTCTTTGGGCTCAGCCTTTTTCGGGGAATCAATGTTTCATCACGAAAGTGAAGCCTCCAAGGTGGCTTTAGCTCACCTCATAGAGTTTGCCAAACAACGCAATTTCGACTTCATCGACTGCCAAATTCCAACCGAACACCTAGCCAGTCTCGGAGCTATGGAAGTCCCCCGAGCCAAATTTCTTAGGCTATTGAAGAATGCGCTCGAAGATACAACCATTCCAGCTTCCTGGAAGCCTGAGTGATGACTCATCTTCATCGTTGCCGTTTTGCCATACTCGTGAAAAATCCATTTCTCAGTGAGCGAAAACACAGAACACAACGAATTGACCCGGCTCGGCCTAGGTGCAACTGCCCCCAAGCGTGAGCTGGAAACCTTTCCCAACCGCAATCCCGAACGCGATTATGTCGTAGAACTCGAAACAAACGAGTTCACCTGCCTGTGCCCGGCGACCGGCCAACCGGATTTCGCCGAGATTTGCATTCGCTACGTGCCCGAAAAACGCATAGTCGAATCCAAGTCTCTCAAGCTCTACCTCTGGACCTTTCGGGACGAGGGTGTCTTTCACGAACATTTCGCCAACCTCCTACTCGACGACTTGGTAACAGCCCTTTCCCCGCGCTGGTGCGAGGTCGAGACGCGCTTCAATGCTCGCGGAGGCATAGCCATAAATGTACGAACCGAGCATGGCTTGGCCCCCAAAATTTCAGAAGGATGAAGGAACAAAGAATTATCGACGTGTCCGGTGTACCGGTGGCCAACCCTCGACCATTCGTTCTCTTCGGAGGCATAAACGTTCTGGAGTCCAGAGAACTCGCTCTCGAAGTCGCCGCCACCTACAAGGAAGTCACGGACAAACTCGGCATCCCCTTCGTTTTCAAGGCCTCCTTCGACAAGGCCAATCGCTCATCCATCACCTCATTTCGTGGTCCGGGGCTGGAACAGGGTCTAGAAATATTCGCTGAAATCAAGCAAACCCACAACATTCCCGTCATCACCGACCTACACGAACCCGCTCAGGCCGCTCCCGTCGCAGAGGTCGTCGACGTCCTCCAGTTACCCGCTTTCCTTTGCCGACAAACCGACCTAGTGGTCGCGCTCGCCGAAACGGGAAAACCAGTCAACGTAAAGAAAGCTCAATTCCTTGCCGCCCATGAGATGGGTCACATCATAAACAAATTCGAGGAAGCCGGGAACAAACAGGTGATACTCTGCGAGCGCGGGTCCAGTTTCGGCTACAACAACTTGGTGGTAGACCCCCTAAACTTCGGCATTATGAAACGAACTGGGTGCCCCGTTATCTTCGACGTCACCCACGCCCTGCAGATCCCGGGCGGACGTTCCGATTCCGCTGGAGGACGACGCCAAGCCGTCTTCGAGCTCATGCTCTCCGGCATGAGCCAAGGCATAGCGGGTCTGTTTCTGGAATCTCATCCCGATCCGGCAAAAGCCAAGTGCGACGGTCCCTGCGCCCTACCCCTCGACAAGCTCGAGCCCTTTCTTGCTCAAGCCAAAGCTATCGACGACCTAGTGAAGGGCCTGCCCGCCGTCGAGATCGCCTAGCTAGCTTTACCTAAACGCCATTCGGATTTCCAATCGTGCCCGAGGTAGAAGATCAATGGACCACCCTTCGCAGGTGGTTTCCCGACCTCTCCGAAGAGGCTTGGGAAGGTTTGGCAGCCTACACAGCCCTCCTCCGCGAGTGGAACGTCAAGATAAACCTCGTATCCCGCAAAGACACCGACAGCATAGAAACTAAGCACTTGGCTCACAGCCTAATGGCAACCAAGTTTCTCCGGCTCATGCCCAAGGCCAGTCTCCTCGACGTAGGTACCGGCGGAGGCATGCCCGGTATTCCTCTAGCCATCTGCTACCCGGCGGCCAACTTCACCCTCATCGACTCCATCGCAAAAAAAATCGTCGCCATCGAAGACATGGTCGCCCGACTCGGGCTAAAGAACGTAATGGTGATTCGAGGCCGAGCGGAGGAACTGCCCGCAAAAAGAAACTTCGATTTCGTACTCGGGCGAGCCGTAACCGACCTATCCGTATTCTACCGTTGGGTGCGCAACAAAATCCGAAAAGGCTCCCATCACGCGCCCGCTAACGGCATCCTCTACTGGAAAGGCGGGGATTACTCCAAGGAATTGGAAACATCCAGACTCCGTCCCGCCCAGGTATGGGACCTCGCCAAACACCTACCCGAAGCCGGCCTAGAGGAAAAGTACCTCGTTCACTTCAAAATCTAAAGGCCTGAACCTACATCCCCTTCATCTCGAGGAGGCATCTAAATCTGAACTCAACCGACGTGCCCACTATTACTCCCAGCCCCTGTCATTGCAAGGAGCTCAGCGATGCGGGAAACGAGTCCGACCTGATAGTATGGGGAGAGAGTATGATTCTACGAGGAAGTTCCGCTCAGTTTGCTCTCCTCGACTCGCTATCATTGCTTGTAGCGAAAGTATAACTTGAGAGCTACCCACTCGAAGCATATCGACCTTAACGACTGTTAAGTGGCTAGAAGAATGTGGTAAGGAGTTATTTGAGTGGAGCGAGGATGCACGAAAGGCTAAGAAATCGAATACACTCTATTACTATGCCAACGTAAAGGTGAAGGACTACGACATAACCAATTTGGCGACCAAACGCCTCGAATTGAACTTCAACCGAGAAGAGCAAGTAAGCGTCGAGGAAATAGACACAGAAAAAGAAACGACTAGTTTGAACCAACTCTCATCTATTAACGTTTAATAGAGCAACCAACATTTCGAACGGCCATCCCACAGAACGATTCGTAATAGATTGAAACGCCTCTTTATGGTTCGCAATGGTAAGAATGGAACGCCACCGCAACCATCAGGAATAATCGGCCTGCTCTCATATTAAGGTTTCCAGACTCGGAATAGTGCCTCGGCTATGTGAGATGGGGTCTCGGCTACGGCGATTCCCGCGTCCTGCATGGCCTCCACCTTGGCCGCGGCAGTTCCCTTTCCTCCGGATACGATGGCTCCTGCATGACCCATGCGGCGACCGGGAGGGGCAGTCATGCCGGCTATAAATGCGGCCACGGGTTTGTCGACATGTTCCTTGATGAAGGCAGCGGCTTCTTCCTCTGCGGTACCCCCGATCTCACCGATCATGATGATGGCCTCGGTGTCGGGATCCTCGTTGAAGAGCTTGATGGTGTCTAGATGGTTGGTGCCGTTTATGGGATCTCCACCGATGCCGATGCAGGTCGACTGCCCGTGCCCTGCGCAGGTAATCTGCCATACGGCTTCGTAGGTGAGAGTGCCCGAACGGGAAACGATGCCCACCTTGCCCGGCTTGTGAATGTAGCCGGGCATTATGCCGATCTTGCACTCGTCGGGCGTTATGATGCCGGGACAATTCGGACCGATCAAGCGTGTGTCAGAAGTGCCCAAGCGAGCCTTGACCTCTGCCATGTCGCGAACGGGGATGCCCTCGGTGATGGCGATGACGAGGGGAATCTCCGCATCGATCGCCTCCAGAATGGAATCGGCGGCGAAGGGAGGGGGCACATAGATGGCGGCGACGTTGGCCCCCTGCTGGTCTACGGCTTCCTTCACCGTATCGTACACGGGGACGCTATCCTGAAACTTCTGCCCACCCTTGCCGGGAGTTACGCCGGCCACTACGTTGGTGCCGTACTCGATGCACTGCCCGGTATGAAAACTGCCTGCGCTCCCGGTAATTCCCTGAACCACGAGGCGCGTATCCTTGTTTACTAAAACGCTCATCTGAAAATTTTCCTTTCTTGGGGTTTACGCCTCTGCGGCCAAATTTACGACTTTTTCAGCGGCATCGGCGAGGGAGTCCGCAGGCTCCAGGGTAAGGCCGCTTTCGCTCAGGATACGCTTACCCGCGTCGACGTTGGTGCCTTCGAGGCGCACGACGAGGGGAATAGATAGCTCGAGGTTCTTGGCCGCATTCACAATGCCCGTGGCGATGACGTCGCACTTCATGATGCCTCCGAAGATATTCACGAGAATGGCCTTAACCGCGGGATCCGATACGAGAATGCGGAAGGCGTTCTCCACCTGTTCCTCGGTGGCTCCTCCGCCGACGTCGAGAAAGTTGGCGGGCGATCCACCATAATGCTTTATGATGTCCATAGTGGCCATGGCGAGGCCTGCCCCGTTCACCATGCAGGCGACGTTACCGTCGAGGGCGATGTAGTTGAGGTCGAACTTCGAAGCCTCCACCTCTCTTGGGTCTTCTTCCGATTCGTCTCGAAGCTCGACTATGTCGGGATGGCGAAAGAGAGCGTTGGAATCGAAGTTCACCTTGGCGTCGAGGGCCACGACGTCGCCGGCCGTTGTCGTGATGAGGGGATTGACCTCCACTTGAGAGCAGTCCTTGGTCCAGAAAAAGGCGTAGAGCTTGTTGAGCAGCTTCACGCATTGCTTAAACGAGTCTCCCTTCAATTGCAGACCAAAGGCGATTTGGCGAGCTTGATAGGGGCGAAGTCCGAGGGTCGGCTCGATGGTAACCTTGATGATCTTTTCGGGTGAGTTCTCGGCCACTTCCTCGATATCGACCCCGCCTTCCAAGGAGGCGATGACGACCGGCTTGGAAGTGGCCCGATCCATGAGGATGGCAAGGTAGAACTCCTTGGCGATGTCGACCGCCTCGGTAAAGTAAACGGTGCGCACCTCGCGCCCGGCTTCTCCCGTCTGCTTGGTGACGAGGCTGTTGCCGAGCATGGCGGCGGCCTTTTCCTTAGCGACTTCATTGGAGTCCACTACATGAACGCCGCCTTGGAAACCGTCCTTAAAGGTGCCCTTACCGCGACCGCCCGCGTGTATCTGGGCTTTCACCACAACGGCGGAACCCTCGGGAAAGGAGGCGATGGCGGCGTCGAACTCGTCTGGGCTTTGAGCCACGGAGCCCGCCGGTACAGCCACGCCCGCTGCGTCAAAAAGTTGTTTGGCTTGGTATTCGTGTATATTCATGAAAAGGTAATAAGTAAAGTTCGCCGAGGTTGTAGCCCAATCGAGAGTGGGCAAGCCTTTTCGCCAGAATCCCCAAAACGGTTTTCGATCACATCCCCTTCCCTCTTTGACTTTATTCCGCCATGAGGTATGATAATTGACTTTATACTCTATGGACTTAAACGACGCTAGGACGCTTCTTTGGTTGGCCTCCGCCCTTTACGGTGCGGCCTTGGTCGCGGGGCTATCGCTGGCTTCGAAGGAACGGAGACTCCCCTCGATGGTTCCGTTTTTTCTCATTCTGTTTGCTTTCATGAGTCACACACGCGGACTTTATATTCGCGGACTGGACGTTCATGGGTGCCCACTCGGCAACGGAATGGAACGCATCCAGTTCATTCTCTGGTCGGTGGTAACGGGTTACCTGATCATGCGAATACTGTTTCGTCTGAATCTGCTCGGATCTTTTGCTGCGGGCCTTGCCGGAATCGGCGGGGCCATCTCCTTGCTCAGCCCCGGCTTGGACGGCGCCTACTGGCTCGAACCCGAGTACCAAAGACTCTTCTCGGGACCATGGATCGAATTGCATGCCTCCGTGGCGATCTTCAGCTACGGACTGTTCGCCTTGCTGGCAGTCGTGAGCGTCATGTACATGGTTCAACAAAAGGCACTGCAAACCAAACGGACGGGAGCACTCGGAGCCTACCTGCCCTCCATTCATCAACTGGAGACGGCAAGCCAACGCCTGTTGCTCGTCGGAGTCATTTTTCTTACGGTTTCCATCGTGGTCGGCTCCATGCACTGGACTCGATCCTCCGATTCCGTAAGCTCTGTCAAGCTGTGGGTGACGATTGGTTTGTGGATCGCCTACTGCGGACTCTGGTATCTTCACTTCCGTCAAAGATTGTACGGCAAGAAGTTCGCCAAGGCCTGCATCTCCCTGTTTGCGTTGGCCATACTTACACTGGGTTTCGTGCGCTCGACTCCGCAACGGCAGGAAACTGCACCTCAACCATCGATCGAAGATGCCAGCTGAGCCGCCGAATCTATTCCTGCTCGGCAGCTCCCATCGCGTTGCCTCGCTCGAGGAACGGGAAAAAATCAGCCTGCCCGCTGATTCCATCGACGACTTCTACAAGGGACTGCAGGCACTGCCTGGCCTAAAGGAGAGCCTCGTGCTGAACACCTGTAACCGAACGGAAATATACATTTCCGGAAACGGTTCCCCACCACTTGGTCCGGTGAGGGAATACCTAATGAACTTTCGAGGACTGGAAAATGCATTCCTGGAAAAGCACACCTACCGAAGACAGGGCGAAGCGGTAGTCAAGCACGCCTTCGAAGTGACCTCGGGGATCGATTCGCAAATGGTTGGCGAAACCGAAATTCTCGGGCAGGTGAAGGATGCCTATGAAGACGCCCTAAACCGGGAAAGCACGGGAATAGTCCTGAATAGAGTCTTTCAAAAGAGTTTTCAGGCCGCCAAGTGGGCCAGAACCCATACTGGAATTTCCCGGGGCCAAGTAAACCTCGGCAACGTAATCTGCGAACTGGCTCGCCGGATATTCGGCGATGTATCCGCCTGTCGTTTTCTGGTACTCGGTTCGGGCGAAGTGGCCGAGATGGCCTTGGATGCATTCGGTTCACGGAAAGCGAGAGCCATCACGGTAACGGGTCGCACCTATGAAAAAGCCCGCGAACTGGCTGAGAAGGCAAACGGTGCAGTGCTCGGGTTCGATTCGTTTCGGGACTCTCTTCACTTGTTCGACGTGGTGCTCTGTTCCACCTCGGGGGAAGACCCAATCCTTACTCGCGAAGTCGTTCGAAAGGCGATCGCCATACGCCCGGCGCGTCCACTATTCCTGATCGACGTCTCGATGCCTCGAGACGTGGAGCAAAGCGTGGGCGATCTAGAAAGCGTGTATCTCTACAATCTGGACGACGTTTCCGCCATCGCGAACGAAAACCTAAAAAGTCGACAGGCTGAAGTGGCGAAGTGTCGAGAAGCCTTGGAAAAAAGGGCGGGGCAGATTTGGAATCAACTGCTCTTTCCCTCGAAACCGCCTTCCTGAGTCACCCAGTCCGCCGCCGAGACATCGGCAGGTTGGGAGAGCAACCTTCGTAGGGAAGTGGAAGCGTCCATGGCCTTTTCCGCTTCCTCATTGTCGTCGAGACAGGACTCCAGGCGTTTGGCCAGAGCATCCGCCCGGGCCGCGCCTTGGATGAACTCGGGATAGGGAGGAGACTTGGGCAAGAGCAGGTTGGCCATGCCAAGGTAGGGAACCTTTACGAGAAACCGTCCCAGTAAATAAGTCATGGGATGGGCACGATATACGATGCCTCCGGGAATACCCGCCAAGGCACAGGCGAGGGACATGGTTCCCGAACTGGTAAGGACGGCGCAACCGGTCGCGACCTTCTCGTTGGAAAAGATGTCCACCTTACCCTTGAACTCGGGAAAACAGTTCAGGATTTCCCGGGCCAGCTCACCAACCTCTCCGGCAGGGCTCACGATCCGAGCCTGTAAATCGGGTCGCTTGCGGTAAACCGGAGCAAAGGCGTCCAGCAAGGTGGGCAGGATTCTGGCCACAGGTTGACGACGACTACCCGGCAAGAGAAGAACAGGTGCCTTCGGGTCGTAACTCAAGGTGGGCTCGTAATCTTTCCGAGCAAAGGGATGACCAACGAAACGGACGGGGAGATCGACGTCCGAATAGCTTTCGACTTCGAATGGAAAAATAACACCGAGGGCATCCAAGGTGCGAGCCATCTTGAACCGTCGTTTCGGTTTCCAAGCCCAAAGCTGTGGGCTCACATAATGCAAAAGCCTGACATCTCCACCACCCTTTTGAGAAATTCCTTGGTCAAGCAACGAAGAGGCGAGACGTAAATTGAAACCCGGGTAATCGACAAAGAGGATGGCTTGTGGTCTCACTTTCCCGATCCAACCCAAGGTGTCTGCCATAAGATTATTAAAGAACCCGTAATTCTTGAGAACTTCGAATATGCCAACGACGGCGTGGCGCGTAAGGTCGAAAAGAAGATCAGCCCCGGCTTCATCGAGTTTTGGCCCCCCGATGGCGGCTACCTTCAAATAGGGTCTAGCTTCGCGCAGATCGCTCAAGAGTCGAGCGGCATGCTCGTCGCCCGAAGCTTCACCTGCAACAATCAGGAGATCGTAAGAAGCATTAGGCGAAACCGACAGCATGGATCATTCCTCACTTTTCCCAACCATCGCGGATGAGCTTGGTGATTTCCAGAGCAACTGCGAGGGCCGACTTACCGAAGTGAACGTCGGTTTTCGGCTTGTCGGCAAGGTGAACGCAGCGAACGAATTCCGCCAGTTCTATGGCAAGGGGTTCACCCTGTTCTACGGGCACGTCTTTTCTTTCAAGACCCGTTGCGGCTTTCTCGATAAGATGCCCCTTCTGGTTCATGAAATCGAGGGAGAGGTAGCCGCTTTCCTGAAAGACACGAATCTCGCGCGCCTTCTTTTCGCTTACCCGACTGGCATTGAGGTTGGCCACGCAACCATTGGCAAAAGTGATGCGAGCATTGGCAATATCCTCAGTCGGAGAGAGGACCTTCACCCCAATGGCATCGACTCGTTCGATAGTCGAGTCGACCAAAGCCATGGCGATCCCGACGTCGTGAATCATGAGATCGAGCACCACGCCCACCTCGGTTCCGCGAGGTTGAAAAGGAGCCAATCTTTCGACCGTCAAATATCGTGGGGCGCAAACCGCATCCTCGAGAAAAGTCATTACGGGATTGTAGTGCTCGATGTGCCCTACCTGTACAATGCGATCATGCTCGGTAGCCTTGTTCACGATTGCCTCGGCTTCCTCAGTGGAAGCACAGAGGGGTTTCTCCACCAGGAGATGGCAACCCGACTCAAGCAAGGGAAGAGCGACCTCGGCATGAAGATCGGTCGGAGCCACTACGCTGACCGCGTCACAGGCAGCGCCCATTTCGGAAAGACTCTCAAACCGCTTGCAGTCGTGCTTCTCGCAGGCAGTGGCTGCCGCTTCATCGTTTACATCCAGAACCCCGACCAGCTCGCAACCTTCGAGCTCATGATAAATGCGAGCGTGATGCCTACCTAGGTAGCCGACGCCCACTACGCCACAACACAAGGGATGAGAAATGTTTTCGTGATCAGTCATTAAATTTTCAAGGGGAACCCAATACTCCCTTAACCAAATGAAGGGCCTCGTCGGTAGCCTTGGCGAAAGACGGGTTATGGGTGACGAGAACAAGACCGGCGTCCTCTTCACGAGAGGTTTCCAAGAGAAGTTCCATGACGTCGCCGGCGGAAAATTCGTCCAAGTTGCCCGTGGGTTCGTCTGCCAAGATGACCTTGGGCCGATTGAGCAAGGCTCTGGCGATGGCCACGCGCTGACGTTCGCCACCGGAGAGCTTCTGAGGTAATTGTCGTTCGCGGTTGCTTACCCCCACGCGATCCAAAAGTTCGCGAGCTCGTGGCTTGGCATCTTTGCCGATTGATCCGGCTAATCGGGCGGCCAACAAGACGTTCTCCAAAACATTCATCTCGGGAATGAGGTAATATGCTTGGTACACGACACCGAGCAGGCAGGCACGCCGTGCAGCATCCCGTGGTCCCGGGGGCAACTTCGGGTCATGGGCTTCGCCATTCCAATAGAGCTCGCCCACATCCGCGGTGTCCAACCTGGCGAGCAGGTTGAGAAGGGTCGTCTTTCCGCAGCCTGACTCACCTCGGATGCTGACGGATTTCCCAGCAACGACACCCAAGTCGACATCGGTCAAAATCTCGAGAACTTCATCC
>Ga0315321_10003295_pt1 | contig 12565 bp, 10 predicted proteins | sample M180m21515metaG_FD_203464 | JGI IMG/M metagenome (GOLD analysis project Ga0315321, IMG submission 203464) | Ammonia-oxidizing marine archaeal communities from Monterey Bay, California, United States - M1 80m 21515 | ecosystem: Environmental > Aquatic > Marine > Intertidal zone | place: USA... | reverse complement strand
CCCGATTGCTCACTTGGATAGTGATGGTTTCCAAATTCTCATTGGCAGAGATAAAACTCTCTCCTTGGCAAGTAATGATTTCTCCGGGCTTCATCTTATGGGGTTGTGCACGGTTACGAGCTTCGTGCCATCGGGAAAGGTCGCTTCCACCTGGACTTCATGAATCATTTCCGGCACCCCTTCCATGACCTCGTCACTCTTCAGAATAGTGGAGCCGAAACTCATCAGATCCGAGACGCTCCTGCCATCCCGGGCCCCCTCCATCACCTCGTAGGTAATGAGGGCAATGGACTCGGGGTAATTCAACTGAACGCCTCGCTCTTTGCGTCGACGGGCCAGGTCGGCCGCAACGACGATCATCAACTTGTCTTTTTCTCTCGGTGTCAGGTGCATGTCATATCAAATACTAAGGTGTTTGCGGACCATATCGTCATCCAGTTGGACAGCTTCCCCCTGAGCCACGAATTTACCACGATTCATTACATGAAAGGAGTGAGCGAACTGACGGACGAAATCCGCATATTGTTCGACAAGAAGGATGGTCATGCCTTCGTCCTCAGAAAGCATACGAATAATCTCTCCGATCTGGCTGATAACATTAGGTTGAATTCCCTCGGTCGGTTCGTCCAACACCAACAGTTTTGGCTGGGTAACAAGTGCCCTGCCAATAGCCAATTGTTGCTGTTGTCCACCCGACAAGTCTCCCCCTTTGCGTTTTCTCATCTTAAAAAGCACAGGAAAAGTCTCGTAGACGCTGTCGGGAATTTTCCGACCTCCACCCTTCACTGCCTCGAGTGCAACCGACAAATTTTCCTCCACCGAGAGAAGGGGGAAAATTTGACGCCCTTGAGGAACATAGCCGATTCCCCGAAGGGCGCGAATGGATGCATCGCTGTAAGTCAAGTTTTCACCACCCATAAAGACTTCACCTGCCGAAGACTTCTCAAGACCAACGACATTTCGCAACAAAGTCGTTTTACCTACTCCGTTTCTTCCCATTACGCAGGATATCGATCCAGTAGGAACGGACAGATCGAGACCATGCAGCACCTTTACTTCCCCGTAAGAAAACTCCAAGCCATTTACTTTGAGAAACATTTTCATCGGCCAAGGTAAGCTTCCATTACTTCTTCATTGCGCTCCATCTCCTCCAAGCTTCCTTCAGCCAATACTTTGCCCTCGTTCAAAACGGTGACCTTCTGACCAAGACGGCGGACGAAATCCATGTCATGCTCGATGACGACAAGGGTGTGATCTTTCCCTAACTCAAGAAGCAAATCAGCGGTTTGCTCGGTTTCCACGTCGGTTAATCCGGCTGCCGGTTCATCCACAAGGAGCAACTTGGGCTTTGATATGAGCAAAGCACTTATAGCCAACCATTGGCGCTTCCCATGGCTGAGAGACTTCGCTGTAAGATCACGATGTTCCCAAAGGTGAACTTTTTGAAGGACTCTTTCAATTTCAGCTTTCTCTTCCTCCGTCTCTTTGGAAAAAAGGTTTTTTCTCCAACTTTGGTTTCCGGGAAGAGCAAGCAACAAGTTCTCATAAGTCGTCAGGCTATCGAATACGGTTGGCGTCTGGAATTTGCGGCCAATTCCCATCAAGGCAATATCCGACTCATCCCTTTGCGTGATGTTTTGCCCGTCGTAATGAACTTGGCCAGTAGATGGCCTGGTTTTTCCACTCACTAGGTCACAAAAAGTCGTCTTACCTGCTCCATTGGGCCCGATTATAACTCTCAGTTCTCCATGCTTGATTCCAAAACAAGGAATATCAACTGCCTTGAAGCCATCAAAGGACACTGACAGTTTCTCTACGAAAAGAAGGAACTGGTCTGCCCAAATACTTTCTTGTACCTCACTTGGAAGAAAATTCTCATAATCTGAAAGAGCCCAACGGGGAGTATCTTCCGACGCTTTTTGTCCACCTGTTGAATCTGTAGAGGAAATCATTTTTTTTCAGGTTCTCCACGGACCATAAGAAGAGATAGTTTCGACCGAAGTTTATCTACTAGGCCAATCAGACCATCTGGCAGGTAAAGAACGACCACGACAAAGGCGATACCAAGGAAGATCTGCCAATAGTCGGGGCTCCAGGAAAAAAATCCGTAGTCATGCTCAGAGGTTAGATAATTATAAAGAAGGTTAACTGTAAGAGCACCGAGGATAGCTCCCCGCAAAGTACCCCTTCCTCCGACCGCGACCCATACCACAACAAGAACCGAACGGACGGCTTCCATGTTGGATGGCGTGACAATTTTCATTTGGGGAATGAAAAGCATGCCCGCCAATCCGGCTAAGGCGGCGGCTACGCAAAATGCAAAGATTTTGTAGACATAGGGCTTGTATCCAAAAAAATGAAGGGTTGCCTCATCGTCTCGAATCGCTATGAGAACACGGCCTAGGCGGGAGTTTACGATTCGCTTGCAAAGAAAAAAGGATCCGAAAAGGCAGGACAAAGTAAGAAAGTACAGAAAGAGCTGAACACTTGGCTCAGAAAGCGAAAACCCAACATCTGCCATCGAGTAATCAAGCTGGTCGAGCTGTCCATCCCCGTTTAGATCTTTTGACATGTCAGCACCATGAGACTCAATCCATTGGTCCTTCGCATCCTCGGGGTGAAGAGTCGTCAAGGATGCTGCAGGAGCGATCACATCGAAACGTGTTAAGCCATTGGTACCGCACAATTTTACATCGTTACGACAGAAGACCAGCCAACCGGCAACTGCGATGGCTTGCGAAAGAATCGCGAAATAAACACCCCTCACGCGGCTTCGGAAAACGAAGTAGCCAAGGACAAAGGATACGCAAACTGGGATCGCCAATCCAAGAAGGATCGTTAGAGGTAAATTCCAGAATGGTTTCCAAAAGACAGGAACAAGGGCATCACCTGAGGATTCCCCCACCTCAAGCGGATATACTACGAATAAACAGGCTGGTATCTTCCAACCATTCGCGTCGATGATGCCTTCAGGTCCACCATGGTGTGCAAGATGCATACCCATGGCATAGGCTCCAAGACAAAAAAATGTGCATTGGCAAAGGCTGAGAATTCCAACATAGCCCCATAGTAAATCAAGACCGATCGCCAAAATGGCAAAAGTCATGTAGCGACCGATCATATTTAAGTCGCCGATGGAAAGCCATCCGAAGAAGTAGCAAAGAGGAAGAACAAAGAAGCCCACCGAGGCGAGGACAAGGAGGGAGACAACTGATTCTGTCTTCGGTACGATGGCTTTCATTTCTTGTCGGCAAGACGGCCTTTAGGTGCAAAAAGTCCAGAAGGTCGGAACTGAATGAAAGCTACGATGAAAATAAGCAAGAGGACCTTGCCCCAGACCGGCCCGATAACAAAATCCCCGAATTCCATTGGCTCGATCGTCTTGCTTAAAATCCCGATACCCATACCCGAGAAAAGAACACCGACCAACTCCCCCACTCCTCCGGTTACCACGACAAGAAAAGAATCCACGATGAAGTTGGTCTGACCCATGTCAGGCGTTACCCCACCGATGATGGTCCATCCATAGCCCGCTACTCCCGCAATGCCCGAACCAAGAGCAAAGGTGAAACGATCGACATTGCGCGTGCGCACCCCCAAGCTCCTGGCCATGTCGCGATTCTGCATGGTTGCCCGCATGAGCATTCCCTGACGTGTACGACGAAGAATAAAGTAAACGAAACTGACGCAACCTGCACACAGAACAAGAAGGTAAAGCCGGGCATAAGGAAGGATCACATCTTGGGAAACTTCATACCCTCCGCGAGCCCATGTCGGTGCGTTGACACCAATGTTGTCACCATAAATGATTCGGATGAATTGTATGAGCAAAAGTCCGACTCCCCAAGTTGCCAGAAGTGATTCGAGGGGACGGTTATACAAATGCTTAACGACGAGACCTTCAATCAAAAGCCCAACAAGTCCTGCGACCAAAAATGACAATGGAAGAGCCGCCAAATAGTAAGAGTCAACTGGGTTTTCAGGTGTATGTCCGAATAGATTCTGAACCTCATAGGTAACATAGGCTCCGATCATCATGAGCTCCCCATGTGCCATATTGATAACTCCCATGAGGCCAAAGGTAATCGCGAGTCCCAAGGCAACCAGAATCAAAACACTGCCATAGGATACACCCCTGAAAAGATTTCCCGCCAGTTCTACTGAATCTTTGTGACTGGCAAGACGACTTGATACATTCGCCACTCTTTTGAGGGCTGCCGCCATTTCAGTCCCGGATACTTGTTTATCCGAATGAAGAGACTCCAAGTCATTTTCAAAACTGGAGATTCGAGCGTAGGCACGCAAACTGTCCAATTTCCCGAGACGCTCCAAAGCATTTAACCGGTCGTTCAAGGAGTCTTTTCCTTCGATCTTTCCAGCAAACTGAATCAGGGCAATGCTTTCCTCTGCCAGCCATTTGATTTTTTGCTCCTCTTTGCCATCATCGATTATTTGCTCAAGGTATGGGATTGCTTCTGTAATGAAGGGGGGATCACCACATTTTTTAACGCCTGAAGTTCGAGCTTCCAAATCTGGAGAAAACAACCGTAAAAGGAATTTTGAGGAATTCACAAGTTTTCTGAGCTTTCTTCCAGGGCTAATATCAACTAGGTCAAGGAGATCTGGTTTTGCCTGTTTCCCTGCTACAAGAAAAGGTTTTCCGCTCAATGGATGCAAGAGCGGGGCAAACTCATTAAAATCCTCATCCATGAGGGTCTCCTCGTTCACCACGAGGCGCGGATTCCCATCGGCGTCAGGCCAATTATAAACGCTTCCCTGCCGATAGAGCTCAAAGAACTTCTCCAGTCGAGGGTCTCCTGTTTTGGCTAACTTCGTGACCGTGGCTCCGATCTCATCTTCGTCACCCGAAACCAAATTCGAGAGCATTGAAAGGACTGGATCCAAAATTTGGGCGGAAGGCACCTGCTTATCTTCAAGCTTTTCAAGATTCTCGTCTTCGGCATGTATCTCGAGTAAGCATGACTGACTGAATAAAGCCAAAAGCAAAAATATCTTACCCATTGAAATCTATTGGAATTTAAAAAAAGCGGACTCGGACGACTAAATCGTGCCGAGTCCGCTTAGAATTTAAATTGAGTTATATTTTAGGGAAAGAAGTTCTAGAGAGATCCGTCTCCATTAGGACCACCAGTGGGCTTTGGGAAATTCCCATCGGGCCAAAGGTAAGAACTATAAGAATCAGGAGAAACTAGGCCGTCACTGGCATATACGATTTTGAACTGTCCGTTCTTTAGAATCTCACCGATGTAAACGGGTTTCAGGGTGTGCTGGTTGGTGGGATGCATCTTCTTCTTTCCTCCAGGTGCATCGAATTCGAGGCCGTAGACTGCCTTACGAACCTTGTCTACATCAAAGGAACCACACTTTTCAACTGCTGCCTTCCATACATAAACCCCAAAATAGGCAGCTTCGATGGGGTCATCCGTAACCCGCTTTGCACCACCGGGCAAACCAGTCTGCACGCAAAACTTCTTGAAATCCTTGACGAATTTCGAATTCCCCGAGGATTTGATGCTTTGAAAGTAATTCCAAGCAGCTAAATGTCCTACAAGTGGAGGGACATCCATGGCTCTTAATTCGTCTTCTGCAACGGAAAAGGCCATGATCGGACAGTCATCTGAGGTTAGACCTTGATTTGCAAATTCCTTGTAAAACGGAACATTGCTGTCGCCGTTGATTGTCGAAAGGATGCACGCATCTCCGGATGCCGCAAAATCCTTAACCTTAGATACGATGGTTTGGTAATCCTGATGATGAAAAGGAGTGTACTCTTCCAATACATTTTCATCAGGAACTCCTTGGGCCTTCAAATAGGCTTTCAATACCTTGTTCGCGGTTCGCGGGAAAACATAGTCGGTACCGAGCAAGTAAAACTTCTTGCAACCCATTTCCTTGGCCATGTACTCGGCAGCAGGAACCAGCTGCTGATTGGGTGATGCAGCTGTATAAAAAACATTCAAAGATTGCTCCTCTCCTTCGTACTGCACAGGATAGAAAAGTAGTGCGTTGTTTTCTTCAAAAACAGGCAAGCATGACTTTCGACTTACCGAAGTCCAGCAACCGAAAGTCACTGCGACCTTGTCTTCGGTTATAAGTTGCTTGGCTTTTTCAGCAAAAAGGGGCCAATCCGACGCCGGATCGACAACAACTGCCTCGACTTGCTGACCAAGAACGCCCCCGGAATCGTTGATTTCTTTGACTGCCATCATGACAACATCCTTAAGGGAGGTTTCAGAGATGGCCATCGTTCCACTGAGTGAGTGCAGCACACCGACTTTGACGGCACCGAAACCACTTGTTGAGAAGAGGGCTAGGGAAAGTATTCCAATAATATTTTTAAGCTTAGTTAATTTCATTTGGTAGAGATTTTTGAGTATATGTTTTAAGGATTAAATATGACCTGAATATCAAGTCCTACCAAATATAGTATCCATTTATCGTGCCAATTTAAATTACACTTAAATTTTCAATATTTTTTTACATTTTATAAATTTAATGGTTACTAAAACCTATTATTTATATTTCGCATTACATAAGTAATATAGCTTTAATCATTATAATTAATATCTCTCACTTTCGGCATTTCTCAATGAGCAAAAAAAGGGGGGGGCTTTTGCCCCCCCCCAAACAAACGTGCTAGACTGAAAGTCAGAAGGTGAAGATTACTTCAACGGCAAAAAGCTCACCCGGATCGTTGGCAGCAACGGAAGCGTCGTAAGTACTGTATTCAACGAGACCAGACAAGTTGTCATTGAAAACATAACTAGGGGAAATGGTAATCTTCTCGAATTCGTTGGAGAGACCCACCTCCTGCTCGGAATACCTCAAGGTAAGACCAAGAGCATCAGTGATGGCGTAATTACCCATAATTAACCAACCCTCGATGTCATTAGCACCAGCAGCGGTCATGTCCTTCTCGGCAACTTCAGCTGCAAGCAAAAGCTTATCCATCTGGTAGCTTGCCCAATAGGTGGTCGTCTCGTAAGCGTCCCAATCAGCCATGATGGCCTTAACTGTTAGGTTCTCGATGCCAGTGTAGGCAAAGGCATACTCGTAACCTCCGTCTTGCTCAACACTAGCAAAAACACCTACGCTGAACATATCGTTGGAGAAATCAATCGATACACCGTCATCATAGGCATCGTAGATGTTTTGCGCTCCTCCACCCTGATCGTAAGCGTAGCTGTACTGGTACATGTTGGTCGGATCGTAGGCTTCGAACCCAAGGTAGGAGAGCATCTTACCTCCGGTTATGCTGAACCCATTTCCGAAATCATAGGTAATGATAGCTTCCTCAAGAACAGCTCCATTTCCTCCAGTACCATCGGCAGGTGCATCGTAAAGATCGAAATCAATTGATACAGAAACCGGACCACTAGCGTAATCCAAATTGAGTTCGACCTGCGAAACATCCGTCGTTTCGACATCGTTCTGACTTTGGAAATAAAGGTCAACAAATCCAGATAATTCAAGACCGCTGCCCGTGGGCCCAATCTCTATAGCGTGAACGCTTGATACAGCACACAAGGATGCTAAAGATAATATTTTGTTTTTAAGTTTCATTAGTTTTTATAGTTTGTTAGGTATAAGCTAAGAATTAGCCATGTTCTAGTTAACATTAAATGCGCCAATTCATATTAATCCAAATAAAAGTTTTTTTTTATATAGTTTAGAATTTTTTATCATTAAAAGTATTCATTATAAATAATAATATGTTTATTCATTAATAACATTCATTAAAGTCTTCCCTTGCTTCTCGTTACCCTTTGGGTTTAATTAAGAGAGTAAGGTCCGTTTATCATGAATTATTTTCTCAAAATCGGTTTGCCATGGGCTTCAAGCATAGTTCTGGCCTTTTACTGCGGCCACTTTATCGGCGACGCGGGAGATTCAACTTCACTTCCTCAATCAAAAGGATCTTCGGAAAATAATGGTTTATTGAATGGCGAACCAACATCGCAGGGAGCCCATCCCAAAATATCAATTCCAGAAGAGGTTTCTGTTGCAAACAACTCTTCGCCCCACGAATCAAGCGAGAATACTTTCTCCCCAACTACTTTATCCCCTCCCCTCCCTCCCAACCTCCGGAGAATCATGAAAGGGCGTGATATCATTTCGCGATTGGGGTCTTATTTGGATGCCGTCCGGGCAATGGACGGCTCCAATGTGAATGAGGTCGTTACGGCTTTTGAAGAGCTTCCCAAAGGGTACGGTAGACACTTGGAAATGAAACTGCTTATGAGAAGTTGGGCTGCCATTGACCCCCAAGCTGCCTTGGCCTACGCAAACAACTCATTGGACCAGAAAAGCGAGAGAAGATTTGGTGTATCCGAAGTACTCGCAGGTTGGGCCAACAGCGATCCGCAAGGAGCCGTCAAGTGGGCCAAAGCCAACAGTAATAACGCCAAAAACGAGGACAATGCGATGTTGGTTGGAATCATAAGGGGATTGGCCGAAAACAACTTGGGAGTAGCCGACGAGCTCTTCAGGGGACTACCCGAGGGAGGAGCCCGTTGGCAGGCATCGACTTTTTTGGCCCAAGAATATGCAAAAATTGGAACCAAAGAGGCAATCGAATGGGCTGAGAATTTCCCCAGTGAAGACAGTAAGATGAGGGAAACGATCCTTGGGCAGCTTGGAGCTAAACTTGCCAGGCAAGATCTTCCAGGTACTGCCGACTGGGTAAGCACGATGGATCACGATAGAGGTTCTCAGCGCATCACCGACAATTTGCTGATGCAATGGGTGTCGCAAGATGCAACCGAAGCATCAAGATGGGTCGAGGGATTAGAGGATACTCAAAAGCGTACCTATGCGATGAAACAACTCACTGCCCGATGGTCCTTAAGCGACCCTGTCTCCACAGCCAAATGGCTCAACACTCTTCCGCAGTCACCTTCGATGGATTCTGCCGTCGGAGAATTCGTCAACAGGATTTCTGCACGCGATCCCGAAGGGGCAATGGGTTGGGCAATGACGATACAAAACCCGAACGAGAAGTCAAAAGCTCTCAATAGAGCTTTGGGCGCTTGGGAGAAGATCGATCCAGACAAAGCAAGGAGTTGGAAACAAACCAACAACCTTGAAAACTGAAACTTTCTTACTTTCCTATGGTCTCTATGATTCCGACGATCGGAAGAAAGAGAGCAATGACGATAAAACCGACGACCAAGGCTAAAAAAACAATCATGATCGGTTCAATAAGAGAAGTCATACCTGCGACTGCATTATCGACATCCTCGTCGTAATTGTCCGCAATGCGGTTAAGCATATCGGGAAGCTCTCCGGTCTCTTCTCCGATCTCCACCATACTTGTAACCATGGATGGAAAAACCTTCTCCCGGTTCATCTGCACGGCCATTGCCTCTCCATCCCGAACCGAGTCATGAACATTCCCCATCGCGTTGATGAAGTAGCTATTGGTCAAGGTGTCTCTTGTAATCTGAAGGGCTTGGAGAATGGGTACGCCACTGCTCATCAAAGTTCCGAATGTCCTCGTGATTCGAGAAATATTAGACTTGCCTACGACATCCTTGACGGCAGGAAGATTTAGCCCCAACCAATCAAAAGTCTTAGCACCATATTTCGTCTTCTTGAATAACATCGATCCGAAAACCACACTGGCCATTCCACCAAGTACAAGAACGGGGTGACTGGAAAAGATATCACTGATATTAATAATAATTTGGGTCGGGCCGGGAAGAGGCGCACCCCTGAGCATTTGCTGGAAAATCGATTGAAATTGTGGAACAACAACCATCATCAAAAGAGTAACAATACCAACTGCAACAAACATAATAACAGCCGGATAAATCATGGCTGATTTTACTTTTTTGATCGTGCGGATTGATTTTTCTTGAAACTGGGCAAGCCGGTCCAAAACGAGTTCAAGCACGCCGCCTGCCTCGCCTGCCTTGACCATGTTGACAAACAGGTTATCAAATGTCTTTGGATACAAAGCCAAACCATCGGAAAGATTCCCCCCTGAGGAAACTTTTTCCGAGATATTTTGTAACATGGATTTGAATTTCGGTTTTTTCTCCTGTTGCTTAATCATTACTTCCAAACTTCTAAGAAGTGGCAGTCCTGCCTGCACTAGAGTGGACATTTGACGGGTGAAAACAGATATGTCTTCGCTGCTCGGGCCGCCCCCTATTTGCAAAGACATCAATCCTTTCTTTTTCTTTTTTTCTGGTTTAGCCTCACTTGCCTCAGGCTCCCCCGAATCCAAACGGACGACATCAGTAATATTAAGACCATACTGGGCAAGTTGCGACCTTGCTTGTTCCTCACTCTCGGCCTCGAAGTTTCCTTGAGAAGGGGCTCCCGTCTGATCCGTTGCTGTATATTGAAAAACTGGCATAAATAATATCTTGAATGACTTTTAGGTATATTTCAAGACTTCCTCAACGGTACTTTCTCCATCAAAAATCGAGCGCACTCCATCCTCTCTCAAGGTACGCATTCCTTGTTCGATTGCATTTTGCCGAAGGACCAAAGTCGCAGCACCTGAATTAATCATTTCCCGGAAACCGTCTGTCACCTTGATCATCTCGAATAATCCAGTCCGCCCCCGATAACCCGACTGATTGCATTCCTCGCAACCAGCTCCATAGTAAAACTTTCTCTCACCAATTTCGCTTTGATTAAGCCCGAGGTTTTCAATGAGATCCTTGGCTGGTTCATATTCTTGCTTACAGCTAGAGCATATCTTCCGGACCAACCGCTGAGCCAGAACGAACTCCAAGGAAGCAGACAAAAGAAAAGGTTCCAGACCCATGTCAACCAAGCGCGTAATGGCACCGGGAGCATCGTTGGTATGGAGGGTACTTAAGACGACATGACCAGTCAGCGAGGCTTGGACGGCGATGCGAGCAGTCTCGATATCACGGATTTCTCCCACCATGATCTTGTCTGGGTCCTGACGAAGGAAAGCCCGAAGTGCACGGGCAAAATCAAGCCCAACCTGATGATTGACAGGAACTTGCATTATCCCCTCGAGCTCATACTCCACCGGGTCCTCTGCTGTGAGCAATTTAGTTTCTATCTCGTTGACCTCGCGTAGAGCACTATAAAGTGTGGTCGTTTTACCTGAACCAGTGGGTCCTGTGACGATAAAAATTCCATTTGGCCGCCGAACTGCGTCCCGAATGCCGGTTTTGACGCTTTCGGGAAGCCCGAGGTTATCGAGATCTAAATTGACGGCTGATTTGTCAAGAACCCGCAATACAACGCTTTCCCCAAATTGCGTGGGCAGAGTGGATACACGCAGATCAACCGCCCGACCCTCTATTGTAAGCTTGATCCTTCCATCTTGGGGAATTCGGTGCTCCGCAATATTGAGATCCGCGATTACCTTGATTCGGGATATGACGGGTAAAGCCAAAGTCTTCGGCGGCGGAGACATTTCATAGAGGGCTCCGTCCACCCGGTAGCGGATTTTAAACTCTTCTTCGAAAGGTTCGAAGTGGATATCAGATGCCTGGGCACGAATGGCCTGCTGAATGACCAAGTTGACGAAACGAATGATGGGTGTTTCATTCGCGGCATCCGTCAAATCGCCTTCCTTGGAATCATCCAAGCCCTCGAAGTCCTGAAGACCGACCTGACTCAAAAGGTCACCCATAGTACTTTCGTCTTTGGGGTAATAGGTGTCCAGAAGACTCTCCACATAATTCGGGTCGCAGACAATCAGATAAATCTCAAGATCCAAGGCAAAAGTCAGGTCATCGATTATTCCCGAATTAAAAGGATCGGCCGCCAAAAAGTGAACCCCACCCTCAGACAAGTAAAGGGGTACGATTTTGTATTTTCGAGCGACCTCGGATTCAATACTTTTTAATGCCTCTTCATCAATCTCTGCAACTTCGCCGACTTGCATTTCATACCCGAGGAATTGTGCGACCAAGTTAAAGACGTCCTCTGTAGTCGCAAGCCCCTCGTTAACGATAGCTTCAGCGTAGGACCTTTTCCCTTCCCTAACATCTTCATCATAAAGTTGCTCAAGTCCATGCTGGGAAACTCCTTCAACCTGCTTAAAAATATCCCGTATGGAAGCGTTGTAATCTTGATAAAGCATAATCTGCTACCTCATTCTTCTGCCGTGGTCACCATCAGTACTTCGTCCAAAGTTGTGACCCCCGCCAAAACTTTTCGAAAACCATCCTCGCGCATCGAGCGCATTCCCATTTCACGGGCTTTCTTGCGAAGCTCGACGATACTGACATTATGATAAATCATTTCCTCAATTTCATCATTGACCACAAAAATTTCGAACACACCTTTTCTTCCCCTGAATCCTTTGTCTCCGCATTTTTCGCATCCTACGCCATGCATAAAACTGGCTGCCCCTCCCTGCTCTTCGCTTACGCCCAAAATAGCCAATTCGCTGGGATTAACCTCTAAAGGCTGCTTGCAATTCTGACAAATAGAACGAACTAGGCGTTGAGCCAGTGCAGCACGCAGTGAGGCGGAAACCAGAAACGGTTTGACCCCCATATCGATCAGCCTAGATACAGCGCTTGGAGCATCGTTTGTGTGCAGG
>Ga0315321_10003294_pt1 | contig 12565 bp, 11 predicted proteins | sample M180m21515metaG_FD_203464 | JGI IMG/M metagenome (GOLD analysis project Ga0315321, IMG submission 203464) | Ammonia-oxidizing marine archaeal communities from Monterey Bay, California, United States - M1 80m 21515 | ecosystem: Environmental > Aquatic > Marine > Intertidal zone | place: USA... | reverse complement strand
GTCGTGCTCATGGCGGCATTGGTTGCCATCTGCTGGCAACGTTCATGGATCGCAACAACACCACGCATACGCATATGGGTGGCGAGGGAGCCAACTGGCTCGGTCAAGCACCGTTTGTGAAAACGAAGCATGTCTTTCAGAACATTGGTGACGGGACGTACTTTCACTCCGGCCAACTGGCCGTGCGAGCAGCCGTTGCCGCCGGTGCCAACATCACCTTCAAGATCCTGTTCAACGACGCGATTGCGATGACCGGCGGACAACCGGTAGAAGGTAACCTTTCACCTCAGATCATATCACGGCAAGTCTACGACGAGGGCGTGCGCCGCATTGCCGTCATCACTGATGAACCACACAAATACACGACTAGGGATTTTGCCCCGGGCGTCACGATTGACCACCGCAGCGCACTTGACCGGGTGCAGCGCGACCTTCGCGACCATCCAGGCACTAGTATTTTGATTTATGATCAAATCTGTGCTGCTGAGAAGCGTCGCAGGCGCAAGAGCGGACGCATGGTCGACCCGCCACGGCGCATTATTATCAATGATCTCGTCTGTGAAGGGTGTGGCGACTGCAATGCCAAGTCGAACTGCCTCTCAGTATTGCCGCTGGAGACAGAGTTTGGTCGCAAGCGCCAAATTGACCAATCAGCGTGCAACAAGGATTTCTCTTGTGCGGAAGGGTTCTGTCCGAGCTTTGTCAGCGTTGTTGGTGGAGTCCCCCGAAAAGTCGCGGCGGCGGCACCGAAGGAGAAGCTCGCTCCATTGCCCGAACCCGATATGGTCGAGATCGGCAACGGCGGCACATACAATATTATGGTCACCGGCGTTGGTGGTACCGGCGTCGTTACGATTACAGCACTGTTGACCATGGCAGCCCACATCGAAGACATGGCGTTTTCCTCTGTCGATCAAACCGGAATCTCCCAAAAAGGTGGGTCCGTTGTCAGTCATCTTCGCCTCGCGTCGCGGCATGGCGACATCAATGCCTTACGTCTAAACGAAGGCGCAGCCGATCTCATCATCGGGTGCGACAACGTCACGACCGCGGGTGATGCCGTACTTTCGGTGATTTCACCACGCCGAACCAAAGTCCTCCTCAATACCTATGAACAGATAACCGGCGACTTCGTCCAAAATCCAAACTTGGTGTTTCCAAGGTCTACCGTATCAGGCCGCATCGAGGCGGCGGCTGACAACGGTAACGTTATCTCTGTCGACGCAACGCGTCTCGCAACCCATCTACTCGGCGACTCCATCGCATCCAACATGTTTATGCTGGGATATGCGTATCAGAGCGGCATGATCCCCTTATCAGCAACGGCAATCGACAAGGCCATTGAATTGAACGGCGTTGCGGTGGACCTCAACAAAAATGCTTTCGCTTGGGGGCGACGGGCAGCATTTGCACCCAGCTCCGTCGAAGAGATCGCTCATCCCATGGTGGTCGACCGAAAGATGCCCACCAAACTGGATGAGATCGTGGCGCATCGCGTCGGCGAACTAACCGCCTATCAAGATGCGTCCTATGCTGAGCGTTACCGCCAGCTCGTCGACCGCGTGAGGCGGGCGGAAGCAAGCAAAGCGGACGGAAAAAACGAACTCGCAAATACCGTTGCCAGGTACGCCTACAAACTGATGGCATACAAGGACGAGTACGAGGTCGCCCGACTTTATACTGATGGCCGGTTTCAGTCCAAGCTGGAAAAGGCTTTCGAGGGTAACGGAAAGCTGCAATTTCATTTTGCGCCACCATGGCTCGCCCGTCGCGATTCGGAAACCGGGATGCCACTGAAGCAAAACTATGGCGCCTGGATGCTGCCAATCCTACGCCAGCTCGCGCGGTTGAGGTGGCTACGCGGTTCACGTCTCGATATTTTCGGCTACAGCGAAGAACGCAAAGCTGAGCGTCAGTTGATTGAGGATTACGAACAAACAATTAACAATCTCATTCGCGGGCTTGGCCCCGGCAATCACCAGCTCGCTGTCGAGATCGCGTCAATTCCGGAAATGATCCGTGGGTACGGCCACGTCAAAGCCCGCAATCTTGTTGTGGCAGAAGCAAGACTGACTGAACTTAAAGCGCTTTGGGAGCAGCCGTTGCTGGAAACGGCAGTATCCCATGGGGTGGGCTAGTTTTGGGAAACTCTGATCAACCCGGCCTTTGTGGTGTTTCGGTACGCTTTTGGCTACATCTTCCACTGATTTGTCCTGCTTTCGTCGGTTTTACGGTTGTTTTCTGGAGTGTAGGCGGACTCCGCCATCACTTTGTCAGCAAAACTCCAGCCTTGTTCTATTGACGTAGAAATAATGAAACCCAACCCGTTCAGCTTATGCAGAGAGAAGCTTAGTTTACGCGAGAAACCTTCTAAACATTGGGAGCAGCTCAGTATTTCAGTTTTACCATCTCACTGTTGTGTTGTTTTCAACTCATAACCGCAAACCAAAACACGACTGCAAATGTTTATGGAGAATGCAGTGCATTCCATGCAAAATATAAGGGGGGATCCGTGACAAGAATTATTGTAGTAGGTGCCGGCCAGGCCGGGGCGACATTGGTGGCAAAGCTGCGAAGCGAAGGATTCGACGGCGACGTCGAATTGATCGGGTCCGAGGAGTTCCCGCCTTATCAGCGGCCGCCTTTGTCGAAAGCATACCTTCTGGGGGATGTGCAGAAAGAGCGTCTGTACCTGCGCCCCGAAGCCTTTTACCGCGAGAATGAAATAAACTTGCGACTCGGGACTTTGGTTGAAAATCTCAAGCCGTCTGCGAAAGAGATTACCCTGTCATCGGGAGAAGTGCTTTCCTACGATGCGATGGCCCTTGCGACGGGTTCACAACCGCGAAGGCTGCCAGCTTCCATCGGCGGTAGTCTGAACGGCGTGCTGACGATCCGTAACATGAAAGACGCCGATGCTATGGCTCCCTATTTTCAAAAAGGGAACCGCGTTCTTGTTGTCGGCGGAGGCTACATCGGTCTGGAAGCAGCTGCCGCTGCTTCAGCGCGCGGTCTTCACGTCACCTTGATCGAAGCCAGTTCACGCATTTTGCAGCGCGTTGCTTCAGAGCTAACCTCGGACTACTTTCGAGCCCTTCATCTGCGACATGGCGTGAATATTCGGGAAGGCGTAGGATTGGAGCGTCTTTCCGGAAAAGACCACGTCGCCGGGGCAGTGCTTTCTGACGGCAGCTGGTTGGACATCAATTTTGCGATCGTCGGTATCGGCATTGAGCCCTCCGTGTCGCTCGCTACTGCGGCCGGACTGGATGTCGACGAGGGTATCGTCACAGATGCGCAAGCGAGTACATCCCAAGCCGGAATTTGGGCCGTAGGGGATTGCGCAACATGCGACTTTAAAGGACAAAGAATGCGGATCGAAAGTGTGGGGAACGCAATTGCGCAATCCGAAGTCGCAGCACTTTCCATGATGGGACAAGATGCAGAATATCTTCCGCAGCCGTGGTTTTGGTCGGATCAATTCGATTGCAAACTCCAGATTGCCGGCGTCAGCACCGGATACACGGATGTGGTGGTTCGGGAAGGTGAGGGCTTCCGATCACATTGGCATTTTGCGGGCGATGAATTGATTTCGGTTGATGCAATGAATGATCCAAAAGGCTACATGGTCGGCAAGCGGTTGATAGAATTGGGAAGAAGTCCGTCGAAAGAGTACCTAAGAGATCCTGATTCCAACCTAAAGGAGCTGCTGCGCAGCTAAGCATGGACGCGTACTTGTCGTTGACCAGAGCGATTACAATCTTCTCATTTGTTCAATTATGGCGAATATCCCTGATACTATCTTGTGGTATGCAACTAGATATAATATTGAAAAATTGCACCTTTCGCGCCAGAGAAAAAGTCGAACTCATGAAAAGCAAAATCGATAATGTAAGCCTCGTTGATCAAACCCTAGATGCTATTAGAAGCAGCATTCTTTCTGGGGAACTTGAGCCAGGATCGCATATTAAGATCAAAAAAATGTCGGACCATTTTGGGGTAAGCATGATCCCGGTCAGGGAAGCCCTTGCTCGACTGTTGTCGTCACGACTGGTCACTTCACATGCCAACCGTGGTTACTTTGTCGCGGCGAGGCCCACGGCCGCTCAGTTCTCTGAGTTTGTAGACGCACGAGTGTTGTTCGAGACATCTGCAGTTCGTTCCGGGTTTGAAAATACTACCGATGCTGACGTTGCGCGATTGAGAAAACTGAACACTAAAATGCGAAAAATCGCTAACGTGAGTCCACAGCAGGCGGATGTCGGGTTTGGAACCTTGAACTTAGAGTTTCACAGGGTTCTCGTTGGACTAACTCGGAATTCGTTCCTTTTGAATATTTACGATGACCTATCGCTTGGCAATCTGCAATTTCAGCTTTTACGAAGCGGAGCTGAAAAGTTTCCTTGCCTTGAAAGGCTAGTCAACGAGCACGAGAAAATCGTGAATGCGCTTGTCGATCGCGATTTGGACAGCTTGGCCACCCGTCTGACCCACCACATCCGCAGTATCGATGTGACCAGCTAAGTTTTTTGCTATACACTGCTAAGAAAGTCTAATAAGATAATATATTATATCTAATTGGATGAGCATCATGAGCATAAAGTCTGCCATTAACTTGCTGTCGTTAGAGATTGGAGATTGCGTTACCACCAGCCATGCGATCAGGGATCAACACAGCCACAATGAATCTCATTTCGATATTGCATTGCCGGATGCCGTAGTTTTTCCCCGCGACACGTCGGAAATCAGCACAGTCCTTCGAGTCTGCACCCAAGAGAAATGCCCCGTAACAGCTTGGGGTGCCGGGACTGCGTTGGAAGGCCAACACCTTCCAACCGCCGGTGGCATTTCTCTGGATCTCACCACAATGAACAGCATATTGGCGGTGAACCAGGAAGACATGGATGCCGTCGTACAAGCGGGCGTTACGAGAGAGCAACTGAACCAGGATCTTCGTTCTCAAGGACTGTTCTTTTCGGTCGATCCGGGGGCAAATGCATCGATCGGCGGGATGGCGTCAACGCGTGCATCCGGCACGACGGCCATGCGCTACGGCACGATGCGCGACAATATCAAGTCCCTGAAGGTAGTTCTTGCTGATGGCCGGATCGTTCATACCGGATCGCGCGCGCGGAAATCGGCCTCGGGCCTGGATTTGACGTCGCTCATGATTGGTTCTGAAGGGACGCTGGGCATCATTAGCGAGTTGGTTGTCAAACTTCACGGGACCCCGGAAGCGATTTCGGCGGCATGCTGTAGCTTCGACACGGTGGAAAACGCAGTCGCCACTGTAGTCAAAACCATTCAGATGGGTGTGCCCGTCGCACGCATGGAACTGGTGGACACGAATTACATTCAGGCCATCAACCTGCGCCACGACATGGAGCTTCCTCTCAAGCCGCACCTGTTTATGGAATTTCACGGCTCTGAAGCATCCGTTCAGGAGCAAGCGGCGACCGTGGCTAGCATCGCGCAGGAATTCAGCGGCTCTGAGTTTGAGTGGAAGATAAAGGCCGAGGATCGCAACCTTCTGTGGAAGGCACGACATGGCGCATATGAAGCGCTGGCGTCGGCGTATCCGGGGCGATTGCCATTCGCCACGGATGTGTGCGTTCCTATTTCGCACCTGGCAGAGATGGTTTCCTTGGCGCGAGAGGACATTGACCGCTCGGGGCTCCCAGCTGGCATCATAGGTCATGTTGGAGACGGTAACTTTCACGCCCAGCTCATGATCCGCGACGGTGATGTCGAAGATCTGCGCATTGCGAAGAACCTATCGAACGATATGGCACGCCGCGCGATCGATATTGGAGGCACCGTTACTGGAGAACACGGCATTGGCATGGGCAAGATTGAGCTGCTGCAAACGGAACACGGCGAAGCGGTTTCCGTCATGCGCGGGATCAAAGACTACCTCGACCCCCAAAATATACTCAATCCGGGTAAGCTTTACCCGTAGGGCGGCATGAGTGACTTGTAAATAATATATAATATAATATAATATACATAAGACATTTCGAATCTAGTGAAGGAGTCCCAGCACATGTCTGACACAGGCATCAACGCGGAGCCTTGGGTTCCCCCGAACCTCGAAGGCACTAAAGTTGAAAAGAAAAAGATGAAGTCCCTGATGAGAAGAGCTGACGGTGTACCGCTCTTGCGCTTCCTCCTCTGCGTAACTTCGATCACCTTCTATGGCTGGCTTTACTATTTATCCTGGGGAACGTTTTGGGTCATCCCGACACTGATCCTCTTTGGTGGCACTATGTCGCTTTTTTCGTATTCGGCGAGCCACGAATGCGCCCATGGGACAGCATTCAAATCCCGTTGGCTTAACGAGTCTGTTTTCTGGTTCTCGTCGATTCTCTTTGGCCAGGAACCCATCTATAGGCGCTATAGCCACGCCTGCCACCACACTTACACCTGGTTCTGGGAGAAAGACGCCCAAATGCCCTTCACGGTCCGGCAGAAGGTGGATCTGTTCACTTACTTCCGTTGGTATAGTTCGCTGGAATATCACTACCTTTTTGTCAAGATCGTCGTTCTGCACGCGCTCGGACGATTCTCCGATCGGACCCGAAGCTTCACGCCTCAACCCGAACTGCCCAAGATGCAGCGCAACTCGATCATCTTCATGCTGATTTGGTTGGGTGCGATTGGCGTGTCGCTATACTTTCAGACTTGGGCGTTGGTCTGGTTCTACGTTCTGCCGAAGGTCGTCGGTGACATGATCAACATGAGCTTCGTTGCAACGCAACATTTCGAGATGGCTGAAGACGATCTCAACCTGACGCACACGACCCGCTCGATCAAGCACCATTGGTTCTGGGATCTGTATTACTGGAACATGTCCTACCATATCGAGCACCACTTTGCTCCGACGGTTCCGTTCCACAAGCTTCCGGAACTGAACGCCGAGATTAAGGACAAGCTTCCGGACCCCAAGGGCGTCATGCCGATCACCATCGATGTCTACAAAGCCATGCGCAACCGCCATCTTTCCGTCGAGAAAGACGCACTGGAAATGCCAACCAGCCACTAGGGGGAACGGAAATGGCGGAATGGATCAAAGCCTGCCAGACAGACGACATTGATGAAGAAGACGTATTCGGATTCGAACATGATGGCGTTAAATACGCCATATATAACACCCCGAAAGGCTTCTTTGCATCCCACGGCATATGCACCCACGAGGTTGCGATGCTTCAGGACGGGCTGGTGATTGATACAGTTATTGAATGCCCGCTGCATCAGGGGCGCTTCGATGTAAGGACAGGAAAGGCGTTGTCAGCGCCTGTTTGTGTGGATCTCAAAACCTACCCTGTCAAAGTCGACAACGGCGATATCTATCTTCAGATCTAGATCTCTCTACTTTCGTTTGGATCTGAGCTCTCTCACCCGCCCTCAGGCCGCGTTTTCGTAAGAAGACGCGTTCTGGGCGGGCTGCGAATTTGGTTGAATGCAAAAGCGCAAATGCTTCTCAGATCAGTTCTTCTTACCGCCTCTGGTTCAGAGAGGTGACTGTCCTAAAGCAGATATCTTGGCCTTACTTTGCATTGATACCACCCCTCGCCAGTAACCGTCAGGTTAAGGTTGCATAAGCGGAGCAGTGCAGCTCGCCGTAGATCAGTGTTACCTAAACTTCGAACTGCGTGACTGGACGACCGCATTATGCTGCTCAAACGCTTTCCGGCCAGGCAGGCGATCATCTGTTTCAGCGTAGGCGCAATGAACATTGTGCAGTAACGCCCTAGAGGCTTCTGCATCAACGGCGCCGTAAATTCTTGTAAATTGGCGAAAGACTCATACGCTTCGATTACCTTACTCGCGAAGGACTGCGATCTCAGGCCAACTGGCTATGGCCCGGTTATTGCATTCGGTAACCACAGCGCAATCCCCGGGAATATTAAAATCAGGGCGAGTGTGAACAATTGCAGTACGATGAACGGCACTACACCGTGGTACATGTGTCGTAACGTGATCTCTGGCGGGCTAATAGCGCGCAGATAGAAGATGGATGGGGCCATAGGGGGAGTCAGATAGCTTGTTTGAATCGTCACCAAGAAGAGGATGCAGAACCATATTGGATCAAAGCCCAACATTCTAATGATAGGCATTGCGATTGGGATTAGCACCAGAATAATCGAAACCAAATCCAGAGCGAACCCGGCGACGAAAGCGATCAACAGTATGAGCAGCAGCGTATTCCAATCGCTCAGCTTGGCAGCATCAAGAAGGCCTCGCATGTCCGAGATTCCACCCGAGGCTACGAACACGCCAGCAAACATGTTGCCTGCCAACAGAATCGTGAGGATCATCACGGTCACTTTCAGTGTTTGCCTTGATGCCTCGTTTAGAAGCCGCAGAGACATGTTCCCATTCACTGCGGAGAGAAACGCAGCCCCGAACGCACCGCATGCTGCTGCTTCGGTCGGAGTTGCCAGACCGCTTAGAATACTCCCGAGCACCGTGAAAATCAGGAACACGGGCGGCACCAGCGCCAGAAATGTCAGCTTCAAGAGCTCACCCATCGGCGGCACGTCTTCGGTCTCAGACGTTTGCGGGGCCAGTTGCGGCGAAATCATACAACGCGCAACGATATAGACGATGAAGAGCCCTGCCATGATCAGACCTGGGATCAACAGGCCAGCGAACAAATCCCCAACCGAGACATCAGCAATCGGCGCTAGGATTATCACCAGGACCGACGGCGGGACCACGGTGCCCAACGAACCGCCCGCACAGATGGTTCCGGAAATCAGGGACTTGTCATAGCCGTATTTCATCATGATTGGGATTGCTAGCAGCCCGATCACCGTTTCGGTTGCGCCAACCACGCCGCTGGCAGCGGCAAAGACAACGCCCAGCAGGATCGTTCCAACAGCGAGCCCGCCCGGCAAACGTCTCGTCCAGATATGAAACACATCAAAAAGACGCTCAGCGATGCCAGCGCGTTCCAACATACATCCCATAAAGACAAAGAGCGGGACGGCAGCCAAAATATAGTTCCCGGCCACATCCTGAACCTTTGACAGCAGCTGAAAAATCGCTTTGTCGCCAAATCGCAGGAAGCCGAACACCAGAGATACTGCAAACAGCGAATACGCCACCGGGATACCTACAAAAAGCAGCATCAAAAGTGCTGGAAACATCAAGAGTGCGATATCCACTTAGGCGGCCCCTTCGTCTGCCTGGCCGGAAACCAAGGTTGATAGGTTCTTCAGCAGTTCTGATACAGTTTGTGCAGCCAAGAGTACGAAGCCCAGCCAGAACGCCAATCGGGCCGGCCAGACATAAGGGTTCCACAGGCTCTCACCCGACCGTTCGCCGCTTTCCCAGGCATCGTACAAATAGTCGAACAATCCAAAGCAGAGCCAAAGGACCAGCGGAGCGACAAGCAGGTTACCCAGCAGATTTACGATCGCCTGAACGCGAGGGCGGAAATTTGCATAGGCCAGGTCCACTCGTACATGACCGTCGGTTTGGGTGACATACGCGATACCAAGCACAAATAGGGCGCCCATCTGAATGTACGCGGCCTCGTAGGCCCAAATCGTCGGGCGCGTGAAGACATATCGGGACACAACCTCCCACAGCATAGACATGATCAAAGGTAAGATTATCCACGCTGCAAGCCATCCGGCCAGTGCGGTGAAACGGTCAATTTGATGCGCGATTGCTCTCATCTCTCTTATTTTCCGGAGTTGCGATCAGGAAGTCGATTTAATTAGCATCAAAGCTCATCAGAAATTGCTTCGAAAGCAGCACCCTGCTGATTGAGAGATAGCGATTTCCGAGTCAGATTAATCAACCTTTGCCCTAGACTAATCTGCCGCCGGCCATTTTGGTCCGGCGGCAGGATCTTGATCAGTTCTTTCGACCGCGATTAGCGGTAGACATGCGCGTTTTTCCAACGCTTCTGGAATGCGCGCTGATGGTCCAGAACGCGCTTGAACCAGCCGCCTTCTTCAGCCGCGACCTTGTCTTCCCACTCGACGACCAGCTGTGCGACCTTCTCGAGAACGGCATCATCGACAGTTACGAATTCCGTGCCATTGTCGAGAAAGAACTGGTAAGCGTCGGCGTCGTTGTTGCGGGTGGTCTCGTAGGAGCGATGGCCTGCGAGATAAGCCGCCGTCTCAATCGCCGACTGCTGCTCTTCGGTCAGGTTGTTCCAGGTGTCCTGGTTGAACGAGCATTCGCAGATCGCGACACTTTGGTGAAAGCCCGGCATAATAATGTAGGGCGCCACTTTGTGGAAGCCCGAGGACTGGTTCAGAGACAGCGTAGACCATTCGACCGCGTCAACCACACCTCGTTCCAGCGCCTGATACACCTCTGCCCCCGGCACAACGACCGTCGACATGCCAAGCCCACCAGCGATCTCTGCCCAGGCCCCTGCCGTGCGCAATTTCACGCCGTCAAAGTCTGTTAATCAGGAAGCCCATCACAGCGACGTTGCGAAGCGGGCCGGTGTTGCCCTCCGCTTTGAACTGGATCGGTCCATCGTCCTTCAGGATCGACCAGGCCAAATAAAGCAGATAGAGAATTCCCGCCCATTTGAAGGTCTGGAACAGAACCGCGCTGGTATGCAAAAGCGCCGCAAGTCCGGCGATGGCCGCTGCCATGTGCGGTATGATTCCGCAGGTGCAGCCCGCAGCGGCCGCAAAGCTCGCTGTCGCGCCTCGGGACAGTCCCACGCCAACGGTGTAGATCACTCCCGTGCCCGGCGCGATAACGACGATCAGCGACGTGATCAGGAATTCAGCCCACACGGCCACCGCCTCCGAAATTCTTTGAGGCGTAAATGGTATCCGGTGACAGCAGCAGTTCACTCTTGCCTGCGACCCCGAACGTGTCGGCGATGATCGCCGAAAGTTCATTCGTGAGCTTCGCTACATCCTCTGCGCCGCCTTCATGCAGAGCTTCGGTCACGGTCAGGGCACGTTTCGTCTCGGCGGACACAGCCGATTTGCGGCTCTGACGGTTCGCCCAACGGCGTGCGTGAGCGTAGCCGTCTTCGTCCGCGAAGATGACCTCATCCGGGTCTGGCGTTTCGGCCTCGCCGGAAAATGCGATGTAGGTCTCGTCACCGCTCGCCTGTCTGACCTCAAGATCACCAGCCACATGATCGAGATCGAACACTGCGACGGGCACGGCGTAGGCCACGGAGGCGGCGTTGCACAGGTCGATCAGTGGATGCAGCTTGGGCAGCGAAGCATCCTTGCGCAACCGCCTCAGCTGCGCCTCTGACGCACAACGATACTGCGTCGGTTTCAGACCCATCGTAGAATAGGCGCGCCGCCAGGCCTGGATCTCTGGAAAGCTACCCTCTGTTTCGGCTTCCAGCCGCCTAAGAGCCCGCGCGGTCAGGTTCGCGACCTCGGCTGTGACCGTGGCATCCGGTCGTACGCCATCCAGTTCGACGATCCCGGTCACCCTGTCAGGGAAAGTATGTTGCATGTATCGAGAATAGAGAAAGCGCATTTTGTCCCCTTTTTGGGGACACCCTATGCGTCTGACGTGCATTGGTATTGAATGATATTGCAGGTCAGTGGCTGGCTGGCCTGGCAAAGCAAGACGGGGTCAGACCAAGCTGGCGGGAGAAGGTCCGTGTCAGATGGCTTTGATCAGAGAATCCGCAGGCAATGGCCGTGTCTGCAAGTGATAGTCCGGCCATTATCATGTCCTTCGACCGCTTGACGCGGTGTTGGGTGAGATAGGCGTGTGGGGTTGCGCCCAACTCGCGCGAAAACCTGCGAAGAATCTGGAACTTGCTGGTGTCCGTTGCGGTCGCAAAATCAGCGAGCGACAAAGGCGCGTCCCAGTCTTGGCAAATCATGTCGAGGACCGTCTGGACTTCGTTGGAGCGATGGGAAGTCTGCGGGGTATCGGTATTATGATTTGGCTCAAGCTGCGCAGCGAGCGCCAGCATCACCAATTGCTCGGCATGGTCCCGATCCGGCTGGTCAAGGGTCACGGCTCTTATTGCATCAGTGGCCAGCCTCAAAGCCCGTCTGGACTTGTTGACTGGACGGGAGAATTCCGCGTTCTCGACCGGAACGTCGCTGAAATCTGCAAGCGCAGAGGGGGAGAGATACAGCATCCGCCAGTGGCGGGGCTGCCCTCGACGGCCGATCCCGTCATGCAGTTCGGATGGATTGACGGTGATCGTGTCGCCCGTGCTTGCCTCAACCAGGCCCCGCCCGCTCCAACTATCCTGACCGCCCGCGACAATGTATCCAAATCCGAACTCGTCGTGGCTATGGCGGGGAAACGTCCGATCCGACTTGATCGAAATCGCGTCTACTCCCGGCAGAATGGTTTGATGGCGAACCGATTTGTGCATGAGGTTTGATAGCATGGTCGCGATGCGATGGTCTATTCGCGATCCGCTGAGAATACCTGAAAGCAGACCTTCCAGCCGCGACAACGAAAGGCAGCTTTGTCCGGATAATGTTGAAAAAGTCATGGCTTGATGGGCGCTTGAATATTGTTCGAGCTTAGCCGTTTTGCCATTTCAGGCTGGGTTTGGGACCATCTTTGCCAGTTTCCTGAGGTTCTG
>Ga0315321_10003288_pt1 | contig 12571 bp, 7 predicted proteins | sample M180m21515metaG_FD_203464 | JGI IMG/M metagenome (GOLD analysis project Ga0315321, IMG submission 203464) | Ammonia-oxidizing marine archaeal communities from Monterey Bay, California, United States - M1 80m 21515 | ecosystem: Environmental > Aquatic > Marine > Intertidal zone | place: USA... | reverse complement strand
ATTTATGAAAACATCTTTGGAGATATGGGAGTAGATGGTTTCGATTATTGGTTGTTAGGAGAGAGTGCATTCATCAGTGCAATATTCACCCTTGGCCTAAATTCTGGTGCATACCAATGTGAAACCATACGTGGAGCAATTGCTGCAATCCCATCGGGGCAAATGGAAGCAGGTCGTAGTATTGGACTAACATACATGGGGACAATGAAACTGGTAATCATGCCTCAAGCCATCAGAATTTGCATACCACCAATCGGTAATGAAATGGTCAACCTAGTTCTCAACTCCTCACTAGCTATGGTTATTGGTTATGCAGAATTATCAAGACAGGGGAGGCTGATTATTGCCGTAACATTCCAAATTTTCTGGGCATGGGGAATGGTGATGATTTCTTACTTCGTTGTAACTTGGACACTTGCTTTACTACTTCGAAGATTAGAAGAGAAAACAAAAATCCCAGGACTGGGAATCACAGGAGGTGCATGAATGTCAGAAGTTGTCCTTTCAATCAGAGATTTAGAAAAAACCTATCCTGGAGGAGTACAGGCTGTTCGGGGTGTGTCATTTGATGTCCATCAAGGTGAGTCTGTTGCCATAATTGGATCTTCAGGTTCTGGTAAATCAACCGTTTTAAGATGTATTAATCGATTAATTGAGCCTACAGGTGGTGTGATTGAACTGGGTGGAACTCAAATAAATACACCTAGAGCCAATGTGAATGAAATACGAAGCAGAATTGGAATGGTCTTCCAATCTTTTGAATTGTTTGCTCATCTGAAGGTCCTAGAAAACGTGACACTTGGACTAAGGCATGTTCGTGGTATGAGTAAGAGCGAGGCAGATAAGGTGGCTATGGAAGTTCTAGAGAGAGTCGATCTATTGGAGAGAGTGGATGCTTATCCAGGAAACCTATCAGGAGGGCAGAAACAAAGAGTCGCAATCGCTCGGGCTCTAGCGATGAAACCAGAAGTGATTCTCTTCGACGAACCAACCTCAGCACTAGATCCTGAATTAATCGGCTCAGTTCTGAAAACTATTCGTGGATTAGCTGATGAAGGGTTGACTATGATTATCGTAACTCATGAAATCAATTTCGCTCGAGATGTAGCAGACCGAATAGTCTATCTCGACAAAGGACTTGTTGCAGAAGAAGGTCCATCTTCAATAATTAATAATCCTAAAACAGAGAGGATGCAGAGATTCCTTGCCTCAATGAATGAGGAGCATTGATGAAGTTAGCAGTAATCAGACCATTCCTTGAGCGGTCATTGCTTCGGCAACCTTCAGGAAGCCAGCAATGTTTGCTCCTGCAACATAATTACCGGACATTCCATACTTCTCTGCGGTTTCAAAAGCTTCTTTGTGGATATTGACCATTATTGCTTCAAGACGCTGATCTACTTCTTCACGTGTCCATGAAAGTCGTAGGCTATTCTGGCTCATCTCAAGACCAGAGGTTGCAACACCACCAGCGTTGGAAGCCTTACCTGGAGCGAATAGAATCCCATGTTCTTGGAACACTTCTACGGCATCTGGTGTACAAGGCATGTTAGCACCTTCTGCAACAGCCATCACATTGTTTGCAACAAGCATCTTTGCCTCTTCTCCATTGACTTCGTTCTGAGTAGCGCAAGGAAGAGCGACGTCGACATTTACACCCCAAAGGCCGTTTAGAGCAGGTTCGGGTTGGGATATATTGAAAGTGACTCCATCAAAGTGATCTGCATATTCATGGATACGTCCTCGACGATTATTCTTCAAATCCATAATCCATGACAGTTTCTCGCGGTCGATACCAGCTGGATCGTGGATCCATCCTGATGAATCCGACATTGTGACTGGAATCCCCCCTAAATCGAGCACCTTCTCACAAGCGAATTGGGCAACATTCCCACTTCCGCTAATTGCAACAGTTGCTCCATCGAATGACTTTCCTTTTGTAGCAAGCATTTCACGTGCGAAGTAAACTAATCCGTATCCAGTAGCTTCTGGTCGGATGAGAGAACCACCGTATGAGCGCCCCTTTCCTGTAAGCACACCTGTAAATTCATTCTGTAGCTTCTTGTACATTCCAAAGAGGAAACCAATCTCACGTCCACCCACACCAATGTCACCAGCAGGCACATCACAGTTAGCTCCAATGTGGCGCCAAAGTTCTAGCATAAATGACTGGCAGAAACGCATTACTTCAGCATCTGACTTACCCTTAGGGTCAAAGTCTGAACCACCCTTTCCTCCACCCATTGGCAACTGAGTTAGAGAGTTCTTGAAAACCTGCTCAAATGCAAGGAACTTGAGAATTGATTGGTTAACTGAAGGATGGAATCTTAACCCACCTTTGTAAGGTCCAATTGCACTATTCATCTGAATACGAAATCCTCGATTAATGTGTACATTCCCATCATCATCGTACCATGGAACACGGAATTGAATGATTCTCTCTGCTTCAACAATTGCTTGTACTACAGGAAGATATTCCGGATGGGCCTCTATTACTGGGCCTAGGCTGTCAAGGACCTCTTCAACCGCCTGATGGAACTCAGGTTGGTTTGGATCTCGTGCGATTACGCTGTCGTACACTTCTTTCATAGTTTTGTCCATGGAATTCACCGACGTGTTCAACCGATTCTCAATTTGAGCACCGGACGCTTCGCCGACCGACACCACCCTTTTGAATAATGTCCCTACGTATGTAGAGAAAATAAGATCTGAATTGGGAAATATAGTAGTCAATACAACAGATGATGCTCAGCTAAACGTGCAACATTCTTTTCATAACCTGGAAGAGTCATGACGTACATTGCTGCTTGACTGACTTGGCGCTTGCGTAGTGCTTCAGCGATTGGAGTATGATCACGGAACCAACGAGTTCGGCCGTCATCACCAACAATCCTAATGTCGACTTGAGCCATCCTTGGTTCTGAAAGAAGTAATTTGACACTTGGTACATCAACAGCCACATATCCAGGTTCTAAACCAGCACGATGAGCAATTTCATCCTCTACCTCACGACGCTTGGATGAATTCTGTGCAATCTCTATCAATCTCTGAATCTGTTCTGGATTCAATTCATCTTGACGGCGGCTTGTTGCAACTTTGAGCATCTGCCGATACTTGAGGCGACGCATCATATCTCGAGAGTAGTCTCCTGCCTCATACAGAGCCTGCCAGATTTCTGCATCGACACGGCGCTGTAAATCTTCAGGATTGGGTAGGTTATCTGCGCTGCGCTCTACAGCACGGCTAAGCATGACTTCAGTCACTCTCGTAACTCGATGGAAGTATACCGCACTATACATCAGACCACGCGCCATCAACATCCCCTCAAGCGCAGCAAGACCTCCTTCTTCTACAGCCACATCGCCTCCATGGCGGCGTAAACAGGAAATTAGTCGGCGATGATCTACAACGCCATGTTTAACGCCAGTAAAGTGCGAGTCTCGCAATAGATAATCCAATTGATCACAATCAACAGGACCATGAACTAAGTTTCCTAATGTACGATCTTCAGATACCAAATCTTCCTTCCCATCAGTCCAAGAAAGTAAGCTTCTCTCAGTTCCACGAGCATCAGGGCCACGAATCAGGGAGGATACATCCTCAGGCTCTATATTATGTCGTTCAAGAATATCGGGAATTCGCTGACGATTTGTTATCGAGTTTTCTTCACCATCACGTAATACATCGTATTCACCAAGAATAATACCCTCAGTTATTGACATGTGGTCAAGACCTCCGCGCTCATGTAAAATGTGCTCAAGAGTGTGCGAATAGGGGCCATGTCCTACATCATGTAACATTCCGGCGACCTGAACTAGAGTTTTTTCATGTTCATTCAAACCAATAGAATCAGCCATCATACCTCCAATATGCGATACACCAAGAGAATGTTCGAACCGGGTATGGTGAGCACCTGGAAATACCAAATGAGCGAGTCCTAATTGCTTGATGTGACTAAGTTTGTTCATTTCCGGAGTAGCGAGTAATTCAGACCTGACTCCGTCAATTGAAAACTGCCCATGGATAGCATCATTGATGACCTTCATGACTAACCCTGCGAGTCGCCGAGAGAACCATCAGACTTCAACTGAACTATTCATGCAAAAGCAGGCATAATCACTCATTGAGTAATACAAAAGGGAAAAATGGTTTCATTGTATTTCATTTGTATTTCATTTGCAATACAATAATAACCCCCCGCCCCACTCGCAGGCTTAGGAGGAAGTCGTGGTGGCAGGTCACAGTCCGATGGTATCGCTCAGAATTCCCGAAGATCACTTGCTTGAACTCGAGCGCAGGGTCGGATTCGATGGGATGCGAAATAGATCTGATGTGATTCGCGATGCTGTTCGAAAGTACCTTTCAACACCAGATTTTTCCTCTGGCACTCGCGTCGAAGTCGATCTTGGTCCCGATTTGTCTGCTCGTTTGGAAGACTTCTGTCGAATCCACGGTGAGCAGCCGGATGTGGTACTGAGATATGCAACGCGTGAGCATATTGCTCGCGCGGCGGCTGATGGCGCTACTGTCGATGCCTTGCTGAAAATGCGACTAGAAGAGTTGCGTAATCGGGAAAATGGCTCGATTGAAGAATGAGGTGAGAGACTTTGGGTGAGAATGGGATGCACTCGAAAAATGCGGGGGGGCGGCAAAGTCGCCCCTCCGCGCCACACCATATTAATGCAAAACTTACTGTTGGATTTAGCGGATTAAGGCTTCGAGCAGTCCAATCAAATGCTGTTGGATACAGCCCTCGAGAAGCCCCTAGACCAACTCGGCCGGATTTGTCTACAAGAGGGCGTCATCACGACCTTGCAAATCGTGAAAATGAATAATCACACACACACCGTCCCGCCCAATTCGGGCGGGACACCCTGAATTGTCTTGCTGAACCTTGATGATAGGGACGCCTAATCAGACACCATGGCGGTGGACATCTCGGACCTAGCTCGGTTTGAGAGATTGACTCCTTTTAGAGTTCGAGACGTATTGCTTGTAGCCAGTCCATTTGACCATTATTTACTTGAAGAATCCGGATATCTTGCTGAAATCATGCGGCAAGAATACTCGGAACTAAATCTCTCTCAGTCCCCACGGATGATACACAGTCCCGATGCAAGAGATGCTTTGCAGGTTCTACGAAACAGAAGTATTGATCTTGTAATCACAATGGCTAGAGTAGGGGCGATGGACGCTTACGCCTTTGGAAAAGAGGCAAAGAGAATAAATCCCGATTTGCCTGTTGTGATGCTAAGTCATAATACAAGGGAATTAGCCACTCTACATACCGATGAAGGAATTGACCGTATATTTGTATGGACTGGAGATAGTCGTATTCTTCTTTCAATCTGTAAATTGGTTGAAGATGAGAAGAATGTCGAAAACGACGTTGATAAAGGCGATGTTCAGGTCATACTTCTAGTAGAAGATAGTAGACGTTTTTACTCCTCCTACTTACCTCTGCTATACACACAACTCGTTAAACAAACCGTCAGACTAATGGGTGAAGGAGGTAATCTGTACGAGAAATTACTAAGATTACGCGCACGTGCAAAAATATTGCTTGCATCAGATTACCCTACTGCTCAGAAAATATTTGATAAATATCACAGTAATATCATTGGGATATTTACCGATGGTAAATTTCCTGACCCAGATAATGGGAGAGATAATGCTGGTCTAAAATTAGTCGAGTATGCTAGAAAAAGTCATTCTAATCTTCCAATTCTTTTCCAATCAAAGAATATCGAATTAAGAGAGGATGCCGAAGCACTTGATGTGAGGTTCCTACACAAGGAAGATCCGAAACTATATGCAAGAATTGCAGAATTTATGCTACAAAAAATGAGTTTCGGAGATTTCGTCTTCAGGCAACCGGATGGTACTGAGATCGGTCGGTCCTCGACTCTTGGTGAATTAGTTGATGAATTAGCAAAAATCCCTGCTGACTCTGTTGAGTATCACGCTCAACGCAATCATTTCTCACATTGGCTGCGAACTCGCACTGAGTTTACTTTAGCTTCAAAACTGCGACCTATGACGATGTCAGATTTTTCTTCAACAGAAGAATCACGAAATTTTATCATCAATTCAATAAATTCACACTTAATACAAGTTCGCTCACGAACTATTCACGACCACGATTCAAGACGAAGAGATGTTGGATTCCAGAGAATCGGGCGTGGAAGTCTAGGAGGGAAGGGGCGTGGGCTTGCCTTTTTCTTCACTAGGATGCCTGATTTAGGACTACAAGAAGAGTTTGATGAAGTGGAATTCATCGTGCCAAGGTCTGTTGTGCTTGCTACAGATATTTTTGAAAATTTTATTGAAAGAAATTCATTATCGAATTATATTCATGAGGAACACTCCGATTCGGTAGTAAATTCAGCATTCCTTGCAGGTACTTTCAGCGACGAGGTATTGGATGAACTGAAAGGATTACTTTCCCACTTCACATGGCCATTGGCAATTCGTTCATCGAGTCTGTTAGAAGATGCAAGTCACCAACCTTTTGCAGGAGTTTACGCAACTCACATGATAGCAAATAATCACAAGGATATTGAAACGAGGCTGTTGAGACTGCAAGAGGCAATAAAATTGGTATTTGCCTCAACATACCACCGTAGTTCCAAAGCGTATGTTACAGCGACCGCAAATAGTATTGAAGAAGAAAGAATGGCCGTGGTAATACAAGAGTTAGTAGGACGAGAGATTAATGGCCACTTCTATCCACATATTTCAGGTGCTGCTCGCTCAAGAAATCATTACCCAGTAGACCCACTAAAAGCGGAAGATGGGATTGCTGCAGTTTGCATAGGACTTGGCCGCCAAGTTGCTTCAGGAGAAAAATGTCTTAGATTCAGCCCCGGCCAACCAAAACGAATCCATCAGTTTCATAGTACGGATTCGATGCTAGATACCTCTCAAACTACTTTTTGGGCTATACCTATGGAGACTTCGGAAGCACCATTGTCTGCTGACGAAACCGAGAATCTAGTACGGCTCACCCTTACAGAAGCCGAAGATGATGGAAGGTTAAGTCTGGTCGGTTCTACATACATTGTGTCCGACGATAGAGTTGTTGATTCGATCAAATCTCAAGGTGGACCAAGGGTTGTCACATTTGCACCGATTCTGAAATATTCAAGAGTGCCTTTGGCAGAAATCTTGAATCATGTGCTAACTTCTTGCGAATCATATCTTAACTCACCTGTTGAGATCGAATTCGCATTCATTATTGATGAAGATAATTCAAGGCAAATTTTTGCAATTCTTCAAGTGAGACCTATGTTTGAGGAATCTGTTGATATTGATATCGACATGGGCGAGGTCAACAGAGACGAAGCAATTTGCATGAGTAGTAAATCGTTAGGGAATGGAGTGATTGATGACATCCAAGACGTCGTCTATATCCATCCTAATCGTCTTGATAGAATGAAAACTGCTGATCTAACTGACCATATCGAGGCGGTAGATGCAGAATTGCGTGCCGCAGGCAGGCCGTATCTTCTGATAGGCCCTGGTCGTTGGGGTTCATCCGACCCCTCATTGGGAATACCTGTCTCTTGGGATCAAATTAGAGGTGCGAAAGCAATTGTTGAAGTACCAATGTCAGACATTCATGTAGAGCCATCACAAGGAACTCATTTCTTCCAGAATATCGTTAGTTTCCATATCGGATACCTGACAATAACTGCAGATGATTTTCTTGATTTTGAATGGCTTGATGATAATGACCCTAGTAAAGAGATTGGCCCCTTACGCCATATTGAATTGAAATCCCCTCTGAAGGTGGTTCTAGATAGTAGAGATTCAGAAGCAATAGTGTTGAGATGAGGCCAATCTTCTTGGTGGGTCGATTCACAGGATGTATTCTATGACCGGCGGTTCAATGGACTCCGTACTGAGATACTTTGCTCATAGCGAAGTCCGACCGTCACAAATTGACATGGTCAAAGATGGGATGGATGCGCTACTTGGCGATGGTTTCCTATTGGCTTCTGCACCCACTGGAATCGGTAAGACAGCCGCAGCCTTGGCTAGTGCTATCGCGGCACAAAGAACATCTACTGAGCACCTAAGAATACTATTTTTGACAGGGCGACAATCTCAACATAAGATAGTAGTTGACACCATTAACAAAATCAATCAGCAAATGCCTGACAACGAAGGAACACTACGCCTCGTCGACCTGATTGGCAGAGAAGGGATGTGCCGCAACGTTGACCGAATGAGTGGAAGATGTGATTGCGAAGAGGATCTTGATGGAAATTTACGCGAAGAACTGCGGGCAGATGTAAGAAGCCAAATGTTTCGTCAATCAATGCATGTCGATGATGTAATCAGAATTTCAAGACGAGTGAAACTATGTCCATGGGCTACTGCAAGAGATGCCGCAAAATCTTGTGACATACTAGTTTGCGATTATAATCATGTATTTATTGACAATGTTCGTGAAGCATCTCTGCCTTCAATGGGTATCGAACTGGAAAATTGTATATTGATTGTTGACGAGGCTCACAATCTTCCCGATAGAGTCAGAAATGGTTTGGAACGCCGAGCGATAGCAAAAATATTCAGGGATTCTAGATTTGAAGTTCAAGAACACCTCGAAAGAGAGCGAGAGCGCACATCTCAATCGGCAGAAGAAACAGAACTTGAACACATGGAATGGTTAGAGAAAGCCTTGAAACGCTTAGAGAATGATATGCCAAGTTGGTTCTCTGCACGAGAAAAAGAGTTATCCCGTTCTGATTCTGATGATATGCGAATAGAAACTACAAGTCTGCTTGATGAAATAGATGCGATACTTAACGAATCAATAGAAGATACTCATTCAACGCCATACTCTAGTTTACGTAAATTGGTTAAACAATTATTTCTTGTTAAAGTAGAGAGTAGCGAAGATGACGATAACGAGAAAGAAACAAGTTGTGAACGACTTGGAGCATTGATAGCCACATGTGATGAATACAAAGACTCCCCTGCTCTAGTTCTTGTCTTTGATAAGATTCTAGATGAACCTAGAGTCAGGAGTTTTCTATTAGATCCAGGAGTAATTTCAGGCGAATTATTTGGAATATGCAGAGGTTCAATATTGATGTCAGGGACACTATTTCCACCAAAAATGTACGCTGATTTACTAAGAATACCTAATGACAGACCTTTGATAATCAAAGAGTACTCATCACCATTCCTATCTGAGCGAAGACCAGTTCTAATCGCTCAGAATACTACTTCAAGATACACAGAAAGAGGGTTTCAAAATACTGAAAATATTCGAAACCATATTGCAGAAGTTATTCGTAACACTCCAGGTCACGTTGCATTGTTCGCACAGAGCTATGCTATGCTTAAACAAATTCTCGAAGATGATAATTGGATTCCTTGGGGGGTAAGAACAGAAGAAGAAAGAGCACGAATGTCTAAACGAGATATTGGTGAAATGATTCAACGTCTATATCAACGCCGGAGAACCAAAGATAGAGTCTTAATTTGTGGTGTCCTTTCAGGAAAATTAGCAGAAGGAGTCGACTATCCTGAGAATATCCTTGACGCTGTTATCTGTGTAGGACTTCCAGTTCCACCACCTAGTGCAAGACAAGATGCTCTCAGAGAATATTGTGTGGATAAATTTGGCAGAGACTTAGCAGGACGATATTCAAGTCATCAGCCGGCGGTAAACAGTTTACTACAAGCAATCGGTCGCCCTATTAGAAAGGCAGAAGACCGCGCATTGGTGGTGATTCTGGAAAAAAGAGTTTTACAACGACCCTACAAATTCTGTTTACCTGAATCTCTACAAGTAATGAAAACACCTGACTCTGAAAGAACTGCTCGACTCTCTAAGAGATTCTTTGAGCGATTTCCAGATCCTGCAATAGAACCTTCATGAAGCAATGGTTCATCCGAGACGAAGTGTTGGGGGAATTGAGAATCATGTGGGAGAGAGTAGTAATCCATGGCCTTGAATCAACAGAAACGCCATCGGGAAGGGAACTCATTAACACCGGACTTGATGCAACGGCAGAGGAAATGCATCAGAGATTCCTAACAGACCTACCTCACCTTGATGATGCGATTTTAGAGCACCAAGGGGTTTTGACAGAGAGTTCTACTGTTGTAAGTAAATCATTGGAAAGTGCACGTCTATTTGGTTCATCAAGTACTGAAATCGAAGAAATAAATCAAGACACTATCCAACAAGGATTTGACCTTGACCTCCGTCAAGTTGATTTTGAAGGACTAACAGTTAGCACAATGCTAGAAAATGGAGTTAATCTAGTTCGAATAATTGCTCCTGAGAGATTTGGTGGGCTAATCCAAATTTACAAACTACCACAAGGAATCAGTGTAGAAAGAGCGATTATAGACAACGGTATTCTTCAACTTAAATTCCTAGATTAATCAGTAGATTCTAACATATTAATGGAATCTCGTTCTGGAACTTCCTGTAATTCGTCTATTTCTTGTAAAACAGACTGGAGAGCTAACTGAGCATTCTGACGGTGCCCCTCGCCTAATTTGTGTGACGAATACCTAGCTTCCTCAAAGATTCGATCAAGTGCAATCAGTGCTTGCTCACTAATCGGTAGAGCCTTACGAATAGCCATCTCAAACTCTCGGACTGTCTCAAAGTCTCTACGAAGGAAGCCATTACGCATTAGAATCTGACATAGACTTTCATAACAATTGAAGATTGCTTCACGGACTTCATCTCCAGCAGCGAGAAGCTCGGCAGTATAACTGAAAACATTCTGTAAATCATCGAGAGTTGCAAGTCGGCGGCGACGGATTGAAATTGCAACGCCAACTAGACTACCAAGTATCAAAATAACTCCAACAATAGTGGCGATCTGCCAGAATCCAAATTCAGATGCTGGGTCGGCATAAGTCAAATTGACGACTCTAATTCCTGAATCCAATTCGATTCTATCTTGAGGGTCAATTAATTGAGAATCGGTTTCAATGATTAGTCCTAATTCACCCCAGTAATCTTTGTTATAGAAATCCGGAATTGGATCTAAGACAATAAATTCGTAATCAACTACTCCAACTCCATCTGTGATTTTTACGGATACGAAGTGTGATTCAGTAATCTCTTTGGATTCATTAACCAATCTAGAAGTAATCGAGATTCCTTCAACCGGGAGGTTGGTGTCTTCAGCACGGACTGTGACGTTTCCAGAAATTATTCTCGTGCCTTCTCTGATTATATGCTCATCCGGATTAAAGTCGAAAATCACAGGCACGCGGATATATACAATTTGGTCTTTTTCAGCCCCATTTAGGTATCTATCTGATTCGGGAAGAACTTGTAAAACTAGAGTGATTTCACCATGGGGCATTGAAGATCGTGCCGGAGACACTATGTCGAAGTTTCCTGCTGAGGTCCAAGTTACCATTGCAGGTTCTGCAATATCATTCCAAAGAAGAAGAATCTCGAGATTATCCATTACGTTTCCTTCGCCACCAATCTCAAGCACTCTTCCAGTAATCTCAATCTTTGAATTTTCATCACTTCTGATGATTAATTCCGATTGCCAGAGAATCTCAATTTCAATATCTGCTCTTGTATAAACAGTCATATTGTACTCGATTGGAAGATAGAGATTCTCTCCCTCAAAAGTGAAGCTGATGTCATGACCACCCCTTGCAATAGTAAAGCCTGTATTATACTCAAAGATGAAGTTGCCATCATCTCCAGTAGTAATAATTCCAATTTCGATTCCGTCCAGCTTAGCGACAATAGTTCTGCTTTCAAGGCCAACTGAGCCCCATGAGTCGGAATCATACAATCGCCCAGTAAAATTCCAAGATTCCCCTCTAGTTACTGAAATAGCCTCAACCTGTAAATCAAGCGAAGAGTGGAACGCAATAGTCACATTTGTGCCTACAGAGCCTGAACGATAGTATCCTTGCTCTGGTGCTAAAACAGTAACAGAATGGCTACCGATATCAATGAAATCAGTAACTATCCATCTAAACTCCCATTGCCCGTTATCATCAGAAGAGGTGAGGCCAACTAAGATTCCATCGATAAATACCTCAAGTGTATGATTAGCTAACCAACCATCAGGGAGATTATCCTTGACATTTCCAGTAAGTATCATTTCATCCCCGATAGCTACTGGATTGGGGTCTTCAACTGCTACATATGTGGGGCCAAAAACTGTGAAGACAGTAGTCGAGTTAGATGCCAGAATGAATTCTTCACCGGCATAATTGATTTTCAAAATTCTAGGTCCTAATTCCATATTTGGAGGGACTGGAATGAACACACTAAAGTTCCCACTAGAATCTACCTGAATTCCAGTGAGGTACTGATCGTTCATAGAAACCTCGACACTTCTATCACCAAGAGTTCTGCCGACACCATCTGTCAACATGCCCTCAATTAGAAGTAATTCATTCCGATCAACCTCTCCAGGGATTGTTGTCAAGACAACCTGAGAAGTTTGGCTAACATTGAAATTAACAGTCACAGATGATGGCAAATAATACTCAGGGTTTAGAGGGTCTCCTTGACCCATTGGATCAACCCAAGTAAAACCGCCAAGGAATCGTGCAG
>Ga0315321_10003287_pt1 | contig 12572 bp, 9 predicted proteins | sample M180m21515metaG_FD_203464 | JGI IMG/M metagenome (GOLD analysis project Ga0315321, IMG submission 203464) | Ammonia-oxidizing marine archaeal communities from Monterey Bay, California, United States - M1 80m 21515 | ecosystem: Environmental > Aquatic > Marine > Intertidal zone | place: USA... | reverse complement strand
AAAAAGGCGCTACCCACTAATGCGGTAGGCCTTTTTTTTTGACTTAAAATCCTTTATACTGTATTGATGATAAATACTTGTGTCAGATAGTGTGCCGTAAGGCGGACTTATGCTGTACCCACAGCGTAGCTCATAGAACGGGCATAGGACTACTATAATAGGAGAAAAAAATGGGAAGACCACTTAATAAAAGATTATTCGGAACACCAACAGCGGCTGGTTCTGAAATCAAAGTAAACTTTCATAACGGCACAGCAGTTAAAGAAGGTTATATCGTAAAACAAAAAGGTTCAAAGAAATTTGTTTGTGAAGAAATCGGCACAGCAGGCGAATTTACTTGTACGCTAACAACTGGTAAATTACCAGCAAACTTAGCAGCAGGTGAAATGTCAATTTCATTTAATATGGACGATAGTGAAACATACACAGTAAGTAAAATTGCTGGACGTAAAGTTACTTTGTCAGCACCGACTGCTACAGGTACAAACTTGTATGATGGCAAAAGTGTTCCATGGAACTTTGCAACTAGTACTACAGATGGTGCGGCACAAGTTGAAGAAGCTGGTGACGACAACACATTAGTTGGAACTGATGACGACGACTTCACAGAAGACGCATAAGGAATAAAATAATGGAACGACCAGTAAATGTTTTTTGGAATTTTTATAATCTTCTAAAAGATTTGGTAGTTTCTGTAAAACTAGGAAGCTCTAAAGCAGTGCCAAATGGTAGTGTTTTAGAGCAACTTAGCAATACAACATTTAAAGTTACTGATAACGAGGGAAATGAAGGAGTGTGTGAATTAGTTAATAAAAATACAAATGAATTAGATGACAATGAAATGTCATTAATGGGTATTGTATTACATAGTTCAACATTTGTTTATATTGCTTCAATTATTAATAACTTGATGATAGATTTTAATAACAGTCAATACAGTTGGGATCTTGAACACGACTCAACAACAAATGTATTAATGTTAACAGGGAAATAACAAATGTCAAAGGTTTTAAGAATTACAGACGGTGACTATAGGGTTATAGTTGACAATGGTGTATCTGGAAAAATTATTTTAGATACAACTAGTGGATCAGCTACACCAAGAGGAACTGTAGTTGTAACTGGAGACTTAGAAGTTAAAGGCACTACTACAACAGTTGAATCAACTGTTACTACTATTGCTGACAATATTTTAACACTTAATGAAGGCGAAAGCGGAGCCGGCATTAGAGCAAGTTTTGATTACAAAGCAGGTATTGAAATTGATAGAGGTTCTTTACCTACAGCAAGAATTGTATTTGACGAACAAGTTCCGTTTGTAACAGGTGGTTCTAGTGGCACTGGTGCATTTATATTTGAAGATGTAAATGAAAATTTTGTTCCTATAAGTGTAAACAGTATATCGGCACAAGGTCAGTTATATATTACTACACCTGGAGCTGCAATTAACGTTGCAGGAACAGTTGATTATGAAGAAAATGTATTTAATTATTCAGGAGGGGTAATTACTGACCCAGGAGGCGGAATTGTAGTATTAAACAACGATTATATTCCAAACGCTAAAGGTATAGTTGATTACGTAAGTTATGCATTAGCAACAAACTTTCAACCAGGAATATCACAAGCTGATACAAGTGTTACAACTTCAGATTTTTCAGTATCAGGCAGCGAAAGTACAGTTGTAGTTACAGTAGACGGAGTTGTTACAAGTAACTTTTATAGTAATAGAGTTCATCTTGGTGATGTAAAAATACAAAATAATGAAATTAGTACCCTAAATTCAAATGAAGACTTATTATTATCAGCACCTGGAACAGGAGCAGTTACATCTAAAGATGCATTTGTTATTACGAGTTCGTTATATGACGATGACGCAGTTGACCCTGCTATTACTACTCCAAACAGTGGAATAAAATTATATTCATCAAACCAAGGATCAGGCGCAACTGGTTTATATTTTGTAAATAAAGATAGTACAAAAGGTGAAATAATAAGTAAAAATAGAGCATTGCTTTACAGCATGCTATTTTAAGGAAATAATATGGCTATAGTAAACGCACAATTAACAACAGCACAGCTAGACATAATTGACCAAGTTGGTGGATTAGGTGTACCTGCAGGAAAAAGTTATGCTATAACAAATGTTTTAGTATGCAACACAGGAACAGCTGACGCAACATTTGACATGCATTTAATACCTAGTGGTGATGCTTTAAATAATAAAGTAACAGCAGTAGTAAGAGATTTAACATTACCGGGTAAAGAAACATTTACTTTTGATTCAGAAAGAATTGTTTTAGAAGCGGGAGACAAGATTGTATTTGTTGCAAGTCCAGACATAGGATCAGCACTTACAGACTTAGCAGCAACAGTTAGTTATTTGGAAGTATAATGAGATTATTAAAAGCTCAATCAACAAACCTACGTAACATAGTAGGCAAAGGTGTAAAATACGATATCAACGATCAAGTAATACTTGAAAGTGATAATGTTGTTTTAGTCCCTAAAGGAACTACAGCGCAACGACCAGCTACTCCAGTTAATGGACATGCAAGATACAACACCACAGATAATGAATTTGAGTTTTATCAAGATAGTGCTTGGAGGAAAGTAAGATACAAAGAACCTAACAGTGTAGGTATAACACAACAAAATTTAGGAAACGGTGATGCAAGCGAAATTATCTTTGGACCATTAGCAAGTGGAGATTCAGATTATCCAGTTCCAGCATCAGCACAGAATGTACTAGTATTTGTTGAAAACGTATTCCAAATATCAGCAACTAACTATACTTTAGAACAAAACCCAACAACACCACAAGACGGAACAACAATTACAGCAGGTTCATTTAGTGTTGGCTTAGACTATGTAATTGTAACCAGTGGTGACACTGACTATACTACTATCGGAGCAGCAGACAATAACCCAGGAACTTTCTTTACAGCAAGTGGTGCCGGATCTGGTACAGGTACTGCTGGATTAAGATTTGCGGCAGGTTATTACTTACAATTTACATCAGCACCAGACTTAGCAAAACCTATTACTGTACTACATAACTTCGACAAGTAAACCTATAAATACATAGTATAGGAGTTAACATGTCACAAGTCGGTAGAATTTCCGGACCATTATTACAAGCAAATTTAGAACGCAACGGCATCGACCTTGCTTTTAGAAATACTTCTGGCACAACACAATTACTATACTTAGATGTATCAACAGGGCGTATTGGTGTCAATAAAAGTGTACCAATGTACGAACTTGATGTTGACTCAACTATACATACAACAAACATAATTTCAAATGCTGCTGATATTGATTTATTACAAATTAGCACAAATAATATCAATAATTTAATCGGTGATATTAACATTAATGCACCAGAAATTATTAAAATTAGTACACTAGCTACTGATAATTTAAAAATTAATGATAATATTATTAGTAGTTACAATACAAATAGTAATATTGATTTAGTACCAAACGGAACCGGACGAGTAATTGTAGGAGCAGACGATAGTGCAGGCGATCTTGCGTTAAACGTCCAAGGCAATCTACATGCAACAGGTAATATTACATATGAAGGTAACATTACTTTTGGTGACAACATTAACCAAGACACTGTAACATTTGAAGCAGATATAGATAGTGATATACTTCCAGATGGTAACAATACTAGACAACTAGGTTCACCAACTAAACGTTGGTTGTTAATGGAAGCACAGTCGATTAACAATGAAATATTTAACGCAAATACTGTTAATGCAAATGGAGCAGTTCTTGTAAAACGTACAGGTAATATCTTTTATGTTGCCGAAAATGGCAGTGACACAAATGTTGGAGATCATCCAAGCGGCCCTTTCAAAACAATTAAACATGCACTAAGTGCAAGTGATGCAAGTACTGGTGGACCTGTAACAATATATGTTTATCCAGGAGGCTATGAGGAAGAACTTCCTTTAGTTGTTCCAACAAACGTAAGTGTAATAGGCGCAGATATGCGTAACTGTTTTATACGTCCGACAAGTGCTGATCTTGACAAAGATGTATTTCATCTTAACGGCGAATCAAGTATACAGAATTTAACAATAACTGATTTTTATTATGACAGCGGAACAAATACAGGACATGCATTTAGATTTGCTCCTAATACTGTTGTAAGTAGTAGAAGTCCTTATATTCAAAATGTAACAGTTATTACAAAAGGTACAACTACAAGTGCAAGCGACCCTAGAGGTTTTGCCAGCGGAGATGCAGGTAAAGGCGCACTAATTGACGGAGCAAGTGTAAACAGTGCAAGTCAAGAAGCAAGTATGTTATTCCATAGTTGTACGTTTATAACACCAGGTGTTGATGCAATTACAATGACCAACGGTGTGCGTGTAGAGTGGTTAAATTCATTTACATACTTTGCTAATAGAGGGCTGTATGCTGTAAGAGGAACAACAGGACATTTAAGTACAGATGGATCAACAACACAGTTTGGTGCAGAAATACGTTCAATTGGTAGTGCAAACGTATATGGTAACTTTGGTGCAGTAGCAGACGGTGCAGATACACTAATGTACCTAATACAGCATAACTTTGCATACATTGGTTTAGGTAAATTTTTAGATAACGATAATAGTAGAGTTGTACAAACTCAAGAAGTTACTGAATTAAACTCAGGAAAAATATACTATCAATCAGTAGACCAATTAGGAAACTTCCGTGTTGGAGATAATTTCTTTATTGACCAAGAAGCAGGAGAAACAACATTAACGTTAACTGAAGCTCAAGTTGATTCGTTGTCTGGGTTGAATATTACAACAGGCGGAAACACAACTATAGTAAATGGTGACTTTGTTGAAACAGGCAATCTTAGAATTGATGATAATGAACTATTATCTACTATTGGTAACGTAACAGTAAGTGCAGCAAACAATACAATAAATTTACTTAAAAATACTAATATTTCAAAAGATTTAAGTGTAGTTGGTAATCTTACATTTGATGGTAATTTAAACTTACTAGGTAATCAAACTACAGATATACTAAATTTAAATGTAAAATTTGACCAAGATATTAATCCACATACTGACGGTGTACTTAGTTTAGGATCACCTAGTAAACAATGGTTAAATGTTGAAGTTGATAGTACTTCGTATCTTGGTGATGTTTTATTTTCAAATAATATTGTATCAACATTTAACACAAATGCAGACTTAGAACTACGTGCAAGCGGTACAGGCGAAATTAGTGTTGCTAACAATAATGTTGAAGTTACAAATAATTTAGCTGTAAACGGAACAACTAATTTACAAAATTTAATTACTAACAGTTTTGTATTAGCAAATAATTTTAATATATCTACAAATTTTGCAACAAGCAATTTGACTGCTGAAAACTTAACTGTTGGGTCACAAGCACAGTTTGAAGAAATTAATATAGATGGTAATGTTATTACAACAACAAGTACAAATGCTGACCTAGAGCTACGTGCTAATAGTAGTGGCAGGATATTAATTCCTAATGAAGATTTAACAATATCAAATAATTTAGATGTTAAAGGTACGTGGTATACAAGTGATATTAATTCAAGTACACAAATAACAGCAACACAGTTTGATAACAATACAATAAACGTTAATAATAATATAATAACAACTGACATATCACATGCAGATTTAGAACTCCGTGCAACTGGAGATGTAAAACTTAATGACAGTGTACAAGTAACAAATGATATTGAGATAACAGGTACTACTAATATTTTAAACAGTAGCATAACTGGATCAATAACACATATAGGTGCATCTAATCAAACTGGTAATAAAACAATAAACGGAAATACAACTGTTACAGGCGATTTAGAACTAGATCAATCTGTACAGTTTGAAGAAGTTTTATTTGATGATAATGTTATTACAACAACCTCAACAAATGCAGATTTAGAACTACGTGCAAGTGGAACAGGTAGTATAATTATTCCACAAGCCAATGTAAGCATTACAAAGGATTTATCTTTAGGTACATTAAACGCAGGCACAATAAACATCAACAATGAATTTGAACTTGAAAATATGGTTAGTTCAACTGATATTGAAATATTTGATAATGTTATTACAACTACAAATACTAATAGTAATTTAGAGTTACGTGCATCAGGTACTGGCAGTGTTATTTTAGAAAATATTAATTTTAACACTAATGTTATTGGTTCAACGGTAGACAATATAACATTTGATACAGATAACATAGATTTAAATATTGATACAGCTTTAGTATTACCAAAAGGAACTACAGCTGAAAGACTTACAGGAACTTCGTCAACACTTGACGGTGGATCAGCAAGTGTTACAGGAACACTACTAGATGGCGGAAGTGCATCAACAGTGTTTACTCTATCTGACACAGTTTATGACGGCGAAGGTTCACTATCAACTACAGTTGGTGTACAAGGTGATATTCGATTCAATACAGACGATAATGTGTTTGAAGGAACTGGAACTAATATTGTAACATTTGGTGGAGTATATTCGTCAGACAGACAAACAAGCGTAACAGCTGATCCAAAATCAGACAATTTAAGATTTATAATTGCAGGAGCAGAAACACCTTTAGATTCTACAACGTTAGTTGCTGAAATTGCTGGAGATACATTATCTGTACACAGTGTACAAACTGACGATATTAATATAGATAATAATGTTATCAAAACTAATGTTACAAATAGTGACTTAGAACTTAAACCAAACGGAACTGGTACTGTTAAAACAGGAAATATTGAAGTTAAGGGTAATAACATTACTAATATAGTTTCAGGTGATACATTAAAAATTGCATCAACTGGCTTAGGTTATCCAAAATTTAGTGGTACAGGCGCAATTAAAGTTCCTGCAGGTAACACAGCAGAAAGACCAACAAGTCCTGTACTAGGTCAAACAAGACACAATACTGATACTAATATTTTAGAAACTTGGACCGGAACACAGTGGCAAAATAGTGCAGGTGAGTTTGATGCTGTATCAGAAGCTGAGATGGATGATCTTAGTTTAATGATGTCTCTAATATACGGCTAATACAGCCCTTTTATACATAAACGATAAATACTATTAATGCAGTACAGCGACCAATTGTATTGCGTTTACAAACTGTGGTTAGCCGGCAAAGAGCAATAGCTGAAAATTAGGCTTGTGGGACAGGATCCCCGTGTATAGGAGAGAATATGGCTGTAGGTCGCATATCGGGTCCGCTCTTAAAGTCGAATCTTATTCGTAATGGAATAGATTTAGCTTTTGAGACTGACTTATTATATTTAGATGTAAACAACCAGCGAATCGGTATTAAAACCGCAACTCCGACACACGAGCTAGAAGTTGTTGGCACAACTAAAACATCAAACTTAATTACAGATACAAGAGCTGATATTGCTCAAGTTACTATTGAAAATAACACAATTAGTACAACAGCAAGTCAACTAAACTTAGGTACTCTTGATAGTGTAATATATCAGAACAAAGCAAGAATTGACGGCATTGATATTGAAGGCAATGTTATAAGCACAAATGATAGTAGTGCAGATTTAGAATTTAGACCAAACGGCACTGGTAAAGTTGATGTATTTGCTGACATGGATGTAAACGGTAATATTCATGCAACTGGAAATATTAGTGCAGACGGAAACATTACACTGGGTGATGCAGATACCGATAACGTTGTATTCAACGCAGAAGTTGCAAGTGATTTAGTACCAGATCAAAATGCTACATACGATTTAGGAAGCTCTACTAAAAAGTGGAGTAACATATGGGCAACTACAGTAAACACTGATGCACTAAGTGTAGGCGATTTAACTGTTGACGGTATTGACTTAATCCTAAGACAAGGAAATATAATTTATGTTGCTGAAAACGGCAGTGATACAGGATCAGGTGATCATCCACAAGATCCGTATGCTACAATAACACAAGCGTTAAGTGCAGCAACAGCAGGCGATACTATACACATTTATCCAGGAGATTATACTGAAGTATTTCCACTGACAATACCTGTAGGAGTTACAGTAAAAGGTCAAGGACTTAGATCAGTTACAGTACGTCCTACTGTTGGTACTAATACAAACAATGCATTTTTACTTAATGGTGAATCAACTGTAGAAGATTTAATGATAACTGGATTTTTCCAACCTGGCGCAGCTTTTGTATTTGCAAATAATATGATAGTGTCAAGTAGAAGTCCTTATATACGAAATGTAACAGTTATCACACAAGGTAGTGTTACAACTGCTGAAGATCCTAGAGGATTTAATCAAGCTGATGCTGGTTCAGGTGCTATCTTAGATGGTAGTGTTGTAAATGCAACTTCAAAAGAAGCAAGTGGATTATTCCACAGTGTTACATTTATTACTCCGGGTGTTGACGCATTAACGGTTACAAATGGTGTAAGAGTTGAATGGTTAAACTCGTTTACATATTTTGCAAACAAAGGTGTTAATGCTGTTGATGGAACAGCAGGAAAATACAACGACGGAAAAACTAGAATACGTTTAGGTGGAATAACAGGAACATTTGCTGCTGGCAATACTGTTACATTTACATCAACTGATTCAAGTACAGTAGCAACGGCAACAGTTGAAAGTGTAAACAATGATATACTTGTAATAGATGGTAAAAATTCAACATTAATTGATTTTGATACAACACCTGCAAGCATATCAAACGGTGCTGGCGCAACAGCAACTACAATTTTAAATTATGATCTAAGAGATTTTGGTGCAGAAGTACGCATGATTGGTAGTGCTAGTGTATACGGTAACTATGGATTATACGGTGACGGTCCAGGTATTATTATATACGCAATAGGACAAAACCTAGCATACATTGGTAACGGCAAAGAAGTTACTAACGAAACCGAATCAGTAGTACAAGCTAACGAAGTTGTTGAATTAAACAATGCAAAAATTAGATATAACTCAGTTGACCACAAAGGTGATTTTAGAGTTGGTGATTTATTTTATGTTAATCAAGAAGATGGCACAGTAAGTTTTGTAGCAAGTGCATTAAATATTGACTTAACTACAGGTGCATCATTTACTACAAATGGACAAACAACTTTTATTAATGGTGAAAGAATTGACACAGGTAATTTACGTTTAACTGGTAATACGTTATCTAGTACTTCAGGTGCAGTAAACATTGACGCATTTAACAATCAAATAAATTTACAAGACAACGTAAACGTAACAGGTAATTTAGACGTAACAGGTAATGTTACTATTGGCGGAAATATTACTATTGGTGACGAAGCAAGTGACACAATAGAAATTGTAGCAGGTATTAATAGTGACCTAGTTCCAAATTTAGATAGTGTTTATAACTTAGGTATTACATCTAAGCGTTGGAATAACTTATGGGTAAATCAAGGTAACTTTGACGGAATTAGAGTTAGAGATAACTTTATAGAAACAATTGATACAAATGCTGACTTAGAGCTTAGAGCAAGCGGCACTGGAAAAGTTTTAGTTCCAAGTAATAATGTACAATTTGATAACGATCTAACTGTAGACGGAACTGCAACATTAGCAAATACAAACATAACTGGCACTGTTACACTTACTGGAGCATTTAATCAAACAGGCGACACTACAGTTACAGGTGATGTTAATGTATCTCAAGACTTAACAATAAATGCATCTGCGCAGTTTGAAGAAATTAAAATAGATGATAATTATATCACAACTACAACTACAAATGCAGATTTAGAATTACGTGCTAATGGCACAGGAACAATATTAGTTCCAAATAACAATGTTGTATTAAATAACGATTTAACTGTTAACGGTGCAACAACAACAGTTGACATAACAAGTACTGGTGTAGTTACAGCAGATAGTTTTGATAATAATACAATACTAATTGATAATAATGTTATTGAAACTACAGTAGCAGATACTGATTTAGATCTACGTGCCAACGGCACTGGAAAAATAGTTATACCTTCAAACAATGTTGAAGTGGCACAAGACTTTACAGTAAACGGAACTACTACTTTAGGTAATACAAATATAACTGGTACAGTTACACATATTGGAAATTCTACACAAACAGGTAATTCAACTATTAACGGAAACTTAACAGTAACCGGAGATTTAGATGTAAGCGGAGCATTCCAGTTTGAAGAAATACTAGTTGACGATAACTTTATCACAACAACAAGTACAAATGCAGATTTAGAATTTAGAGCAGCCGGAACTGGGTCAATTATTGTTCCAAATAATAATGTTAATATAACTAACAATTTAACAGTAGGTGGCACACTTAATGTTGGAGACATTGACAGTATAGGGACTATACAAGCAAATAACTTTACAACTGGTGATATCTTAATAGATGATAATTATATCACAACTACTGTTACAAATAGTAATTTAGAGCTTAGAGCTGTAGGTACAGGCAGTATTGTTATTGATGATTTTAGCATTAAAGATAGTGGTATAACATCTTCTAGTACAATTACACTAACACCAGCAAGCGGTACAGTAGATGTTAACGGTACTGGAGCAGTTGTATTACCTGTGGGTAATACTGCACAAAGACCTACTGCAACTGCTGGTCAGATTAGATTTAACTCACAAATTGGACGTTTTGAAGGATATAATGGTACAAACTGGATACAATTAAACGGTCTACAAGATTTAGACGGTGATACTAAGATTACAGCTGAGTTAGTTGAAGGACAAAACGACAATATTATTAGATTTTATATTAACGGAAACGTTGTAGCTGATATTGATGCAAATAGACTAAATGCAGAAAAAATAATCGTAGATGACATCCAGCTTGATGGAAATGTGATAAGTACTATTACAAATAACACCGACTTGCAGTTTGAAGCAAATGGTACAGGAAAAGTTGCGTTTGAAAATTTTGGGTTTAAGGATAACACAATAACAAACACCGTAGCTGATGCTATATCATTATTTGAAACTACAGGAACAGGTTATTTTCAAATTAGCGGTACCGCAGGAGTTGTGTTACCAATAGGAGATAATAATACAAGACCTATAGGGGTCACAGGTATGATACGCTTTAACACAAACGATGCTCGTGTTGAGTTATATGATGGAACACAATGGGTTTCGGTAGCAGGCGCTACAGCAGGTATTTCGTTCTTACAAGCGGAAGACATTGCAATTGAAAAGGTATTAATTTTTGGATAAGATATGGCAACAACACTTAAAAACACAGTAATAAAAGATTGCGGGACGCAACCGGTACTTATATACGAAACACTTCCAGGAAACAGAGTAACTGTTTTAGGATTAAGTTTTACAAACTTAACTGATAAGTTTGTTTACGTTGATGTATTGGTTGAAGACGATACAAGCGTAAGTGGTTATTACTTAAAAAATTCAATTTTAGCAGCAGGTACAAGTTTACGTGCAGTATCTACTGGTGAAAAATTAGTGTTAGCACCGAGCAATAGATTGCTGGTTAGATCTAGTTTAGACGACTCAGTTGATGTTATTGTTAGTTACGTGGAGATTACATAATGAGCTATTATATTGGTACAAGTCCTAGTGAAGTATTAGGTGGATTTATTAAAAGATATTTCTACGGTTTACGTAGAAATGATGATGGTGAATTGTTTTTAGTTGTTTCAGATCAATTAGGGTCTGGTGACGATAACAGTGTTGTAATAAATGATATTGGTCCGTCGGAAGAAAACTTTCCGGACTTTGAAGAAGGTATTGATTTCTTAGATGGAGTAGATCAAGATCATAACGTAGTTTATGATAATTTAAGATATCAACAAATTAAATGGGAAGGTAGAAGTTTACTTTACTATATTGAACCAGACACGGGTGTGTTTGTTCAACGTATTTCAGAAGCATATACTTACCCAACAAACATTAGTTCATCCGGGTATGGCGAAGGCAATGATGCCACAGTTATAAAAGCTAATCCAGGGTATTGAGGAAGATAAATGGCAGAGTTTAAGTTAGAACGATTTAAGTATATTTGGAAAGGTCCTTGGGTAGCAGCGACCGTTTACAAACGTGATGACGTTGTAAGAGTTGGTGGTAAAAGTTATGTATGTTTAAAAGGACATACTGCTGATACTTCCTTTGAAACTGATTTAAGATATACACTACCTGATTCAAGTCCTCCAGAACCGCAACCAAAGTGGAGACTAATGACATCTGGTAGACAGTTTGTCGGAGTTTGGGCAACAAACACAGTTTATAACGATAGTGACATTATTATCAAAGATGGTAATGTTTGGGTTTGTAATGAAGGTCATACTAGTAGTACATTTGTAACTGATAGTGCTAAGTGGGATATACTTGCATCAGGACAACAATATGTAGGCGATTGGGTAACAGCAACTGACTATTCAAAAGGTGCATTAGCAAGATATAATGGTATAGTTTATAAATGTATTGAGCCACATGTATCACAAACATTCTTAGAAGATAACTTAGTAACTACACCAAGTACACTTACAGTTATAGTACAACGTAACCTTGAAGATACAGCAAATGTGTTTAATGTAAACGGAACTACACAAGCATCGCTTACTTTAGGTAA
>Ga0315321_10003285_pt1 | contig 12576 bp, 9 predicted proteins | sample M180m21515metaG_FD_203464 | JGI IMG/M metagenome (GOLD analysis project Ga0315321, IMG submission 203464) | Ammonia-oxidizing marine archaeal communities from Monterey Bay, California, United States - M1 80m 21515 | ecosystem: Environmental > Aquatic > Marine > Intertidal zone | place: USA... | reverse complement strand
AACCGTATTTCACTCCCTCCTCGGGCACAAAGTCACTCGGCTTGTCCATCACCACTAAAGGCGTCGTCGGTGCATAATGGCTCTCCACCTGCCCCGGGGCTTCAATGTGGTCCGCCTTCGTCTTCTTCGGCTTGATTACCTTAGCGATTTTTCTCAAATCCTCGCGAGAAATAGGTCCCGGTCTCAATAGTCGTAAAACTGGTCCCTTCTCTGACATCTCCGGAGCGACAATCGTACTCTCAAGGCCATCACGGCAAGCCCCTCCATCAATCACCATCGGGATTTTCCCGCCCAATTCCTCCATTACGGCATCAGCTGAGGTCGGACTAATTCTCCCAAAGCGATTCGCGCTCGGAGCGGCCACCGGAATTTCCTTGGCTACCGCCCGCATCACCTCATGAGCACTCATGCGCACCGCTACAGTCTCTAGTCCGCTAGTCACTAATTCAGGAACATCCTCCTTTTTAGGCAAAACTAGAGTTAAAGGCCCCGGCCAGTATGTTGATACCAGTTCATCAACGATTTCATCGAGTTCCTCTGGTATATTCGCCACAATATCAAGATCGCGCTTGTGCCCAATATGAACAATTAGCGGATCAAAAGAAGGCCTCTCTTTAACCTCAAAAACCTTCGCTACGGCTTCCGCATCAAAGGCATCTGCAGCCAAGCCATAGACCGTCTCAGTGGGCAAAGCCACTAGTCCGCCATTCTCCAGAAGAGCCACGGCTTCCGCCACGGCCTCCCGCCAATCTTCAAAATCCGCAACGACTCGTTTTGTGTCCACACAAGATCTTTAGCAGATACAGCTTCGTGAATCGAATTCAGAAAGGTAGAGTTTTCCCAAGAGTATGCAGAAGAATATTATCCTCATCGGATTTATGGGAACGGGGAAGTCCACAATTGGGCGAAACCTCTCCCAAACCTTCGGCTACCCGCTCATTGACACCGACCAACTCATTGTCGAGCAACAAGGCCGCAACATTCCCACAATTTTCAAAGAAAACAGTGAGGAAGGGTTTCGCGACATGGAAACCGAACTCCTCAAGTCGCTTGTTAAACACTCCGGCCATATTATTGCGACTGGCGGGGGAATCATTGGCCGTCCCGAAAATCGCCAGCTCCTTCGAGAACTTGGTTACGTCGTCTGGCTCATCGCACACCCTACTGAAATCCTGAAGCGAACCTCTCGGAACGCAAATCGCCCGCTCCTTAACAACGACGATCCCGAAAAAACGATCCGCGATCTTCTAGGCGTCCGCACACCACTCTACCGCAATACCGCCCACATCGGCATCGAAACTGACAACCTCTCGTTCGACGAAGTCACCACTGGCATCATCGAGTCCGCGCGCTATCACTTTGGCACCCAAGAATGAATACGGACATCGCCAAGGCCAATGTCAGGTTCGTGGCCCGGCAGCTGGGTTTCGATGACTGCCGCATCGCTGCTGCGACTCGCGCTCCGCACGCCGACCACTATATACAGTGGATCGAAGAAGGACACGCCGGTGATATGGGCTGGCTGGAGAAAAACGTCGAACGTCGCTGTGATCCGCGGGAAGTTCTTCCGGGTTGCAAATCTATCGTTTCACTCGCTCTCAATTATCTTCCAGCTAAAAAACAACCGCGTTCCGACTATCGCATCGCTCGCTACTCATGGAACGATGACTACCACGACCTCATCCAAGAAAAACTCAAGGACCTAGATTTGGCCATGCAAGACATGGGCGGTCTCCAACGCTACTATGTCGATACCGGTCCCATTCTTGAGCGTGATTTCGCGTCTGCTTCTGGGCTTGGTTGGAACGGGAAATCTACTGTCCAAATCCACCGTAAGCTCGGCACTTGGTTCTTCCTTGCCGAACTGCTAACCACTCTCGATCTCCTTCCTGACCCTAAATCCAGCGATCACTGCGGTAAATGCACGGCCTGTATCAGCGCCTGTCCCACCCAAGCGATCACCGCTCCGCGAAAACTTGCCGCCACCCGCTGCATCTCTTATCTCACCATTGAGCACAAGGGTTCTATCCCCGAAGAATTCCGCCGCTCTATCGGCGATCGCATCTACGGCTGCGATGACTGTCTCGATGCCTGCCCTTGGAATCGTTTCGCCAAAGTCTCCCGCGAAACTTCCTTTCACGCCCGTGAAGAAATCTTCTCCCATTCCCTCTCGGACTTTCTTGATATGACTCTCGAAGACTTTCGGCGTGTCTTCGCAAAATCCCCTATCAAGAGAATCAAATTCGAACCATTCATCAGGAATGCCTGCATTGCCCTCGGTAATACAGGCACCGAAAAAGATCTTCCTAAACTCAGAGAACTCTCTACCCACGAATCAGCCCTCATCGCCGAACACGCCAAATGGGCCATTGATGAGATTACAAGCCGAAACCCGGCATGAAGACTCGCTCCATCATTTTATTCCTTATTTCATTATGAGTCTCTCGTAACATCTCAAAATTTTCTCACTCTAAAAACTAAAACCTCCTTTTGGCATCCTCCACCAATCACTCTCAGCCAATATGAAAACCTGCATCCTCCTTCTTTGCATTTCCATCCAAAGCTTACAGCTTCTTGGTCAAATAACCAAACACCCGGATATTCTCATTATTCTAGCGGATGACCTTGGATATTCCGACGTAGGCGCCTATGGATCTGAGATCAAGACTCCTAACCTAGACGCTCTCGCAAACAACGGTCTACGCTTCACAAACTTTTACAATACCGCCCGCTGTTGGCCGACGCGCGCATCGATTCTTACTGGCTACTATCCACAGCAAATTCGACGCGACACTCTAAAAACTAAAAGCGGCGGCATGCGTGGAAAACGCCCTCCGTGGGCTCCCCTTGCCCCGGCCCTCCTGAAGAAAGCAGGCTACCGCTCTTACCACATCGGCAAGTGGCACCTCGACAGTAAACCGATCGCAGCCGGCTTCGACCGGTCCTACTATCTCAAGGATCAAAGTCGATTCTTCAGCCCCACCACTCATTACCTTGACGATCAAAAACTTTCCCCCGTTAAACGCGGAACTGACTTTTATGGCACTACCGAACTTGCCAACCGCACTATCGAATTTCTCGAGGAACACAAAACCAACTACGCTGACTCCCCATCTTTCACCTACCTCGCATTTGCCGCCCCCCACTTCCCGCTTCATGCCCTCCCGCAAGATATCGCCAAATATGAAAACACCTACATTCCCGGATGGGATTCGATCCGCCAAGCTCGTCACCAACGCATGACCAAGCTAGGATTTCCAAAGGTCAATCTTTCACCAGTCCTTCCAAACCTTGGCCCTCCCTATCACTTCCCTGACCAACTCAAAATTCTCGGTTCAGGTGAAGTAAACCGCCCCCTCCCTTGGGGGAAACTCACCAAAGAACAGAAAGCCTTTCAGTCGAGAAAAATGGCTATTCACGCCGCCATGATCGACCGTATGGACCAGGAAATTGGCCGTATTATTACCCATCTCAAAAAAAGAGATCGTTTCGATAACACCCTCATCATCTTTCTCTCCGATAATGGAGCAAGCGCCGAGATTATGGTTCGGGGCGATGGCCACGATCCCACCGCTCCTCTCGGGTCAGCGGCAACTTATCCTTGCCTCGGCCCTGGTTGGTCAACTACTGCCAACACCCCCTTCAAAAAACACAAAACCTGGACTCATGAAGGTGGAATCTCCACTCCCTTGATCGCGCACTGGCCGCAAGGTTTCGAGGCAAAAAATAAATTTCGACACACTCCGGCTCACGTCATCGATCTCCTTCCAACCTTTCTTGAGATAGCCAAAATTGAGAATGAAACTTCTATTATTAAAAGCCCTGGTAAGAGCCTCCTCCCGGTCTTTAAAGAAGATCAAAAGGATCTTCATCCAGATCTCTGGTGGTCACACGAAGGTCATAACGCCATTCTCAAAGACGGCTGGAAAGCTGTTTCCTCATTCAAAGAACCGTGGGAACTCTACCACCTTTCCGCTGACCGCAGTGAAACGAACAATCTAGCGAAAAAGCATCCTGGAAAACTGAATTCCCTCATCGCACTCTGGAACAAAAGCGCGGATCAATTTATTGCCGATTCTAAAAAATAAGAGCCTTTCCAAGGCATACCCCAAACCGCTAGCTTAAAGTATGTTCTTTCAGAAAGCGTTCACGGCAGCTCTAGTTCTTTCATCTCTTTCCGCCCAAGAAAAGAGCGCAACACCTTCAGCAGCACAATTTGCCTTTACCAACCTTTTCAATGGCAAGGATCTCACCAACTGGGTCGACGTCAACACCTCGCCCGAAACTTGGTCAGTCAAAGACGGACTCCTCGTTTGTTCCGGTAAGCCCATCGGGGTGATGCGGTCAGAAAAACAATACGAAAACTTTATTCTCGTCATCGAATGGCGACACATGAAGGCCGGCGGAAACTCTGGGGTCTTCCTCTGGAGCGATGCCAAGCCATCCGGAAACCGGCTTCCAAAAGGTATGGAAGTTCAAATGCTAGAACTGGAATGGCCTAATATTCACAAAAAACGTGACGGCTCGTCAAATCACCCCGGCTACGTTAGCGGCGAACTCTTCGGCGCAGGCGGGATGAGAGCGGTCCCCGAAAATCCACGCGGTTCGCGGTCCATGTCCTTTGAAATGCGCTGCAAAGGGAAAGGCGAGTGGAATGAATACGTCATCGTAGCGGTCGACGGTGCCGTGAAACTTTCAATTAATGGCAAATTCGTCAATGGCATCCGCGAAGCCGATCTTCGCAAGGGCTACCTTTGCTTAGAAGCCGAAGGCGCCGAAATACACTTTCGAAAAATCCAGATTATGGAACTCCCTTCAGGGCGTGCCGCCGATCTTGGCATGACGCTAGATCAGCAGAAAAAATAGACCAACGAGTGAATGAAACAATTGCTGCTCATCTTGATCCTTTCCCCCATTTCTCATGCTGGGCTCCTCGGAAGTTGGATACCAAACAAAAAAAACTTTACCGACCAAAAACTCAATCCAGCAGGTGAGGCGCAAGAAGTTCCAGAATTCGATACTGATGGCAACCTTGTCTTCTCCTCAAAGCAGCACATTCTTCTTCCTGAGGAATCCGCAAAAAAACTCCCCCTCCAGAACTTTGCTATTGAAGCTCGGGTGCGGATTGACCAAGCCCAAAAATGGGGCTCAATTTTGAGTTATAGTCAAGATAATGGCAGCTACGAGCGCGGTTGGATCCTGGGATACAACGGCTCTCGCTTCTCCTTTCGGCTCTCCACCGGTGATCGACTTCTCGAAGTTGCTGCACCTGAATCATTTGAACCCGGCGAATGGAATCACCTCTTCGCAACCTATGATGGCAAGAAGATGGGCCTCTATTTAAATGGGCGTCTTGCTAGCTCGCAGATTGTTACCGGACCTATTGTCCTACCCGATATCCCAACTCCGTTCGTAATCGGTGCCTATAAAGACAAAGATGAGTTTTTCCCAATAAACGGCCGTATCGAGTCGCTTCAATTTCACGATTCCCCGCCAACTCAAAACGAGCTCGCGAGCATCGCAAAAGAATTTGCTGTCGTTCCCTTTTCGGTTCGCCCTGCTGTTCGATTTTTAGCTCCAGGAAAAGCACTCCTGTTTTGGGAAGCTAGCCACCCCGGCAAGGCCATTATTGGATACGGAACAACCCGAAAACTTGGCAGTATCGTCGAGTCTAGTTCAGAAGACTTGCGTCACGAAGTCATACTCGAAAACCTAAAGTCACATACCCGCTATTCCTATCGGATCAGCGCCAATACCGAAAACGGTGAAAAATTCAGCCCCCTCTACGAATTTGACACCAGCATGAACTACATGCCAGCTCCGACTCCTGATAGTGACCACCCTCTTGCCAAAACCTATCTTCGAGATCTTCCTGACCAACCCGGCTTCGCTGTCATTGTAGGACTCACCGATGGCTCACTTGCCAAAGCTATCGCCTCTCAAAGCCAACTCAACGTGACGGCCTTTGATGATGACCTCGCAAAGGTCAACGCCTTGCGGAAAGAGCTGACAGATTCTGGTATTCATGGCTCAAGAATCACGATTCTCCACCTTCCCAACCTCAAGGATATCCCGCTCACCTCTTGCGTCGGCAACCTCGTCTGCACCGAACGTGAAACTCCTCCCTGTTCTACTTCCGAACTCTCCCGACTCACCCGCCCAAAAGGTCGTACCGTCCTGCCTGACAAGACCCTCAATACCCGCCCTCCCATTCCAGGATCCGGTGAATGGACCCATCAATACGGGCCACCATCAAACACCACCTACTCCAACGAACGCCTTGGCGGCGCTCAGGCTGTCGATGAATTGGAGCTCCAATGGATCGGGAGACCCGGTGCCAACTTTGGCATTGATCGGCAACCCCGCATGTCCGCTCCGCTTGCGACCAATGGACGGATGTATCATCAGGGACTCAACCGGCTCATGGCACTCGACGCCTACAATGGCCAAATTCTTTGGGACATGGAAATTCCGGACCTTCGTCGAGTCAACGTCCCTCACGACAGCGCCAACTGGTGCGCAGATGACAGCAAACTATACGTCGCTGTCAAAGATCTCCTTTGGGTGCTCGACGGAGCCACCGGCAAACGCATCTCAACCTTAAAGCTCACCTCCTCCCACCGGGAGACACACGAGTGGGGCTTCATCGCCCAGGAAGGGGATAACATCATCGGATCCTCCGTCCGTCTGGGAGCCGAGTTTAAAAAATACTTTGGGGACGCCTGGTATGACAAAGTCGGCCGCGAATCCGACACTGCCAATGTTCTAAGCGACAATCTTTTCGGATACTCAAAGTCAAACTGGAAAGGAAACTGGACCTACTCGGGCGGGCTCATCATCAACCCGACCATCTCATTGGCCAAAGGTAAACTTTGCTTTCTTGAAACACGCAACACCGACCTTCAAAAATCCACCTCCGGACGCGAGAGCACCAAAAATCACTGGAATCAAATCCACGCCGTCTGTCTCGACGCAACCACCGGCAAAATCCTCTGGCAAAAGCCATTCCCCAAAACTCTCCTACGGACCGAGGAAAAAGGCTTCATCCAGGTTTCCTATGGATCCATGACTTCCGAAGGCTTCCTCGTCACCCTCTCTGAAGGCGACACCCAAGAGACCGGTAAGCACAATGGGAAAGGGATCTTCAGTTACCACTACTTCGACCTTGCCAATGGCGATCTCCGATTCCAATCCCAGACCCCGTGGCGCACCAACCACCACGGCTCACACATTACCCACCCGGTCGTTTACGAGGACCGGGTCTATACGGACCCCACCGGGATCTCCCTTCCCGACGGAAAGCCGCTCGATCACAATTACGGGCCTAAAACTAAATGCTCCGCCACCGTAGGGACAGCCTATGGATTACTTTATCGAGGGATTGATGTGAGCCTCACCTTTTGGTCCAAAACATCTAAGAAACAATCCCACTGGCCCCGACTCCGCCCCTCCTGCTGGCTAAGTGTTCTTCCCGCCCAGGGACTCTTCCTCGCCCCCGAAGGCGGCGGCGGCTGTTCATGCGGCGGCTGGATGGAAACTTCACTTGCCTTTATTCCCAAAAACAATTCCGGCATCAAAGATCCCACACCATCCAAAGAGTAGCCGCCCTTTTCCAATCTCCAGTCCGAGCCCACCTCCTAAGCACCATGTTCCGCTCAACTCTTGCACTTTTTTTACTTTGCGTCCTCTGCCCCGCCGAGGTCTGGCCAACTTATCGCCATGACAATCGCCGAAGCGGTGTGTCTCCCTCTTCTTTACAACTCCCGCTTACCGAAGCATGGGTCCACAATGGAGGCCTTCCCCAACAGGCATGGACCGGACCAGCCAAGTGGGATGCCTACTCCAGCAACGAAGGGCTGCAATCGATGCGCAACTTCGATCCCTGTTATTTCACGACCGCCTCCCATAATCTCATTTATTATGGGTCTTCGTCCGACAATGCTCTCCATTGTCTAGATGCCTCAACTGGAGAAGAGCAATGGCAACACTTCACAAATTCCTCCGTCCGTTTCCCTCCCACTCTCGTCGGAGAACAAGCATGGTTTGGATCCGATGATGGCTACATCTACTGCGCAAATGCCCTGACCGGAAAAACCCTCTGGAAAAAACAAGCAGCACCTTCCGATCGCCTGATCCCCAGCAACGGCAAACTCATTTCGCCTTGGCCGGTTCGAACCGGAATCACAGTTGAAAACGGCCGCGCCTTTTTCGCAGCCTCACTCCTGCCATGGAAGACTTCCTATCTATGGTGTATCGATGCCAAGACAGCGGAACGGGCCTATCTCACCGAGCATCAAGGCGTCACTCTTCAGGGCGCCATGCTAGCTGGCGGCGACCGCCTTTATATCCCCCAGGGCCGGGCCGCGCCCATCACTCTAAATCAAAACGACGGCAAAAAGACCGGAACGATCGGGCAGGCCGGAGGAACTTTTTGCCTTTTAACAGAGGACAACCAACTCATCGCAGGCCCACCCAACCAAAAAGAACGGGACGAACAGTTACGCATCGCCGACCCCAAATCCGGAAAGCGACTTACAACCTTCAACAACACCACCCGAGTCGTTGTCACGGAAGGAAAGGCCTACCTCCATTCCATCGGTAACCTGCAATGCCTTGACCTCACCCGCAAAGCTCAGCTTGAAACGCTTCTCAACAACCAAAGGGCCAGTCTCAAAAAACTCGACCCAAAAGTTGAAACAAATCTCGCTCAAATTGAAGTCCTCAAAAAGGAAATCTCCACACTCCAGACTCAAATCAAATCCTGCCTTCTCTGGACCATTGCTCACCCTTCCCCCTTCGAACTCGTCGTCGCAGGCGCTCAGCTTATCGTCGGTCTCGACAATCAAGTCTCCATTCTTGACATCAAAACCGGGAAGCCACTCTGGCAGCACAAAGTTACGGGAAGAGCCTACGGACTCACTCCTGCCGAGGGCCGCCTCATCGTTTCTACTGACCTCGGCTACATTCATACTTTCCACAAAAGACCGTGAAATATCTTCTGATTTTTCTGGTGGTCACCGCCTCCCCTCTGGCCTGTCAGGTTCCCGTCTTTCGATACGCTCTGGAGCGGTGGCAGTCCGATTCCTTCCGCTTGCAATTAATTCACCGGGGAGAAGCACCGGCCGAATTATCGTTCGAACCAAAGCACCTCAACCTTGAATTTGAATCTGTCAACCTTGAGAAGATCACTCCCAATGAACGCTTCTCTATTATTGGACTCGAGAAGCTCACCGAGTATCCCGCCTTCCTCCTTCACCCTCCTGAAAGCTGGGGAAACAACGAACCGCTTGTGTTCCCTGGCACTAAATCAACTCTTGAAAGCATCATAGACTCGCCCCTCCGCCAGAGAATTAAGGACGGCATCCTTGAAGGGCAATCCACCGTTTGGATCCTTGTCGAAGGAACCGACCAAACCGCAAATGAAGCCATTTTTAAACTCCTCAACGACACTCTGCTAGAGGCTCAAAAAAACATCCAGATCCCCGAAGGTGTCATTCAGGCCGATCAGGCTGGAAAAGTTGGCGAGGACATCAATCTCGACGATGTCCTCCGCTCATCCATTCCACTCCAGATCTCCTTTAAAATCGAGCGGGTCAATCGCAATGACCCCGCCGAACAAGCTTTCCTCCGTATTCTTACCGCCAACCGGCATTCCCCATCCGAAGAACCACTTGTCGTCCCGGTCTTTGGTCGTGGTCGCACGCCAGGCCCACTTCTAGGTAGCTCTATAACAGCGGAAACCGTTACGACAGCCTGTGAGTATCTTTGCGGTGCCTGCTCCTGTCAGGTCAAAAGCGGCAACCCTGGATATGACCTACTCTTTCAAACCGACTGGCAAGAAAAACTTCAATCTGGCCTCGTCGTAATCGACAAGTCACTCCCCACCATTCTGCCCTCGCTCAATGACGAATCGTTACCTAAGCAGGAATCACCAGCAGATAATTCCTCACTGAAATCCTACGTTGTCAGTTCTCCCAAGATCCTCTTGTTGGCAATTCCTGTGATCCTCCTCATAGGTACCATTTTCCTCCTGAAGAAATCCAATTAAAATCTCCGCTGGTTCGAGAATCTGATTACGCCCCTTCATCCATTTTTCATCATGCTCTTGGCAGAAATCAAACACCGGAAATTTAACTTCATCATCGCCACCCTAACAGCAGCAGCTGCTATCTGTATCTGGCTTTCCGCAGAAGAAAGCCTAGCCAAATTTGACCAAAATACCGAAGCCCAGCTCAGTTTACTAGAAGACGAAACCAAGGCTGAGATGATCCAGCTTGAGAACGACATTCGCAAAACAATGAAAGGTCTTGGTTTCAACGTCTTCCTCTTCCCCAAAGGCGAAGAAATCTGGCAAATTAAGGAGCGTGGATACTCCGAACAAACACTCTCTGAAGACTCAGTCCACAAACTTGCTGAAAGCGAAATCGTCACCGTTAACCACCTTCTTCCTCAGCTATCAAAACGAGTTCGCTGGGAAGAACAAAATCGATCGATCCTCCTTATCGGCGTTGAAGGACAAGTTCCTATCGCTCACAGATCCAAAAAGAAACCCATCATGAATCCTCTTACTCTGGGGACGATCAATCTCGGCTACGACCTACACGAACCCCTCGGACTCAAAAAAGGGGATCAGGTGATCCTTAACGACAAAACCTACACTCTTGCCCAAACCTATCCCCCAAGAAACTTCCGCGACGATGGCTCGGCCTGGATACACCTTGATAATGCCCAAAAACTCTTTGACCAACCTAATCGAATTAATGCCATTTTAGCCCTTGGGTGTAATTGCGCCTCTATTGATCGACTCGGCGAAATTCGTTCAGAGATTTCAAAAATCCTTCCCGAGGTTCAAATCATCGAACTCGGTTCATCCGCCATGGTTCGTGCCGAAGCTCGTAACAAAACTGGTGACCGGGCAAGAAAAGCCAAAGCTACAATCATAAAGAGCCGTGAAACTTCTCGCTCCGAACGCGCTCGTTTTTCTTCAGTCCTCTCCCCAATCATTGCAAGCGGCGCCTTCCTCGCTCTCGCATATCTCTCCTTTGCTAACGTCCGTGAACGACTTCCGGAAATTGGCACTCTTCGTGCGATTGGTGTCAGTCATTTTAAAATTGCAAAACTCCTGCTCGCCCGAGCTGCTCTAATCGGCCTTCTCGCAACCGGCCTGACCTTCACCATTTCTAAAGCCTTCTCATTTTCCTTTCCTCCTATGAGTTGGCTTTTCATTCCCACCGTTAGCGCCGCTGCAACGTGGCTCTCGACCATCTACGCTCTCACACGCGATTCTGTTATCCTGCTCCGAAGCAATTGAAAATTGCTAATCCATCACCACCACCCGGTCTGCAATGGCCTCCGCTTCTTTTTTAGAATGAGTGACATGTAAAGCAGTCACGCCCTCCCTCTCAATCATCTTTCGAATTACGCCAAGCACCTCATCATGACGAGCTTCATCTAAACCGGATAGAGCTTCATCCAGACAGAGTAATTGTGGCCTCAGCGCCAGAGCCCTACCCAAAGCAACTCGACGAGCTTCACCACCTGAAAGCCCCTCGGGTAAGCGACTCAAAAGCCCCTCCAGTCCAAGATCTCTTGCCAAGCTCTCCACTCGTTCCTTTATTTCCTCAGGCTTCCAACCATGAAGCTTAGGACCGAACTCTATTTGCTCTCGGACCGTCAAAGAGGGGAAAAGCACAACATCTTGCGGCACTAGACCAATTCCCCGTGCCCCAGGCGGTAAATTTGTCACCTCTAGTCCATCAAGTACAACACGCCCGCCAACTGGCCCTTCGCGTAATCCACAAACCGTTTCGAGGAGCGTCGTTTTCCCGCAACCACTCGGCCCCATAAGAGCGACACACTCACCCTCCCTAATCTCCAACGAGAAGGGGGACAGGACAAAATCCCCTGCTTGGACCGTTACCTGTTCCAAAACTAAAATCCCCCCACTCATACCGCTCCTCCTCTTCCTGCAAGACACCTCACTATTAAAAGGGTTGAAACTGCCAACAAAATCATTAATAGGGAAAGTGCCGCAGCTCCTGGCAAATTGCCTATATTAATCTCAAGAAAAACCGACGTAGCCAATACTTCGGTCCGGCCACGCGTCGCTCCCGCAAAGATTAGGATCGGCCCAAACTCTCCCAGCGCCCTCGCCCACGCCATTGTTCCTGCTGCCACTATTCCCTTACCAGCCAATGGCAAAACAACTCGCATAAATGCCTGCCCCCGGTTACATCCCAAAGTCATCGCGACCTCTTCATAACGCGGGCTAATCTGATCAAAAGTCGTCCTCATCGTCCTAACTGCAAAAGCCGCCGCCACCGGAAACTGAGCCAGCACCACTCCTAACGGATGAAAGGTCATTGGGAAACCAACCTCACTTACAATGCCTTCAAGTGATCTCTGACTCCCCGCAAACACAAAACTCAAAAGCCCAAATAAAATTGCGCTTCCGACCAAAAATCGTATTACAATCCCATTCCCTTTCCGAGCTGCTCCCCAGATCGCAGATATTAGTGCACCACCCGCTAACATTCCACAACAGGCCGATGGTGGGATCCGATTGAACAAAATCAA
>Ga0315321_10003282_pt1 | contig 12587 bp, 14 predicted proteins | sample M180m21515metaG_FD_203464 | JGI IMG/M metagenome (GOLD analysis project Ga0315321, IMG submission 203464) | Ammonia-oxidizing marine archaeal communities from Monterey Bay, California, United States - M1 80m 21515 | ecosystem: Environmental > Aquatic > Marine > Intertidal zone | place: USA... | reverse complement strand
TTTCGCCCATTGTGAATGATTCGAAACTGCTGCCACCCGTAGGTGTCCGGGCCGTGTCTCAGTCCCGGTGTGGCTGATCATCCTCTCAGACCAGCTACCCGTCTTAGCCTTGGTGAGCTGTTACCTCACCAACAAGCTGATAGGCCGCGAGCCCATCCAAGAGCGATAGGCCCCGAAGGACCCACCTTTAGCCATTTCCCCATGCGAGGAAAGGCCACATACGGCATTAATCAACCTTTCGGCTGGCTATTCCGTACTCAAGGGAAGGTTGCTCACGTGTTACGCACCCGTTCGCCACTGTCCGCAAGACCGAAGTCTTGCTTTTCGTTCGACTTGCATGTCTTAACCATGCCGCCAGCGTTCACTCTGAGCCAGGATCAAACTCTCCAAAAGAGAGTTGTGCTAATAAAGCTGCACAGGCTTGAGTTAATTTGCATTAACTCGGTATTCAAAAAAATATGACCGGTGACCCATCAATATAGATCACACAAAATAACTTTCAAAGAACAGCCTCAAAAATGAGAGAAAGATTTCCAAAGAATCACCAAACTGGTATTTCGTCAAGAGAAATTCTTTTTTTTTATAGTTTGATCAAGCACCACCGTGCTGAGATCGACTCGAACCAAGTGTGAACCTCACTATCAACGCGGAAAAAACCTGCCCCAGCGAAACCGTGCTTTATCAGAAAATCTTTCGAACCACCCAAGTTCCGCACCCGTTAAATCATATTCGTACCATTTGGAATCAACAGATGAGAAAAAGTAGGGGAACGAGTAACGGTTCGTCCACACCCACCCGTGTTGCGGAAAATAAATCCAATTATCGTACGAACCTTTTCCATTAGGGTAAATCCAACCAAAATCCCCATGGTAAACCCATGTATATTCCGACTGATAATAATACCCGAACCAATCCAAGAAATACCAATTAGGGAAATGCATCCAAGCAATCGCGGTTGTCCACAGCGAATCCTCAATGTTTGCCCGAACACAACGCAAGCCTCTCATGCGAGAGGGGAAGCCCGGAAGATGAGCCCCCCTGTAGGCAATCCTAAGCGAATTACCTCCTGCCCGATCGCCCTCGGAATAGCTGTTGTAGTGACCACCCCGCGAGACACGGCGCGGTCGGGCATCGTAAAGTTGTCCGACAGTTGGTCCTTTCGTATCCCTGTTCATTGATTCGAGATTAGAGTACCATTCGGCATCATACCAATCCCAACACCATTCACTAACGTTTCCCGTGATATCATAGAGCCCGAATCCATTCGCCATATCCTTGTGATTGGTTGTTTCCCCCCCCCTGCTGTTTTCAGTAGCGTTTATATCTTGTCGTCCGTCAAAATATCCGACCGGAGTACTAGCATTATCCAAAGGGTCACCGCTCAGATAATAATTTGCCAAAGATCCATTTAAAAATGAGTTCCCCCAACTATACGCTTGCTTAGCTGTTGACGCTTCGCCTCGTGCGGCTTTCTCCCATTCTACTTCCGTTGGGAGCCTATATCCACTACCGTTCCATTTCACGTTGGTTTCATTCAGGTCAATGCTTCCCGAACGATAAACAATAGTTTTGTTAGCATCCTCATAATAAACTGGTATCCTACCCTCAAGTTCGGATCTTGCATTGCACCATTTGACGGCATCGTACCAATCGGCCATGTTCATGGGGAACAGCAAATTCGATCCGTTCTGATACCACCAGGGTCCATCTTTCCTCTGTTTGACGAAATCGGAAAACTGATAACCGTTCGCCTCTGCCCAAGTGGCTACTTTCTCCCAATGCCAAATGTTGACTTCATAAACATCAATAAAGTAATCGCTCGTGGAAACGAAGTGCGTGGGTTTCTCGTCATCAAGGTTAGAGTCGTCACCAACTAGCACCTTTCCGGACGCAACATAAACCATGTCGATACTGTCAGCCCTAAGTGCAAAAGGCAACGCGAACATAACAAAGGCAATAGCGAGTGCCGCACAAAGGCCTGCGCAATTTACTGTGAAACTATAGGGCATACTGTAAACGAATTTACAGTATCACACGATTTCTAAGACCTGCGCGAGAATTTACTTTGAAATTTTTCTACCCGACCCGCAGTATCGACAAATCGTTTTTCGCCAGTGTAGGCGGGATGAGAATCCATCGTGACATCTCGGACGATGACATGATGGTCCACTCCATCAATGTTCTCGGTCTTCTTTGAGTGAGCAGTGGATCTGCAAATAAACTTTTTTCCGCTTGATACATCTACAAAGCAAACGGGATTGGAAACGGGATGTATGTCCTTCTTCACGAAATCCCCCCCTTATCCTTGTCTCGCCTTGAAGCGAGGATTGGTTTTGTTGATTACATACAACCTGCCGCGTCTACGTACGACTTTGCAATCAGGGTGTCTGTTCTTGAGAGTTTTGATGGAGGATACAACTTTCATAAAGGATCACTATGCCCTGCATCCCATCCCTCGTCAACGAAGAATTCGAATATATCATGAACCTGCGGGACGGGCTTCAATTGGCATTGCAAAAATTTTAAAAACCATGTAGATCATTCCGAATGTCACAAGAAGATACTCAACCCGCCAAAAGCCGGAACCCCGAAAATTACACGTTTCTGGACAAGGAAGCCCTATCCAAATATACTACTGACACTGGTAAGATTTTGCCGAGAAAATATACCGGTTTGACTCCTATGCAGCAACGCAAGGTCTCAAAACTGATCAAGAAATCTCGGCACATGCAATTGGCTGAGTAAGCCATTGCTTCTGCGAAAACAGAGTACGGCTTCATTGCAGAAAGCCAACTTTAGTCTTTGTATTAATACCCTTTTGGAGGGAGGCGTTGTTGCCCTGCCAACTGAAACGGTATACGGCTTGGCTTCCCTTGCTCTCGACCCCGATGCCGTCGCCAAGATTTACCGACTAAAGGGCAGACCTTCCACCAATCCCTTGATCGTGCATGTTCTAAACCTTGAGCAGGCGATGGAAATTTCTTATCCCGATACGATCTGCAAACTTCTCTGTCGAAAATTTTGGCCCGGGCCACTTACCCTGATCATACCCAAAAAGAAAGTCGTCCCCAACAATGTCACGGCTGGGCTGGGAACGGTGGCAATCCGCTCCCCCTCTCATCCGCTTTTCAGGAAAGTACTGAAATCCACAGGTAAACCACTTGCTGCCCCAAGCGCCAATCCCTATTCGACAGTCAGTCCAACATCTGCCGAAGAAGTAGTGAACTCGTTCGGAAGCGCTTGCCCGCCGGTTTTGGATGGGGGGAAATGTAAAATTGGATTGGAATCCACGGTTTTGGACCTCACTTGCGAAACACCAACGATTCTCAGACCGGGTCCAATATCCCGAACTGCTGTGGAAAAGGTTATCGGAAGAAAATTAGCTAACCCTACCGAAATATTCAAATCCGGAATTCCCCGCAAATCCCCAGGACTTTCAGACAAGCACTACGCGCCCGAAACCCCTGTCCGCCTGTACCCGAGCATAAAGTCATTGCTGGAACTCGCTCCCTCGTCATCGGAGAACTTGATCATAATCCCGAGCAAAGAATTCCTGCCCTCGCTTGATTCCTATTCCGCAACCGTCATGACGCTTTCCGAAAACGGAGACTCTTTGGAAATTGGAAGGAATCTTTACGCTACCTTGAAAAAAGCCGATCTTTTGAAAAAGAAAATCGTCCACCTCTCCCTGCTTGAGGAAACGGATGGCATGACCGAGGCCATAAATGATAGGTTGAGAAGAGCCTCTTGCTCTTGATCGCAGGATAGAATCAGGATAGTAAAAATTCTTCTTGTTTTCGATCTTCAATGATGAAATGTTAGGCTATCGAACTTATTTTATTATGAAATTAACTTGTTCACGCACCCTTGCACTTTGTCTCTTTATTCCTCTTTTTACTTTTGGGCAGACTGAATCTCAGTTACGAGATCCGGAATACCTCATCGAGCAATACAATCAGTTGGTTGCAAAACACAACGCCTTGATCGAAAAGACCAGAGGACTGATTGCGTTAAAGAGCAAGCCCCAGATGGTGGAAGCCGAGGCTGACGATGAACTCCGACAGTCGCTAAATAATGCCCTCGCCCAAGTTGCAACACTTGAAAACCGGCTCGCCAAAATCAAGCAAGACGGCATGCGAACGACAACCAGCAACCAGTACTTGGACGACACCAATGCAAGGCTAAGACGACAACTCCTCGAACTAAAGGCAGACGAGCAGGAACTTGCACAGAGGAACAAGGAACTGACTGCCAACAACAGAAGGCTGTCCAATACCCAAAAGTCTTTCGACTCACAGGAGAAAAGCAACTACTCCAAGATCAGGGATTTGGAACTTGGAAAATCTACGATTCAAAGAAGGGCAAACAGTGTCTTGGCCGAAAACAAAACCCTTTCCGTTGAAAACAAAAAACTGAAGGCTTTCGGGGACCAGCTTCGAAGGGAAAACGACACCCTTAAACAAAAGATATCGGGCATCGGCATTGATTTGGATTCTTTGTCAGCTCGACTTACCGACACCGAAGCTCTCCTCAAAAGCAAGGATGCCCAAGTCAATGGATTGGAAAACAATGAAATCAAGCTCAAGGAAGACATTAACGGGCTGAGAAATGAAGTGGCCAGGTTGGCAGGTGTGGAAGATTTGCTTAAGGATAGAAATGCCAATCTCGCAGACGAAAGTGAACTGGCAAAAGATCGATACCGAGGCCTTGGGGTAGAAAACGAAGCCATGCTCGCTGAAATTGAAACGCTAAGAAACTTGACCAACGAATTGAAATTCGAATCCACAAGGAAAGGCGAACAAATTGCCAACCTGCAAGCCCTCAATAATGATTTGAAAAGCGATCTCGGCGAATTGATTGCCAGAAACAACGACTTCAAGCTTTCGGAGTCAGCAATGAAGGGAGAATTGTCTCTACTCCGCTCCGAACTCACTTCGTTGGGACTCGAAGAGTCTAGGATTTCCGAGCAACTTCTCGGTCTGCGGGACGCAAACGAAATGCTCCTTTCGAAAACCAAAAATCTCGAATCCGAAAACAACGGAAAGGAGGAGGCAATCGATTTGATGAAAGTCGAGCTCCAGAACATGAACACCAATGAACAAGGTTTGGTGTCCAAGGTTCGTAATATCGATACGCAAAATCAAGCCCTGCTCGAAGAATCAAGTGCCCTTAAGGACGAGAGCGACTTCTACAAGGACAAATCTCGGCAATTGGAAATTCAGCTCACTCAAGCCGTGGGCAATGAGAGAATTCTTAATGAAAACATCAGGACGATGGAAGACCGTAACATTCAATTGCAAAGTGAAGTCGCCCGACTCAAGGACAGTGGCAGCAGAGCCTACGAGGAACTTGCGAGAGAATCCCAACAACTACAACTACAACTCAATGAGATAGCGGGAAGAGAGTTGGCCTTGCAAAACAACTTGAAGAATTACGAGTCCGATAACAATCGTTTGCAAAATGATTTGCTCAACAGTCAAAGCAGGGAAAACGAATACAATCGCCAGATCGCCATTCTTAACGCCGACAACAACAATCTAATGCAACAAATCGAGGCGACTCAGCAAATGCGCATACGCTTGAGAAATGACATGATTGGCGTGATTGATCAAAATGACGATGGAAGCGGATCGGTTCTCAGAGATCGAAACTAATCAAAGGGCAACTCAGGCACCAAGGAACTCGCCCATCTTGCGGAATTTGTCATACCGTGAGCGGACAAGTTGATCCCCTTTCATTTTCGACAACGAGGTCAACTCTTTCGTCAGGGCTTCAGCAACAGTCTTAGCGGTCTCGTCCCAGCATCTGTGCGCTCCTCCAATGGGTTCGGGCAGGACTTCGTCCACGATACCCAACTTGAGCAACTCATCGGCATCGAGTTTCAATGCCTCCGCTGCATCAGAAGAAAATGCACGGTCCTTCCACAGGATGGCGGCACAGCCTTCTGGGGAAATCACAGAGTAATAGGCGTTTTCAAGAATCATGACTCGGTTCGCTACGGCAACCCCAAGCGCACCACCGGAACCTCCTTCCCCAATAACCAGTGCAATAATGGGAACCCGGAGGGAAGCCATTTCCCTCAAATTTACCGCAATCGCCTCGGCTACGTGTCTTTCCTCGGCTCCAATTCCGGGAAATGCACCCGGGGTATCTATAATCGATATAATCGGCAATTCGAATCGGTCGGCCATTTTCATGAGCCGAAGAGCCTTTCGGTAGCCTTCGGGATTAGGGCAACCGAAGTTCCTCTTTAGATTTTCCTCGGTATTTCTTCCCTTCTGCTGACCAAGGACCATAACCTTGCGTCCATTCAGCTCAGCTGGTCCACCCAGTATAGCTGCATCCTCCTTAAAAAGTCGATCTCCATGCAGTTCCTCGAAATCAACAAACACTCTTTTTACATAGTCCAAGGCGTATGGGCGGTTTGGGTGTCTCGAAAGCTGAACCTTTTGCCAAGAAGTCAAATCGGAGTAAACATCCTTTTTCGTCGATTCAATCTTTCTTTCTATTCCCTTGATCTCATCAGAAAAGTCCAAATCAGTATCTCGTGAAGATTGCATCAGATCCTCCAATTGCCTCTCCAAGTCAAGCAAAGGTTTTTCAAATTCCAGACTGTGCTTTTTATTTTGCATTAGCGCTATTTGATAAAATAAATGGGATACGCTCCATGTTTTCTGTTCTAATGGCTCTGCTCGTCTTCGGCAAGTTCTTCCTTCCAACCAAGAATCCTGGCCTTGCTCGTTGCTTCCTCCGCCCCCTCCTTGTCTCCCTTCCTGACGAGGATTCGAGCCAAGCTGACCATCAGGGACAAATCGTCCGGAGCCACCGAGAGTGCACGCCGACAAGTGCTCTCGGCATCCTCAACCTTTTGCATAGACAATAGAACCTCGGAAAGCGCCCTCATTGCATCTACGGAAAGAGGGTTTTGAGCCAGACTTTCCTTGAGCAATGCTTCCGCCTTTTGGTCCTCCCCCATTGAAAACGCCAAAATAGCCTCGTCAACTCGATCTGTAATATCCATTGTCTACCCATTCTCCAAAGACCCGCGCATTGTTCAACACGAAACCACAATCGATGGGGCGTAAGAGCTAAGTTCTTGTAATACTCTTCCCTACCATACATCATTGATTCACGTTTGCCAAACCACACCTGTCCAAAACCATGCTGTCCAACAACGCCGAATTTAAAAACTTGCTGCTCCTTCATAGCCGGGACCGCAGGAGCAAAAGTTTGGAGAACGAACTCCAAAACTTACCCAAAGCCATGGCAGCTCTTGACCATTCGATAGATATCGAAAAGCAATCCATTGCCATTGCGACCACCGAATTAAGGACTTTGGAAACTCGCAACAAAACATTGGATGGAGAAATTACTTCTCTTGGTGAACAAATTGTCCGGCAAAAGAACAAGCAACTTGAGGTTAAGAAAAACGAAGAGTATCAAGCTCTTGAAAATGAAATCGCAAACCTCGCTTCGAAGGTAAATGAAAAAGAGGACGAGCAGATCGAAGTCCTCATCAAAATCGATGATGCCCGCCAAACCGCAAAAATCGCAGAAGAAAAGATTACGCTTCGAGTAATTGATTTGGAGAAGCAACGGGTTGAATTGGATGACAGAGAAAATGAACTGAAGCAAAATATCGAAGAACTCTCTCAGGAAATCTCTCTGTCCCGGCAAGAAGTCGAGATGCCGATGCTGGAGGTTTACGACCGGACGAAAAAAATCCTGACCAAACCTCCCTACATAGCGCCAATCGAAGACCAAAAATGCTCCGGGTGCAACCTGCGGGTGTCAAATGACGTAATTTCATCCGTTCTCGTTGAACAGAAACTAACCCAGTGCGACCAATGCGGACGCATTGTATATGTCGAGAGATAATTGCACCCTTGATTAAAATGTTCCTCAGGCAAAGCACAGAAACTTCATTATTTTTCCGAGAAGCGGTCATTCGCTGTTCTTGCTCATGCAGGAGCAGAGGAAAGTCCGGACATCGCAGGGCAGGATTCCCCGTGAAATCGGGGGGGACTTGCGTCAAGGCAAGTTCACGGCAAGTGCAACAGAAAGCATACCGCCCTCTAGCGAGGGCAAGGTTGAAATGGTGGGGTAAGAGCCTACCGCCACTAGGGCAACCTAGTGGGCAATGTAAACCCAATCCGATGCAAGGTGAAATAGGAAACCGGGTTGCCCGCCCAATGGTTTCGGGTACGCCGCATCCCCCGAGTGGGGAATCAATGCTCGCATTGATAGATAAATGAATGACTATTCGAACCGTTTATCGGGCGAATAACAAAATCTGGCTTACAGCTTCTCGGAATTCACTTTCCCATGTTTACTTTTGAAATTGACGATTAGTAGAAAGGATGCAAAATCCCCACCGCTTATGGCTAACACAAAATCCGCACTTAAGAACATTCGTAAGAACAAAGCCCGCTACTTGCAAAACCGGGCTACCTTGAGCCGACTCAAGACTCTGGAGAAAAAGTTTCTTTCTGCGGTTGCCGACAAGAGTGCGGACCCTGCAAAGGAACTCGCTTCCTCTTTCATTTCCGCATTGGAAAAAGCAAAGAAAAACAACTTGGTGCACGCAAACAAGGTTTCCCGAAAGAAATCACGCTGTGCCGAATTGCTTGCTGGACTTGGAAGCTAAGTTTCTTGCGTCTTAAAGCGTCACTGACTTTACCATTCTCAAATATGGCGAGAATCGTTCTCGTCCTTACTTGAGTAACCCTTCTCTTGGCGTTCGTGATTTACTTGGTTCTTTTTCAAGTATGCTTCGTGGATGTCTTCGGCACTCATACCCATGACTTGAGCCAACGAGATAAGGAAATGAAACAAGTCGACAATTTCAACCTTCGCATTTTGCTTGTCGAATGCTTGGTAGTTCGCCCACCATTTCCATGGGACTGAATCCGTCAATTCGGCAAGTTCCTGTTGCATTGCTCGAACATAGTTCAGAATCCACTTTGCACGCTCATCATCATCCATGTCTTTCATGTTAACGCCAATTCGGGCGTTCAGTTGTTCCTGAAGATCGAAAATATTCTCAAGTTTGTCCATCCATCCGATAAGCACTAAGACCTGCAATTAGGCAAGTGGTTTTAATTAGTCGATCTCGTTCTTTACCCTTGTGTGAAAAGCCATGCGGATGTAAAGAAGAACTTGATAAGTTACCGACAAGGAAGAAACATCGAGAAGCTTGCCCAAGGTAACGAAGAATGAAAAGCCGCCAAATGAATTGGCACTTGTAAATCAAGTGACGTGAACGATTCGGTGGATCTAGAAAATTAAACAATCAAACCCGCACGATCACCCAAATCCATGAAATCAAAAATTCGATCACGTTGGTATCGATCCAACGAAAAACCGCTGGAATCGAATACCTCGTCTGCCAGCACCCAAGCCCCATTTGGTGAAATAAACCCTGCGGAAGGGAATAATTTGACCGACGACTTAAGCAATGCCACCCCTCCGCCCACGAGTGACAGGAACGAACGACGCCCCAAAGACGATCGTGAAAGACGACCAAGAGAAGATCGTGAAAGACAACCGAGGGACGGTCGCGAAAGACGATCCAGGGACGGTCGCGAAAGACGATCCAGAGACGATCGCAATGAAAGTGGAAAAAGAGATTCCCGGAAACAAACCAGAAGCGATTCCGATGAACGTCCGCAACGAAATGATAAAACAAGAGGTGAAAGGCGCAATCTCAAGGAAGGCGAGCGGGATTCAACATCGCAGAAGAAACACAGAAGTGGCGAAGAAGATCGCAATCAAAAGAAAAGATCTCGCAACAAGAACAGAAATAAGCGAGGGGAGCGAGGCAACCAATCCAATCCTCGAAAAGACCGACGCACCGAAAACGAAAAAAAGAAACAGGTTCCCGAAAAGAAGGGCATCGGTGGTTTCCTCTCCAAACTTTTCGGCAAATAGGTTCCCCTAGGAATGCAAAAACAAAGGGTCCACGCCCACAGTGGAAGTCTTTAGGATACGAGGAGGGGAAACCCTTGAAGGCTCGGTAAAAGCAAGCGGTTCGAAAAACGCCGCTTTACCTCTTTTTGCCGCCACCTTGCTTTCTTCGGAGGAAAGCATCTTGGAAAACGTCCCCAATCTCAGTGATATTCGCTTTATGGCTGAGATCCTGATCGAGTTGGGTGCGGAGATCGAAAGGTTGGATCCAACCACTTGGAAAATAAACCCCCGATCCATCGTTCATTACGCACCCTACGAATTGGTTCGTAAGATGCGTGCTTCCGTATGCCTCTTGGGTCCGCTTACAGCGAGATTGAGGCGTGCTGAAATCCCAATGCCCGGAGGCTGCGTCATTGGAAACCGCCCCATCGATTTGCACCTGCGGGCAATGGAGAGATTGGGAGCAAACGTTGAATTGAAAGCCGGCGTCATTCAGGTTGAAGCCAACAAATTGAAGGGGAACTCGATTTTCATGGGAGGACGACACGGTAGCACTGTTACGGGGACTGCAAACGCCATCATGGCGGCAACCCTTGCCCCCGGAAGGACAACCATAGACAGCGCTGCTTGTGAACCCGAGATAACGGATCTCTGCCGTATGCTGACAAGCATGGGTGCAAAGATTCAAGGAATTGGCTCCCACATGATTGAAATTGAGGGGGTGGAAAGTCTGAGGGGATGTCGGCATAGCGTCATTCCGGACCGGATCGAAGCGGCGACCTATGTGCTTGCGGCAGCCATTACCAATGGTAAAGTTTTGGTCAGGGAGGCAAGGGCTGATCATCTGGGTGCTTTTCTCAACGTAATGTCAGATTCCGGAATCAACGTGGAAAATATCGGCAGCGACATCTCGGTTGAGGCTTGCAACGGTGATTTGAAATCCTTTGAAGCCATTACCCTTCCCTACCCCGGTTTTCCGACCGACCTGCAAGCGCAAACCTGCGCATTGGCCTGCCGGACGAACGGGCTGAGCATTTTGACCGAAAGGGTTTACCCAAGCCGATTCATGCATATCCCGGAACTTTTGCGAATGGGGGCGGAAATTTCTCTGGAGGGAACAAGCGCCATTGTCCGGGGAGGGAAACCTTTGACGGGAGCGCCGGTAATGGCTTCCGACCTGAGGGCAAGCGCCGCTTTAATCCTTGCGGGACTCGCAGCCGAAGGAGAGACTTGGGTTCAAAGGATTTATCACCTTGATCGCGGATATGACTCATTCGAAAGGAAACTACAAGCACTGGGAGCCCAAGTCGAAAGGTTGCCTGAGAGCGAGATGCCAAAGGCTTTTCACTCTCCTTCCGCCTAGTTTCGGTGGTGCTTGTTGAGTGATGAGCAAGGATACCACAGAGGCCACCGAAAGCTTCCAACCATCACCTGATGTAGACGCAGCCCTTCGTCCGCCTTCCTTTGAAGACTTCACCGGACAATCCAAGACCATCGAACGGCTCAGCGTCATGGTAGGGGCAGCCCGGAAGAGGGAGGAATCCTTGAAGCACATTTTGCTTTGCGGACCACCTGGTCTTGGGAAGACCACCCTTGCCCACATCATAGGCAGGGAACTCAAAAGAGAAGTGAGAATTACTTCAGGACCGGTTATAGACAAACCTGGAGACTTGGCCGGATTGCTGACCAACCTGCAGGAAGGAGACCTTCTCTTTATCGATGAGATTCACCGCATACCCAAAACCGTGGAAGAATATCTTTACTCGGCAATGGAAGATTATCGCATAGACATAATGATCGACCAAGGTCCTAACGCACGAAGCGTAAGGTTGGAAATCCCAAGGTTTACCTTGGTCGGTGCCACGACAAGGGTCGGCTTGCTCACCTCCCCTATGCGAAGTCGTTTCACGCTTCAAACCAGACTGGATTACTACAAGAGAGAAGAGCTTACCAAGATTGTGCTCAGAAGCTGCAAACTTCTCGACTGCCCGATCGATCAAGAAGGAGCCAAGGAGCTTGCAGGAAGAGCGAGAGGAACGCCCCGCATCGCGAACAACCTGATCCACTTCACAAGAGATTACGCGGAGGAAAGAGCCAATGGTGAAATCACTCGTGAAATCGCATGTGACGCCTTGGAGCTTTTGGCCATCGATAGCCATGGACTGGACGAAATGGACAAGCGAATCCTTTCAACCATGGCCAAGAACTACAAAGGCGGACCTGTGGGACTTGGTACGATCGCCGTTGGCGTGGGAGAGGAAGAACATACCCTGGAAGAGGTGCATGAGCCTTTTCTCATACAGGAGGGATACGTCAAGAGAACGGCTCAAGGTCGGGTTCTTACGCCCAAAGGTTGGGAAATTTCGGGTTTCAAGGACGGACAATCATCCATTTCGGATCAGATGGAACTCATGTAAGGCTTAACTTCTTTTTGAAGAAGGGAAAAAGATGCCTGAATGAAGAAGCGTAACATTGAGGAGATCGAGCCAGCTCGACTTCCATTTCATCCAATCTGAGCTCAACCGTTTCAATAATTTCTTCCGGGCATGGGGTCACCTTACTCAAAGCACTCGCCTGGTATACCCTGACGAACTCGTTTCCCGTTTCCGAACATTGGCTACACCGGAAAACTTCCTCTATTTCGGATCGAGCCAGTTCAAGTCCAAGTTCCTCCTTGC
>Ga0315321_10003278_pt1 | contig 12595 bp, 7 predicted proteins | sample M180m21515metaG_FD_203464 | JGI IMG/M metagenome (GOLD analysis project Ga0315321, IMG submission 203464) | Ammonia-oxidizing marine archaeal communities from Monterey Bay, California, United States - M1 80m 21515 | ecosystem: Environmental > Aquatic > Marine > Intertidal zone | place: USA... | reverse complement strand
CCTTCGGCGCAAAGGCAAAGGACAGTACGCATTATCTAAATTACATGCCTTCATTTCTTCTCGGAAAAGGCATACTGTAGGTACCTGAACAAAGACCAGATCAGCAGACCTAATGAGAACGTACCGAAACTGTGGCAGATCGCTCCTTCGGGAAACCAGAGGACTATATCGGTATGCCAATCTTTCATGCTGACAATTCGAGGCCACCAGCAAATAGGATAGAAGCTCAAGACTAGAATTGCTCCATAGAGTGCGATTTTTCCGCCAACCCTGGAAATTTCAACAAAATCAGAGTTTGATTTTTGCTTTCTAAAAAAAGCCGCGATTGCCTTCGTCGAGTACCTGAAAAAATTATCAGGAAAAGTCGCAAGGAGAAGGGATGGGACAAAGAAAACAATGCACAAGGCATCCACGTGAAAAAATAGAAGCGGGCTTATGCCGAATAATTCTCCAAGAATCTCAAAAATTCCATGAATTCCAAAAAACCAGATAATTGTAATAAGAATCAAACCAAGGGAAAGCTTGGCAAAAGCTAAGCACCGTCTACCAAGTCCTTCCTGTTCCATGTCTACCTTCTCATTTAAGTCCGGGAATTGCGGGAGTTTGAACGTGTGTTTTTGAAAAAGCGAAAAAAGGCAAAGTGTCATGGCAAGGAGAGCGACCCAAAATGCCGGAATCGCCAAAGTTTTCATTTTCACCGGATCGGGGAAGGAAAAAATCGCGAAGACCGTCCCTACGACCAGAGCCAACAGACCGATTCCCAACGTCAAATTTCCAAGGGTTGCAGAAATCTCTGCATGCTTGAGGTTGCTTGAACGATTTGAAAAACAGTTGGCCATCGCTGCAGGAACATATGACAAAAAATCCTTACCAAATCTAATAAGCAGGAAAAGAGGGGGAACAAAACTCACTGCGACAACCCAAATCATTGTTCCTGCCGTTATTTCATTTTGGGAGATTCCCAAGAGGAAGAGGAAGAAGACTAGGAAGAAAAACGCCGAAAACAATCCGAGCACCCGAAGAAGAGAAAACTTTCCTCTCTCCACTGAGCCTGAAGATGGATCGGACGGGGGTTCTCCCAAGAGTGAATCCATGCTCTCCGGTTCACTATCCATGATCATGCGAAGGGGCAGAAAAAGCCCGAGCACCCGGGTCCGTCCATAAAATGGATTTTCAAAGTCTTTGGCAAAGCTGTAAGTGGAGTGAGATAATTACTCTTTTTTCGTGGTTCTCGATTGCGAAACAATACATTGCAGGCATTCTCTCTAGGGAATGCTTAGATGGCTTTCAAGATTTTCGCGAACTCGAATATTCGCACTGTTTGCAACCATTTCTTGCGCAGGCATATCGCTTCAAGGCATGGAGGGGTTGCGGGTACTTAAGGAAAATTGCTTTCGGTGCCATGGGGAGGAGAATCGAAAAGGGGGATTGGTTCTGACCTCGCGTAAAATGGCCCTCAAAGGGGGCGACGAGGGCAAGGTGATCGACCCGGAAAAACCCGAAGAAAGCCGGCTCTTGAAACTTATCAAGGAAAATGGTGATCCGCACATGCCACCGAAAAAGCAATTAACGGCAAACGAGATTCAACAGGTTACCGAGTGGCTGTCCAAGGGAGCAACCTGGGATCCGGAAATATTAGCGGAATTGCCGGAAAGGAAAGTGGGAGAGTGGCGAGAACTACCGAAAGGGTTTCTTCCCGTGGGAGCGTTGGCAACTTCGCCGGACGGAACGAAATTGGCGGTAGGTCGCAGCAAAGCGGTGGAACTGTTTGACTTATCGGAAAAGGATGCCAACAGCTCGGGAGTTTGGAAAGGGCACAGGGATGAGGTACGTTCCTTGGCATGGAACCCGGACGGGAAACTTTTGGCATCCGGAGGATTTGGCCGAGTACTCGTTCGCGATGGAAAAGACGGTAAGCTGATTCGAAAACTTGAGGACGGTTTGTCCGGCAGGATCACGGGACTGACCTTTGCGGGCAATGACGGAAAATGGATGGTTGCTGCAGACGGCGAACCCACGGTGTCGGGTCGCCTAGTGATTTTCAATACAAAGACTTGGGCGCGAACCAAGACGATTCGAGCTCATGGCGATTCCATTTACGGTCTTACCTCCAGCCCGAACGGGGAATTAGTGGCAACGGCAAGTGCGGACACGTTGGCCAAGCTATGGAAGAGCGGGTCTTGGAAGTCGGCAGGAACATTGGAAGGACATACCGAGTACGTAACGGCGGTTACTTTTGCTCCGGATGAAGAGCGTATCGCAACAGCGGGGGCAGATGCCTCGGTCAAGGCATGGAAGGTTGATACACTCAAGGAATTCAGCACCTTTTCCGGCAAACAAGCAAAGCTGCCCAAAACGGGTTTGTTATGGAAAATGAACCCCACGAAGGAAAAGCCGGAGAAGGAAGATGATTGGATAGTCACCGTGGGAGCGGATGGAACGCCAAGAGTTTTCACTGATTTGATCGAGCATGAGGGAGCGCAAACCTCAACCGGTGCCAAGGAACGCGCGTGGACCAATAATGAATCCGGGCTTACAACAGTAGCTTTTTCGGAATCGACCAAACAAGTGATCACCGGCGACGTTCAAGGCGTAATCACCATCTGGGATAAAAACGGGAAAAGCCTCAGGCATTTGAAACCCAAACCTACGGACAACAATGCGACAGCCGAAGATGGCTTAATTAGCTTCCGCAACGATGTCTTGCCAATACTTTCCCGTTCCGGATGCGCCGGGGGCAGTTGTCATGCAAAAGCGGGTGGCCAAAACGGTTTTCAGCTTTCGATTTTCTCGTTTGATCCCAAGAGCGACCATCGAGAAATTGTTTGGGACTCCGCAAGTCGAAGAGTAATGCCGGCGGCTCCCGAGGAAAGCCTGTTGCTTCGGAAGCCGACGCAGGCAATCGATCACGAAGGCGGAAAACGTTTCGAGAAGAACTCGGCATTCTACAAGGTGATACGGGACTGGATTGCACAAGGAGCACCCTACTCCGCCCCCGGGGAACCCGAGCTTACTGCAATCACAGTGACACCTGCGAAAGGTCGTTACAAAAAAGGGCAGGAGGTCCGGCTTAAGGTAACGGCTCGCTACTCCGACGAGTCCGAACGAGACGTCACCCACCTCGCTGAATACCAATCGAACGAAGAAGGCATGGCCATCGTCAATGAGGATGGAATAGTCACCATGGGCCGACAGTCAGGCGAGGGAGTTGTAGTCGTCCGCTACGTGGATGAAGTGGCAATCGTCCGCCTTACGTTACCCGTGGACAAACTGCTTCCGGAAAATGCGTACGACGGCTTGATCATCAACAACGCAATCGACCGTCTCGTTTATTCACGGCACAAGGAAATGGGATTGCTCGTTTCCGAAATTTGCACCGACTCCGAGTTCATTCGACGGGCCTCCCTCGACACGGTGGGCAAGTTGCCCGAGGGTACGGCAGTCCGCAAATTTCTAGCCGACAAGTCTCCCGAAAAGCGAAAGCGACTTATTGATACCTTGTTAACGGATCCCGAATGGGCCGACTACTGGGCGATCAAATTCGGGGACTTGCTTCGACCAAACATACAGCGGGTGGGCGTAAAGCCAGTCTACTTGATGGATCGCTGGATTCGCAGGCGCTTGCGCGAAAACGTTTCCTACGATGACTTTGTTCGTGAATTGTTGACTGCGGAAGGAAGTAGCCATAAATACGGCCCCATTGCGCTCTATCGCCACAAACGAGAACCCGCTGATGCGGGAGCCTTCGTGAGTCGCATCTTTCTAGGCGTTCGATTGGAGTGCGCGAAGTGCCACCACCACCCGAATGAAAAATGGAGCCAAGACGACTATTACCAAATGGCAGCTTTCTTTGGTTCAATGAAAAGAAAGGGGCAAGGAATTTCAGCCCCGATCTCTGGCGAACCCGAATACTGGTGGTTTCAACCAGGAGGAGAAGTCAAGCATCCTGTATCGGGAGAGATTATGTTATGTAAAGCGCCGGACGGACCGGTTGGTAAAATCCCCGAAAACATCGATCCGCGCAAAGCCCTTCTCGAATGGATGCTGGCCCCCGAAAACCCATTCTTTGCCCAAGCCATTACAAACCGCATCTGGTCGGAATTCTTCGGCTTCGGCATCGTCCATCCGGCAGATGACTTCCGAGCCTCCAACCCACCCTCCAACGACCCTCTTCTAGAATGGTTGGCCAAAGATTTCATAGATCACGACTACGATATCAAACACCTCATGAGACGCATACTGAATTCCCGCGTCTACCAGGCATCCTCAATCCCGAATGAGACCAATGCTCGAGATGAACGGAACTACGCAAGGTCTTTGCGTCGTCGATATCCAGCGGAGGTAATGGCAGGAGCTATAGCGCAAGCTACGGGCATATCGGCAAAGTTCGACGGGCTACCACCCAACTCTCGAGCCATGACTGTCTGGAACACTAGTGTGGATTCACTCTTCCTCGATGTTTTCGGCAGGCCTGATGCCAGTGCCGAGGCACCATGCGAACGAGACCCCTCCCCCACTATCGTGCAATCCCTCCACCTAATGAATTCGGAAAAGCTACAGTCTCATATTTCTGCTAAGGATGGCCGCGCCGCCATTCTCGCAAAAAGTGATAAAAAGCCAGACGAAATTGTGGAGGAAATTTATTTGGAATTGTATGCTCGATTTCCATCCGATGAGGAACAGGCCATTGCGACAAAGTCCTTTGAAGATGAAAATTCCACTAGAAAAACTGCGACCGAAGACCTAATCTGGGCCTTGATCAACACGCCCGAATTCGTATTAAATCATTAGTAGAGAAACATGAGGCATTTAAAACGGAATTGTAACGGCTTAGCTCGTAGAGATTTCCTCCAAGTTGGAATGGGGGCATTGGGAGGTCTCGGTCTGACCGATATCCTGCGCCTTCGCGCCGAGGCAAAGGCTGCAGGTAATCAGACAAAGGACGTTCGTTGTATTTTCGTTTGGCTCGATGGCGGTCCGAGTCACTACGAAACCTTCGATCCAAAACCTGATGCGCCTGAAGGGATCAAGGGCGAATTCGGCACCGTAAAGACACCTGTACCAGGAGTCAGCTTCAGCGAGCACATACCACATTTGGCGAAGGCTTTCGACAAGTACACCGTGGTACGTTCGATAGCCCACAAGCAAAACAACCATGGCGCGGGCAATCACTACCTGATGACTGGCCGACCCACTCCCGTACCGGTCGGTTGCGGCGCTTCCGTCACCTTTCATCCGTCATTCGGTTCCGTGGTGGCGAAAGAGCGTGGCATTCGAGAAGGCCTGCCGAGTTACATAAGCCTACTTCGCATGTCCCGTTCGGGCGGACCCAATTTCCTCGGTGCCCCCTACGCCCCATTCGTGATCAAGGATGATCCGAACAAAGGAAATTTCAAGGTCCGGGACGTCAGCATTCCAAAGGGCATTGCCGAGTTTCGATCGGACAACCGTCGCCTGCTCCGCAAAAAACTCGACCGACTCGAACGAATCCAGGAAAAAGCCGCCAACGACCCCGCCGTCAGCATCGATGATTTCTATCGGCAGGGCTACCAGTTGGTGTACTCCAAAACGGCTCAAGCGGCCTTCGACATTTCGAGTGAACCAAAGAAAACTAGAGAGAAATATGGGGGCAATGATTTTGGGCAACGCCTACTGTTAGCGCGCCGACTCACCGAGGTCGGCGTACCCTTCGTTACCGTTTACTACGGAGGTTGGGATCACCACACTAATATTTTCCCGTCCTTAAAAGACAAAGCCCTCCCCAAGCTCGACCAAGGAATGGCAGCGCTCATGGAAGACCTGCATGCTCGTGGTTCCATAGAGAACACACTCGTTATTTGCCTCGGCGAATTCGGACGCACGCCAAAGGTGAATACCCGAGGAGGTCGTGACCACTGGTCTTTCGCCATGTCAGTAATGATGGGTGGGGCAGGAATTCCCGGAGGACAAATAGTAGGCGCAACCGACCTTAAGGGTTACTACGCCAACGACAATGTTTACGCGCCCGAGGATTTTGCCGCCTCCCTCTACACCAAACTGGGAATCGATCATGCTCAAGTCCTCCATACCCCGGTGGGACGCCCTATCCAACTCATAGACAAGGGACGGCTCATCAAGGAACTTTTCGCTTGATGCGTTGGCGTCCGCCAGCATCTGGGACGGCGCTTCTGCTTGCAATACTCGAACTTTCAGCAACTCCGCCAAAGCTCGACGCGCTCTTTCCAGCAGGTGGTCAACGAGCCCAGACCGTGCAAGTCGAAGCACTTGGAAGTTTCGCCAATTGGCCCCCCGAAATCTGGACGGATCATGAAGGACTAAAAATAGAAGCTGCAGAAAAAAAAGGCAGACTTTCGGTAAGTATTAAAGCAAATGCCAAAATGGATCCGGCTCTGATCCGCTTGTTCGATGCCAACGGTTCTTCCACCGCCCGACCCTTCTTGATCTCAAATATTCAGGAAGCAAACGAGATCGAACCAAACGACAATACAGGCCAAGCACAAGAGCTCAACGCCACCGACTCAGGCATCATCGTCAATGGCATCCTTAAAAAAGGAGATTCCGACTTTTTTCGAATCGCACTCCGAAAAGGACAAGCTGTGGTGGCCGAAACGAACGCCTACTCACTCGGTTCACTCATCGACCCATTTCTCGTCATGATGGGTCCCGATGGTCACGAGGTCTCCCTCGCAAGCGATTCTCATAACTTGGATCCAATTTTAAATTATACGGCAAAAACCTCAGGGGTTCACTATCTCCAGCTGTTTGCCGTGGCTCATCCTGCGGCTACTGCCATAGGTTTCGCCGGTTCCAATTCCGCGACCTACAGGCTAACCATAACTTTGGGAGCGTTGAAGAATCAATCGATTCCAGCTGATCGAAACGAAGAAGAGCTAAAGGAGGACAATGGGAGTAGGCGTTTCCGAACTCCCCTGATGGTCCAGGGGGTACTATCTGAGAAACTTGAAGTGGACTCCTATAAATTCTCGGGCAAAAAGGGAGACCAATGGTTGGTCAGAGTGGATGCACATGGGCTTCACCTGCCTACAGACCCCGTACTTGCGTTGTATCGACCCAATGGAGCATTATTGAAGGAAGTGGACGACGTAAAGCCCACTAAAGATCCCGAGTATTTGCTAAAGGTTCCCGAGAATGGCAATTACACCTTGCGGATTCGAGACAGGTTTGGGCGAGGTGGACCGCGCTTGCGTTATCGATTGAGCGTCACAAAACCGAAGCCTGAATTGTCGGTTACCGTCGACAAGGAAATTGTCGTTCTCGAATCCAACGGAACGGCAAAACTAAAGCTTACGCTTAACCGGAAGCAAGGACATAGCCTCCCCCTTCGCTTCGCGATTACTCCCCCTCTCCCTCCGGGAGTCAGTCTCGAAGACGCCAATGCTTCCCAAAAGGCAAAAACAGCAACCATCACCCTGCGAGCCTCAAAGGAGGCGGAATCGGTCAATCATGCATTTCAATTGCAAGTGTTCGAAACAGATGAGACCAACGCCACCAAAGAAAGTCGCGCATCGTATTCCTTCCTCACTTCTAAATCCCGAGGCGACTACCTCGTGAACAAAACCAATTCTTTTCATCTTACCGTGGTTCATCCGAAAAAGCCAAAAAAGGAAGAAAAAGACTGAACGCCCGATGAGTTGAAAATTTACCCTTCCTTCGATTTCTCGGGTTTAGGATACAAGCTGAATATTCGCAGGACAGTAGTGTTGGGCAGATAATTCTCGGGTGTCTTTCCCCGCCCCCCGTTCCCGCTGCTGCCTCCGGTGACGTAGGTAGGAACAAGCAGTTGTCGCTTGTCGGGGTGCAGGCTGAGATCGTATCCTGATCCATTCTTGATCGAATGAATGGGCTCGGCTTGATCGACTTTCCAAAAGGCCAACTCCGAAACCGAATGCAAAACCTCGGTGTGCCCGACCAAGGTCCCGTCTTCGAGGAACTGCAAGGCATTGAAGGGCCCATCGCTCTTTCCCTTGATGCCGAGCTCGTTCTTAACCTCACCGGTGGCCCAATCAAATACCAAAACGGTCGGCTTGCCCGGGCAAAAGGCGTTGCTCTTCGCCTCTTTCATTCCCCCCACCGCGAGCAATTTCCCATCGACGCTAAAGGTGAAACTGCGTACCCCTCCCACATCGGCAAGAAAGTTTTCCTTCCGGGTGTGAAGCAACTTGGCATCCAGTTCGCGTACTTGCTTCCAGTCACCAATTGTCCATTGACGAATCCTACCCAAGAGATCCCCGCTCACGAGGTGTTTGCCATCCGGCGAGATAGCCAGGCAGAAAATGCATTCTTCGTGGTCCTCCAATTTGGCCACTTGTTTCCCGTCGCTTGCTTTCCATACTTTGATCACGGCATCATCACCCGCGCTGATCAGGTATTTTCCGTCGGCCGTGACGACCAAGGCTCGAACGTTGTCACGATCGGCTTCCTTGATTGTCCATGTCGGCTTATCGCCTTTTTCGTAGTCCCAGCAATGAATTACGCCGAGGTAATCAGCAGTGAACAATTTCTTTTCCTTAGGATGAAAGACGAGTGAGGAAACCCAGGTTTTGTGTCCTTGGAGTGATTTCTTACCCTCCTTCTCAAGTTCCCACAAATGAACCAGTTTGTCCTGCCCACCAGCCGCAATCCACTGACCGTCCGGACTGAACTGGGCCCGGAAAAGTTGGCGGCCATGCTCCAGTTCTCGGGAGGCCCAGGATTGGGTGACGTCGAGGGGAGGAGCGCTCATAGCATGACCTCCTCGATCGGTTCGCAATCATCGCTTGCAATGGCGAGCTTTTGTCCCTTGTGGCGATAACGAACACGATGCGAATCGATACCCAAGACATTATAAATGGTGTGGAAAAGATCTCCAACGTCGTAGCCCCGACCGTTGACAAAGCCCCCGTCCTTGGTGGTTTCGCCGATGATGGCTCCCCGTTTGATCCCGCAGCCGGCCAGGGCAATGCTCCAGCAGTCTGGCCAATGGTCGCGACCTAGGCGGGAGTTGATGAGCGGGGTTCTGCCAAATTCGCTCATCATGACGACCAGCGTGTGATCCAGCATGCCACGGTCGTCGAGATCATTGATCAAGGCAGCGAACGGTTGGTCCGCTTGAGGCACGAGGCGTTGGGACATGTTGAAATTATCACCGTGAGTATCCCAGTGGTAACTATTGACCTTCACGAAGCGAACACCCGCCTCGAGCAACTGGCGAGCCTGCAGGACATGCCTGCCCAAGGGATGCTGCCCATACCGTTCGCGATCCTTGGGATCGAGCTTTTCATCGTCAAAGATCTCTTTGCGGGCCATCAACTGACGGGCCATATCATAACTTGTCTCGTAAGCATCTACGTCGGAAAGGTTGCGGTAGGTCTTGAATCGCTCGTTGGCTTTTTGACGCAAGGCGTTGCGGGCAGCGTCGAGTTCAGCGGTCACGCCATCCGGGCGATGGATGTGAACAGGCGGTCGACCATCTCCCAAAGCCAAGGCCCCGTACCGGGCGTCAAGAAAACCGGCCTCCCGATGAATGAATCCTCCATTGCCCGGCTTGATCCATACGTAGGGAGGCAGTTCCGGATCGGCAGGACCAAGCAATTTGGCCACAGACGAACCGAGATAGGGGTAATCCACGCCACGATCCAAGGGGTCTCCTCTTTGCATGCGCGGGACACCCGTGGAATGATTGGGATCCTTGGTCGACATGGTTCGGATGACGGATATCTTATGGGCAATCTTCGCACTGTGAGACATCAGTTCGCTAAAATGGACACCGGGTATGCTCGTTTTGATACTCCTGAACGGACCGGCAAATTTGCTGTCGGGCAATGGATGCCAGCTCTCGTACTGACTTATTCCACCATCCAGCCAAATGAGGCAAACTTGCTTTTTTCTTTCCTCGATCTGCTTGGCAATGGACGGATGGAGAAGGCTCCCAAACCCCGCCAAGCCACCCAACGATCCAAGCATGCGACGCCTAGTCATGGCATGGATTGCCTGGCCGCAGGAGAAGCTTGTTTTCGTTGGATTCATCAGTGATTGAACCTGAATTCGGCGGAGTTCAACAAGGCCCAGACCAAGTCGCCCTGTGCCCCTTCACTCCTGTGGGCATTTTCGGACAGGTAAGCGGTGACCCAATCCCGTTCCTCTTCCTCGGGTAGTCGAGAGAGTACGCAAAGGTAGAGTTCCCGAGCGACTTCCGAGTCCTTGTTCAGTTTGCCAAGGCGATCGATCAAGTTTCCCGATCGAGGTTTCAGCCAATGCTGGATCAGCCGATCGTTCATAAGAAAGAGTGACTTGTTTACGCCTGGACTGAAATCGACCTCGGCTTGACCCGGAGGATCCCCGAAGGTCTGCACGAAAATTGCCTTCATGTCATCGAGGGAAGAAGGCAGTTCGTCATGGCTTCCCATGAAATATCCCTTGCGATCGAATTTTTCAGCTTCGGGATCGGTGTCCGTCGGCTTGATTTCTCCAACGTTTCCGGTGGCCCGCAAGACGGCGCGCAACAAATGCTCGGGCGTCAAACCCTTGGGGGTGACCACCCGATAGGAAGTTGGCTCGACCTTGGCCGAGCCCTCGGGCAACCGGCTGCTTCGTTGGTAAGTCTCACTGAGCATGATTTCCCGAATCAACCACTTGAGATCGAAACCATGACCTGCAAATTCACGAGCGAGCAAAGCAAGCAAATCCGGATGCGAGGGCGGGTTCTTCGAATGCATTTCGTCCAAAGGGTGAGACAGGCCTCGTCCCATAAGGATAAACCAAATGCGGTTGGCGCTGTTACGAGCGAAAAGATCGTATTCTTTTGCCGTCAGATCGTTTGCAAGAATTTCACGGGGTCTAAACTTGGGTACCGCGGGCAAGCCATCCTCCGCTTCTTTTTCGAATTCCTCCCCTTTCTCGAATTGAGGAATTTCAACCTCCACGCCCCCGGGCAATCGCGGGCCCGTGGTCATTTTCACCAGATCGAAAACCGATTCGAATTCCACTTTCTTGGTAGCCAACCCTTCTACAAGATAGGTTGCCCCCTCCTTTTTTCGGGTAGCCTGCTTGGTTTGATTCAGGTAGGCGAACAGCCCCCAGTAATGACTCTGTTTCCATTCCTTGACCGAAGGGTGATCGTGGCATTTTGCACAGGTCAGGTCCATGCCCAGAAGAAGACGGGAGACGTTTTCCGTCATAAGATGGTGATCGGCCTTGCCAAGGAACTTCATCGCAGCTCGGGCCTCCCCCTCCCCTTTGGCCTCGATCATTTGCCGAACCATGTCGTCCCACTTCGGTTTCCCGTACAGCGACTCCCTGAGAAAAACTTCCCATTCCTCTCGGGGAACCTTTCCCAGATCCAGACGCTCCAGGAGCATGACACTGAGGCGTTCGGCCCAGTAGTCTGCAAATTCCTTACCTTTCAAAAAACGATCGATCAAGTCAGACCGCTTGGAAACGGACTTGTCATTGAGGAAAACGGTCACCTCTTTGGCTGTGGGGATATTGCCCGTTAAATCGAGCGATACCCTCCTGAGGAAGGTGGCATCATCGGCAACTTCGGCAAAGGGAACTTCCCCGACCTTGGCCTTGATCAATTTGTCAATTTCCCGATGGAGAGGCTTTTCGGCAAACAAGTGGCACCCCCAAGTCATTGTCGCAAAGATCCAAAGAATCTTACCAAAGGAACCTCTGTGAAAAGTAACGGACATTTTCTTTTTTCCCTCAATTTGTCCACAAGCCCACGATGATTCAAGGCTCAAGACGCAGTTACCGAGAATTAGGTCGTTACCGTACAAGGAGAATGAACGCTCTTGCGCGGATGCCCGCAAGCGAGAAACCAAGCCACCTATGCTTCTAAAGAATGCTAGGCGATCAAATCCTTGACCACGTGTCCGTGGACGTCGGTGAGGCGGTAGTCGCGTCCTTGAAAACGGTAGGTCAGTTGCTCGTGGTCGAATCCCAGCAGGTGCATCCAGGTGGCCTGCAGGTCATGTACGTGAACGGGGTCCTTGGCCACGCTAAACCCAAGCTCGTCGGATTCCCCGTGAACGTGTCCGCCCTTTACCCCGCCCCCAGCCATGACCATCGTATAGCAATCGGGGAAATGGTCGCGCCCGAGAACCTTGCCCCGGGACGTTCTTCCCTCCCGGAAAGGAGTCCTTCCGAATTCACCTCCGATAATAATGAGTGTCTCATCAAAAAGCCCACGTTCCTTGAGGTCCTTGATCAAGGCGGAAATCGGCTTGTCCATGGTGGCGCATTTCTTGGTCAAGCCATCCCGGATATCCTCCTTGGGGTTGGTCCCGTGATAGTCCCAACCCCAATCGAAGAGTTGTACGAACCGCACGCCCTTCTCGGTCAACCGGCGGGCAAGTAGGCAGTTGTTACCTAGGCTGGCCCCTCCGACCTGTGCCCCATAGGCCTCGAGGGTCTTTTTCGATTCCTTGGAAATATCCATCACGTCGGGAACGGAAGTCTGCATCCGGTAGGCCAATTCATATTGGGCGATACGGGTGAGAGTCTCGGGATGAGCAAACTTTTCGGAAGCCTTCTGGTTAAGATCACGCAAGGCATCCAAGCTGGCTCTTCTCAATCCACGATCCATTCCCGGAGG
>Ga0315321_10003275_pt1 | contig 12602 bp, 8 predicted proteins | sample M180m21515metaG_FD_203464 | JGI IMG/M metagenome (GOLD analysis project Ga0315321, IMG submission 203464) | Ammonia-oxidizing marine archaeal communities from Monterey Bay, California, United States - M1 80m 21515 | ecosystem: Environmental > Aquatic > Marine > Intertidal zone | place: USA... | reverse complement strand
GCGGCGGCGAGGTTGCTGTACATCTGATGGACTCCGGCGTTTACGTGCCAGGGTCAAATGCAGGAGGCGTGCCAGCTTCGAAATTGAGAGCAAGGTCCCGAGAGTGCCGTGTCCATCGTGGAACGGGTGAGGAGTAATCGTATCGCTTTCGATACATGTTCCCGAGGGGATGGAATTCAGACTGAATTCGTCTCAAGGTCGATACGGTGGGGCCTGGGGTCTGCTGCCGATGGCGAAGAGGTAGCTGGCCACGACCACACCGCCGCCCGAGGGGGGCGGAAAGGTGAGGGACCCCAGCACTTCTGCGAGGCAGGCGCCGGTGGCCGCATGGCCCAGAGACTCGGCTTTCACGTCGGCCTTCACCACTGCGCCGGTCTTGTTGACGGTGAACTTCATCTCGATGGTGCCGGCGAGTCCGAGGTCGACCGCCTGCTTCGCACAGCGGCCAAGCGATGTGCCGTGTTCAATGAGCACGCCGTCTGCGAGGGTCCGGTCGAGCGTTCCCATGAGGACGGGGTCGTGGAACGACAGGTGGTCGGTGAGGGGAGTCACGGAGCCATGGGTGCGGGGACCGCCAGCGATGGTGAAGTCCTGCATGGTGGAGCCCGCCACTCCGTCGAGCTCGGTGAGGTTGGCGCAGACCGGTGGCTGCGATGCCGTGTGCATGGGCATGTGGACCGACCAGCCTTCCGGGCACTCGCGTGGAATGCCGGCGCACCGCTTCTTGGCGCGGCTCCAGGTCTGTCCGGGCCAGCAGCAGTGGCCTTTGCGATGGACCACTACCTGGCCGTCGGGACAGGTGGCGGCGACCGCGGAGCTGATGAGCGCGATGAGTGCGAGCATGACGACCTCCCGAGATGGTGGGCCTATTGCGACTCCGCTTCGGAGGCGATGACGCCGGGCAAGTGGCACTTCTGGGCCATGTGAGAGGATGGTGTAGGAGGTGGCAATGGCTCAGATCAGCAATGACTTCGACGCGGAGACATACGCGCGACTGGCGGCCTTTGACGGCGACTGGCGCGATGGATGGTGGCACGACGACTACCTCGCCTTGGTGGGGCGTCGGCTGCGGCTGTCAGAGTGCCGCGAGGTGGTGGATGTGGGCTGTGGTGCGGGCCACTGGGGCCTGCGATTGCTGCCGCTATGCGCCGAAGATGCTGTGATGGTCGGTGTAGACAGAGAGCGGTCTTTCTTGAGTGATGCCCGAGAGCGTGCGGCGCAGAGGGGGCTGGGGGACCGTGCTTCGTACCGCCATGCCCTTGGCGAGGCGCTGCCCCTGGCCGACAACAGCGTGGACCTCGCGACCTGCCAGACAGTGTTGATGCACGTGACTGAGGCGAGGGATGTCGTTGCCGAGATGGCGCGCGTGGTGCGGCCGGGTGGGGTGGTGTTGGTGGCTGAGCCCGACAACACGGTCAACGCCATCTCGATGGCCCGCCGGGGACTGACGCTCGACGAGATGCTCGCTGCGCTGGAGCTTCAGCTGTACTGCGCGGAGGGCAAGCGCCTGTCGGGACATGGCGATGAAACGGTGGGAGGGCGTTTGGTTACGCTATTTTCGGCGGCCGGGCTCGCCGAAGTCGAGTCGTGGACCAACGACCGCGTCTCGCTGCTGGAGCCGCCCTACGCGTGCGCGTGGCAGCAGCTGGAGCTGGCGATGATGCGCGACACCCCCAGGCTCTTCGAGATGCTGCGGGACCGTCAGCGCGGACACTTCTTGCTGGCGGGCGGCACCGAGGACCGCTTCGACATGCTCTGGGCGCTCCAAGGTGCGGTGCACAACCGCAAGATGGAGGCTGTGGCCGCAGGCACATTCCGTCGCCCTGGCGGCTTTGTGCACTATCTCTGCGCCGGACGGGTCAGCGCACCCACAGCATGACGTCGTCGATGCCGAAGCTCTCGTCGGTGGCCGACTGGTCGAGGGTGCTGCCGGCGATGAGCTCGAGCTCGTCGTCGGTGTGGGCGAAGTCATCGTCGATGGTGTGGGTGGAGTCGTAGGAGCCGTAGTAGCCGCGGTTCCAGCCACACACCTCGCCGTACACGCTGGTGTGGTTGTTCTGGCTCTGGCTGAACAGGGTGATGCCGTCGGCCGTGACGTAGGCGGTCTCGCCATCCCACGAGTCGAGCGCCATGTACTCCAGCTCCACCCATGCTTCGGTGTGGGTCACGCCGTAGATGTCGATGAGGATGTCGATCTCACCGCCAGCCATGATGCCGTAGCCGCCCAGCAGGTTGGACCAGCTGCCGCAGCTGTAGGTGGAGCTGAGCGACCAGCCCGAGTGGGGGGTCGACTCGAAGTCGTCGCTAAAGATGAGGGTCCAGCCGCCGCCATCGGTGACCATGTCGCAGGTGGTGGACGTCGCGGCACCGTCGAAGTCGATGTAGTAGCTGCCGGAGCTGGACGAGGGCTGGTCGGCGAGTATTTCGTTGCAGCTCTCGGCCGGACAAGCGGCTCCGCTGCCCATGGTGCCATCGTCGATGGTGCCGTCGCAGTCGTCGTCTTCGAGGTTGCATCTCTCGCTGGCGCCCGGGTGGATGGCGCTGTCGGTGTCGTCGCAGTCGGTGGTGGTGGTGACGGTGCCGGAAGGCTGCAAACACGCTTGGCTCGACACGCTCGCATCCCCGTAGCCATCGCCATCATCGTCGTCGTAGAAGGTGGAGCCGGTCGAGGCATCCAGTGAGCTGTCGTCGTCGTCGATCAGCGCGTCGCAGTCGTCGTCGATGCTGTTGCAGACCTCGGTCTCGCCGGGGTTGATGGAGGCCGAGGTGTCGTCGCAGTCGGTGCTGTCGGTGACCGCGGTGGACGATGGCGCATCGCAGGACACTGTCGAGGCGCTGGCATCGCCGTAGAGGTCGCCGTCGTCGTCGTCGTACCAGGTGGTGGCGGTGGCGGTGTCGACGGAGCTGTCGTCGTCGTCGGTGAGACCGTCGCAGTCGTCGTCGATGCCGTTGCAGACCTCGGTGGCGGCGGGACTCACGGCTGCTGTGGTGTCGTCGCAGTCGTCGCTGTCGGCCACCATGCCGGTGGGCTGGTCGCAGGCGTCGGTCGCAGTGGAGGGGGCGCCGTAGCCATCGCTGTCGGTGTCGGCGTACCAGGTGCTCGCATCGGTGGCTCCGATGTCGATGAGACCATCGCAGTCATCGTCGATGTCGTTGCAGACCTCGGTGGCGCCGGGGTAGACCGCGGCTTCGGCGTCGTCGCAGTCGCCAGGCGTCTCGGCGTAGCCCTCGGGGGGCCTGCAGCCGTCGGTTGTGGAGCCCACCTGGCCGTAGCCGTCGCCGTCCTCGTCGCGGTAGAAGACCTCGGTGACCCCCTCGTCGACGGTGTCATCGCAGTCATCGTCGACTTCGTTGCAGACCTCGGTGGCGTCGGGATGCACCTCTCCGTCGGCATCGTCGCAGTCTGACGAATCGAGGACCCAGCCCGAAGGGGGGGCGCACTCTTCGATGGTGGTCTCAGAGTCGCCAAAGCCGTCGCCGTCCACGTCGGCGTACCAAGTCTGGATGTCGCCGTCGTCGACGATGCCGTCGCAGTTGTTGTCGATGCTGTCGCAGAGCTCTTCGGCCCCTGGATGCACGCTGGCATCGCTGTCGTCGCAGTCGTTGGGGTTGGTGGACTGGCCGGCGGCTGGCGCGCAAGCCTCGTAGGTGGTGGTGGGATCACCAAAGCCGTCGCCGTCGACATCGCCGTAGTAGACGTTGAGCACGCCCTCGTCGATCTGCCCGTCGCAGTTGTTGTCCACCCCGTCGCAGATCTCTTCGGCCTCGGCATGCACGCTGGCGTCTGCTTCGTCGCAGTCCGCCGCCCCAGTGAGCCCGTCGCCATCGGCATCGTTGGACAGACCGCCGGTGTCTTCGAGAAGGACGGTGTCGTCCTTCGGGGCGGTGCGGCAGGCAGCCAGTGCCAAGCACACCAGGAGGAGGCGAGAGTGGGGGGGGAACATGGACGCTCCAGGGCGGTGTGCCCATCTTAGAACGCGGACTTCCTAGTGGGACTACGGATTGATGACATTTAGCGAGGGAATGGAGTCGAGATCCCCGAGTGCATCGCGAAGTGGGCCCAGCCACGGCGCGTAGTGGTCCGCCCGTCCCATGCTCGATCGGTAGATGGGCTGTCGCACCTGGTCGACCGATGCGGTGCGCACGTCGCGACGGTTCTTGTGGAAGGCCAAGCAGGCGGGGTCGAAGGGCAGTCCCACGGAATCAAGGAGGGCGCGCACCTGGGGCTCGGTGTCGTCGACGATGGCTTCATAGTCGATATTATGGGTGGCAATCCCGCAGTGGTCGGTCCACCACGCGACCTGTGCGCGGTAGGCGCGGTAGACGGTGCCCATCCAGGCCAGCTCGGTGGTGTAGTCGTGGCCCGGTCCGAAATTCTGGAAGAAGCAGGACACGCAGGTATCGAGGGGACTGCGCCGACAGTGCAGGATGCGGGCCCTGGGCAAGATGCGGGCGATGGCGCCGAGCAGCATGAAGTTGGTGGGCTGCTTGTCGGTGACAATGACGGGCCCGAGAGCACAGGGAGTGGTGCCGGCGCGGCGGGTGGCATCGGCGATGTAGGCTTGTCCGAGGGCGTCCCATTCTTCGCGGGACTGCTGGGCGAGCACACGGGCCCAGGCGCCGGGGGAGCGGTCGTTGCCTGCGAGCGGACGCAAGACCGCGCTCAGGCTGGGAAGCTCCCCCCCGGGTGAGACCTGGGGGTGAGACGCCAGGATCTGCTCGACGAGGCTGGTGCCGGACCGCAGCATTCCGACGATGAATACCACGCCTTCACCGGCCCCCTCTCGCACCGGAGCTGGCTCCTGGAGCGCGAGGCCGGTGGCCACAAAGTCTGCGACCACGCGCTGCGGATCGATGTCGCGCTCGCGGTGGCGATTGCCCTGCTGGTGGGCGGAAAAGGCGGCCTCGAAGTCACCGAGAGCTTGGTGGAGCTCGCCCCGTGTGTGGTGGAGAAGCTGGGCCTGGGTGGGGGTGGTGCGTCGCTCGGCCCGGGCTTGCACGATGGGCAGGGCGCGCTCGGGCTGGTGGGTGCGGATGCAGGAGCGGGCAAAGTCGCAGATGGCGGCAGCGGACTCCAGGCGGGGATGCACAATTGGACCGAGAATCTCGACAGCCTGGGCATGCTCGCCGCGTCGGGTGTGGAGGCGGCCGAGGGCGATGCGGGCAGCGGGGTGGTCGGGCCGGAGCTTCAGAGCGGCGCGGAGGTGCCGCTCGGCGTCGTCGGTGCGCCCCACTCCGATGAGAAAGTCGGCGTAGCGGAGGTGGAGGACGGGCTGGTGGGGCACCCTGTCGAGGGTGGACCGAAAGAGTGCGTCGGCCGCTTCTTCGTGGGTGAGCGAGGCGTGGACCTGGGCGAGCATCACGCGTGCAGCGATGTTGTCGGGGTCGGCTTCAATGGCCTGCTGGAGGATGTTGATGGCCGATCCGAGCTGACCGGCGTGCACCAGTGCGGACCCCAGGTTGGCGAGGATGCTGGTGTGGGGCTCGCCCGCCTGGTGGGCCCGCTGGAATGCCCCAGCGGCTTGAGCAAATCGGCCCTTGCGGAGGAGCAGGTTGCCGAGATGGAACCAGGGCCAGCGGCGGTCGGGGTCGAGCCGGGTCGCGGTGCGCCAGGCTTGCACTGCGGTGTCGGTCTCGCCGAGCTCTTCGAACACCTTGGCCGACACCCGCCACACGGCGCCGTTTTCGGGTTGGCGCTTGAGGACCCTCGCGGCCCGACGGGCGGCAGCCTGAAGGCGCTTGGCATCGAGCGCGATCTGGACCGACCAGCGCCCGACGTCGTGGTCGGTCGGATGAAGGTCGAAGGTGGCGTTCAGGAGGGTGAGTGCGCCCTTGAGGTCACCCAGGGCGGCCTTGCTGCGGGCGAGGCCAATGGCGATGTCGCTGCGGGTGGGCTCGCGCTGAAGTGCCGTGGCCAGGCGGGGATGCGCAACGTCGAAGATGCTCTGCTCGACGGCAAACAGGCCCACGTCGGCGTCGGCAGATCCCCGCGGAAAGGTGGCCAGCTGACGGCGAAGCACGCGTGCGGGCAGTCCGCCGGTTGCGAGGGCCGTGAGCTGGGCTTGGAGGTCGGCCAACGCGGGCTCCTGCGTCCTAAGAGAGGTCCAGGCGCCAGGCGGGCATCGGCGCGCCAAGCACGACTATCGCGGGCAGTGCGACAAAGCCGATGGAGCGGAGACCTTGTTCGGCTGCGATGTTGTCGGTCGCGACGATGGCTTGGATGGCGGAGTGATGGATGCGGGCGTGGTCGAGGACGAGCTCGACAGCTTGGCGGGCGAGTCCCTGCCGCCGTCGGCTGTAGTCAAGCGACACCGTCAGCGCGGGGGGCAGGTCGGTGCGGCGGGGGGAGTCCGCGGTGGGTCCGGCGAGGGTCCGCAGTCCCGCGCAGCCGATGATGCGGTCGGGATGGTCGTGATGGCGGATGGTGAACAGGCCGATGCCACGGGTCGCGACGTCGATGTGGTGCTGCTCGACGACCTCGGCGACATGGCTGGACAGCACAGGCATGCCGTCCCAGAGGTGCTGGCGGACGGCTCGGCGGTTCCAGTGGCGCTGAAGGGCGTCGCTGTCGTTGTCTTTGACAGGACGAAGAACCAGGTTGCGGCTGCGGAGGACCGGGAGGCTGTGCATGAGACGACATAGCCGGATGACGTGGGCGGCATAAGGCCAAGGCTGTGCGGTGGCCCCTGTTTTCGTCAGCGCGGTCGACACGGTCGTTGCATGCCTGTCCTGCAGCAATGGCCGAAAGTACTGGGGACGCCACCGAGAAGGGATAGGTCGCTCGGGTTGGAGGTGGAATGCGTCGGTCAATCTGCTTGGGCTTGCTGATCGTCGCAGGCTGCGGCGCTGACGACGTGGTGCTGGGGACGGTCGAGGCGCCCCCTGACACGTCGGAGCTCGACACCGATCCTGGCCCAACGGGCGACATCGAGGATGGCGAGGACAGGGTTCCGCCGTCTTCGGAGCTGCTGGCCAACCCAGGCTTCGAGCGGGGCGAGACGTGGTGGACCCAAGCCGATGGTGTGCTCAACCACGACTGGTCCCGCACGGGTGACCCGATCTACGACAGCTCGGACACCTTCACCGCCTTGGAAGGCGTGGCGGCGTACAAGGTGTGGGGCCGCTACGCCGACACGGTTCCCAACGACAGCGAGCACGGCCTCGACATCGCAGACCTCACGGCTGGGGACACCCTGAGCTGGTCGGTGCAGGCCTTTACCCACGCCGACGACCCGCTGTCCGACGACAATGGGCTGGTGCCGTTCGTGCGCTTCTACTCCGGCGACGGTAGCGAGCACAGTGTGGTGGTGGGTGATCTGCGGGTCAATGCGACGTCGGCGACCGGGGAGTGGCATTCGCTGTCGATGACCGCGACCGTGCCCGAGGGGGTGTCGAGTGGGCAGGTCGGTGTGCGCTTCACGCTGTCCGATTGGTCTGCCACAGGCTCCGTTTATCTCGACTCTGCATCACTCAGCTCTTCGGGCACTGGCGAGGTCAGCGGCGAGCGGCTGATGGTGTGGCACGACGAGTTCGACGGTCCCACCATCGACTCTGCAAGCTGGACCCACGAGATCCTGCCGCCCTACACCTACAACAACGAACTTCAGGCCTACACTAGCACTGACGAAAACGCCCGCATCGAGGATGGGCAGCTCCTTATTACCGCGCTTGCCGAAGGGTCCTCCTACACCTCCGCCCGACTCAACACGTCGGGCAAGGCGGGCTGGCGCTACGGTCGCATCGAGGGGGCGCTGCGCGTGCCGGCGGGTGTGGGCACCTGGCCTGCGCTGTGGATGCTTCCCACTGACTGGGTCTACGGGGGCTGGCCGAACAGCGGTGAGATCGACATCATGGAACACGTGGGCTGCGATGTTGGCATTGTGGTTGGCACCGTGCATACCGGCGCCTACAACCACCTGCTGGGCACCCAGAAGGGGCAGAACATCTCCCTGCCTGATGCCACAACGACCATGCATGTCTACGCCATCGACTGGACGCCCAACCGCATCAATTTTCTCGTAAATGGCCACCACTACTTCACCTTCGAAAACGACGGCACCGGCGACTCCGCCAGCTGGCCATTTGACCAGGTGTTTCATCTAGTGGTGAACTTGGCCGTAGGCGGCGACTGGGGTGGCTACTGCGGAGTGGACCGCGGCGCCTTTCCCCAGACCTACTCGGTGGACTGGATGCGGGTGTACCAGACCACCGAGGAAGCCGGCGACTGACGGGTCGCCCAGCGCTCAGGCCGATGTAACGGTGATGCTCACGATGGTGCCGTCGACCTTGCCGCTCGGGCCGTCCACCGCCTCTGCACGATTGAGCGACACACACAGCAGCGCCTCGGACAGCGACTCTGAGTATTCGGAGATGGCGGCCGCCACGCGGTCTTCGCAGGTGTACTTCACATGGATGCGGGCTGAGACGTCGAGGTCCTGCGCCTTGCGTTCGTTCTGCACCAGGCGATTGAACTCGCGCGCGTTGCCTTCGCGACGCAGCTCATCGGAGATTCGGGTGTCGAGTGCGGCGAAGGTGGCGCCATCGGCGGCATGCACCAGGTGTTCGGGACCGGTGTAGCTGACCAGCATGTCGCCGGGCTCGAGCTCGATGGTGACCCCGCCGTCCAACACAAGCTGGCGCGCGGTGGCCAACACAGATGCATCGTGGGTGGCGACATGCTTGGCGATGGCCTTCATGTAGCGACCGTAGCGTGGACCGAGGGCGGCAAAGTTGGGCTTGACCTGGATGCGTACAAGCCCGTCGGTGGAGTCGACGAGCTTCAGCTCCTTGAAGTTGCACTCGACCAGCACCTGCTCCGCCAGAGCAGCGTCTTCGAGGGCCGCCCGCTCGGCCGAGTCAGCGGGCTTGATGGTGAGCGTGGACAGCGGCTGTCGGATCTTGATGGCGGCTTCGTTGCGCAGGGCCAGGCCGAGGTTCTTGATTCGGAGGACCGTGGCGACGCGAGCCTCAAGGTCGACATCCACGAGGGACTCGTCGACCTGCGGGAAGTCGAGGAGGTGGACGCTGACCGGCGCGGTGTCGTCGTGGCTGCGCACGAGGTTCTGGTGGATCTCGTCGGTGAGGAACGGCAAGATGGGCGCCATCAAGCGGTTGATGGTGGTGAGAACTTCGTAGAGCGTCTCGAAGGCGGCGGGCTCAGACGACCAGAAGCGCGACCGGCTCCGTCGCAGCCACCAATTGGACAGCTCGTCGATGAAGCGCTCGAAGCTCGCCACGAAGCGGAAGACCGCGAAGTCGGCGAAGGCGGCGTGTGCGTCGCCCACCAGGCTCTGCAGTCGGCTGAGAATCCAGCGGTCGAGCTCGGTGCGCGCGGCCTGGGCGCCGTCCGTCGAGGGAGTCCAGCCGTCGGCCTTGGCGTAGGTGATGAAGAAGCTGTAGCAGTTCCACCAAGTGAGCAGCTTGCGCCGGACCTCGCTCGCCAGACCGCCCTTCACATGCTGGCCGGGCTTGGGGAGGTCGGGGAAGTTGAGGTTCTGGACGGGGTTCTGGGCGGCGTAGAGGTAGCGCATCACCTCGGCACCCAACACATCGGCTGCGTGGTCGAAGGGGACGGAGTTGCCGGCTGACTTGTGCATCTCATTGCCGCGCTCGTCGCGCACCAAGGCATGGCCCAGCAGGGTCTTGAACGGCGCCCGGCCGCTCATCATCGCGCTCATCGACAGCAGGGCGTAGAACCAGTTTCGGAACTGGCCGGGGAAGCACTCCACCACGAAGTCGGCGGGGAACCAGGTGTTCCAGAAGTCTTCGTCCCAGCCGTGGCCCATCGTGGAGTACGGCACGATGCCGGCGTCGAGCCAGGGGTTGCCGACGTCTGTGGTGCGGTGGGCGGTGCCGCCACACTGGGTGCACTGGATGTCGATGCGGTCGACCCAGGGACGGTGGGGACTGTGGCCCTGGAACGCTTCCCATCCGGACACCGCGCGCTCGCGCAGCTCTTCTTCACTGCCGATGACGTCGAAGTGCTCGCAGTCTTCGCATACCCAGATGGGCAGTGCGAGACCCCAGAAGCGCTTCTTCGAGATCATCCAGTTGCCCATGTTCTTGAGCCAGTCCTGCTCACGGGCCTCGCCGTCTGCGGGAATCCACCGGATGTCGGGGACAATCTTCTGGATGCGGTCGCGCCAGTCCATGCGGATGAACCACTCGTCGACCAGGCGGAACACCAGCTCTTCCTTGCAGCGCCAGCAGTGCGGGTAGACGTGGGGGTAGGACTCCTTGGCGACCAAGCGTCCCCGGGCCTTCAGGTCGGCCACGATGTCGTCGGCAACGGTGTGCACGGAGCGGCCGGTCCATTCACCGAAGCCCTCGATGTACTCCCCACCCTCGTCGAGAGGAGCGATGGCCGGCAGGCCCAGCTCTCGGCCGAGGTGACCGTCTTCTGCACCACAGCCTGGCGCGATGTGGACGATGCCGGTGCCCTCCCCATCGGAGACCATGTCCCAGGCAATCACCCGGTGGGAGTCGACCGCTTTGGGGCCATCTTCACTGGAGTAGGGGGTGAGACCACCGGGGGTGTGTTGGGCGGGCAGATGGTCGAAGGGACCGTCGTACTCGAGACCCACCAGATCTTTGCCTTGGACCTCTCCAAGCACCTTCACGCGGCCCGAGCCCTTCAGGATGGACTTGAGGGTCTGGAGCTTCTTCGTGAGCTTCTTGCCGCCGGCTTCGAGGTTTTGCACCCGGGCATTGTTGTAGTTGCCCTTGCCAACGTAGAGGATCTGGTCGCCGTGTTGCAGCTTGAGGTAGGTCATCTCGGGGTTGACCGCCGCCGCCACGTTGGATGTGAGGGTCCACGGTGTGGTGGTCCAGACCAGCAGTGCCTCGTTGGTGCGGTCGCGGAGGGGGAAGCGCACGAACACCGAGGTGTGGCTGGTGATCTTGCGGCCCTCCGCCACCTCCATCTGGGACAGGCCGGTGCCGCAGCGGCAGCACCACGGCATGATGTCGGTGCCTCGGTAGAGGTAGCCCTCACTGTGGCACTTCTTGAGGAACGACCAGATGGAGTAGTTGTTGTGGTTGGCGAAGGTGAAGTAGCTGCCGCCACGGGTGGGGTGACCCAGACCACCGATGACTTCGGCCGGTGTGCCCGTGACCGTCTCGCCCTTGTTGGACGTGATGGTGACCTGCTCATCACCGTCGTGGAGCGCCTTGGCGAGCTTGCGCAGGGTGTCGGGGTTGTCCCAGTCGGTCCAGTAGCCCAGCCGAATCGACTGCTCGGTCTGGCGCGCGGCGTAGGTGAGCACGCGCTCCTTGCAGGCGTCGACGAATTTGTCGATGCCGTAGTCGACGATGTCGCGCTTGGTCTTGAAGCCGAGCTGCTTTTCGACCTCGACCTCGACCCAGAGGCCCTGGCAGTCGAAGCCATTCTGGTACCGCAGCCGCTTGCCGTTCATGGCGTGGTAGCGCTGGAAGAGGTCCTTGCAGGACCGGCCCCAGGCGTGGTGCACGCCCATCGGGTTGTTGGCGGTGATGGGACCGTCGAGGAAGCTCCACACCTCGCCATCGGCGTTCTTCTCGCGCACGAGGTCGAACACCTTGGACCGGGTCCAGTGGGCTTGGATCTGGGCCTCGATGGCCGGGAAGTCGGGCAGGCGGGAGACGGTCTTGAACATGGCGCGCCATTAGCATGTCGAATCCGAGGGGGAAAGGGGGGGCATGGTTGGGTGTGAGAATGGTCACCTAGACGTTGTTCTCAGATGGGGCGTGGATGCTCGGCACAGCTCATTTTTGCGGTGAGAATTGATTCGCAAATTTCTATAAGTTCAGTGTGGACTGAACTTGCTGGTCCGACTATGGTGGGCATCCCACAGCTTGCGGAGGCCAACGGTGAACGAGCGGAAGACCGACCCGCGCGTGCGCCACTTCGTCGAGGAGCAAGGGCTTCTCTGGGAGTCGTGTGGCATGGCCCGAATGGTCGGCCGCATCATCGGCTGGCTGCTCATCTGTCAGCCTGCCGAGCAGACGGCGGCTCAGATCGCGGACGCGCTCGCAGCCAGTAAGGGCAGCATCTCCACCAACACCCGAGTGCTGTTGCAGCTGGGCATCTTGGAGCGTGTGTCCGAGCCCGGTAAGCGGGCCACCTTCTTCCGAGTCGCAGAAGGTGCGTGGGCTCGCTTTGCGTTGGGCGAGCACGCCCGCATTGCACTGCTGCGGGAGGGAGCCGAGCGCGGGCTTTCCTTGCTGGAGGGCGCGCCCTCTGAGCAGCGCGCTCGCCTGGAAGAGTTCCGAGACCTGTTTGCGTTCATTGAGCGCGAGTATCCATTGCTGCTCGAGCACTATGCAGAGTGGCGTGCTGGAAAGGAGTCGAAGTGAAGATGCCTGCCCTGTCGGCCCGACTGTTGGCCACTTGCCTTGCCCTCGCGCCAGCCGTGGTCTTGGGAACACTGTCTCCGGCCACTGCGGAAGCGGCCGAGCCCACCATCGACGAGCTGCTCGACGCCACGGACGACATCAGCCGGGGCAAGTCTTCCCACGGCAAGATGGTCATGCAGGTCAAGACCGACCGCTACGAGCGCACCCTAAAGATGGAGGTGTGGACTCGCGGTACCGAAGACTCGCTGGTGCGCATCCTCGAGCCCGCC
>Ga0315321_10003271_pt1 | contig 12614 bp, 11 predicted proteins | sample M180m21515metaG_FD_203464 | JGI IMG/M metagenome (GOLD analysis project Ga0315321, IMG submission 203464) | Ammonia-oxidizing marine archaeal communities from Monterey Bay, California, United States - M1 80m 21515 | ecosystem: Environmental > Aquatic > Marine > Intertidal zone | place: USA... | reverse complement strand
TAAAAAAGGCACCTAAGATAGGCCCCAAACCCCGTTTGTAGGGGTACTCTAAGCGATAAGGTGCGGTGAACTCAGCGGCCTGGCTCATCTGCTCAACCCTCTTTCAGTATCATCGATAGATAGTGCTTCTCAGGACGGGTTGAGCTCTGCCCCACATGAATGTGCTTGGTCTCAAAATAACCCTCTAGACCTTTGAGCCCAAGCTCACGCCCCAAGCCGCTTTGTTTGTATCCTCCAAAGGGATACTTTGGGTTGATCAGATGGTAATCATTGATCCAGACCGTGCCGGTCTCTAGTTGACGCGCTACGTCGGTCGCTCGATCAAGATCACGAGACCAAACCGATCCACCGAGTCCGTAGACCGAATCGTTTGCCATCGCGATCGCCTCGGCTTGATCGCCGTAGCGCTGAATCACGACTACCGGACCAAAAATCTCCTCACACGCTGCCGTCATCTCTGAGCGAACATCGGTAAACGCGGTCGGCTCATAATAGAACCCGTTCGGGTCACAATGCGAAGGACGCTTCCCCCCGAAGACCAGGGTGGCACCCTCGTCGATCAAACTTTCAACATAGCGCTCAGTTGTCACCCTTTGCTGCTCTGAAACCAGCGGCCCAACCGTCGTGTCCATGTCCATCGGATCACCCACGATCACGTTGTCCATTTCGGCTTTAAGCCGTGCGACAAATTCATCGTGCAATGCATCGGGCACCAAAATCCGAGTCCCGGATTCGCAGACCTGTCCTGAATGAAAGAAGGTTCCGAAAATGGCGCCCGGAACGGCGATGTCCAGGTCCGCATCGTCGAGCAAGATCGTCGCCGACTTACCACCGAGCTCAAGCAAGCAGTTGGTGACTCGATCGGCGCAGGATTTCATCACCTGCTTGCCCACGGACGTTGAGCCCGTGAAGCTGACTTTACGCACATCCGGGTGAGCCACCATCGCAGCACCGAGCTCGGGCTCGGGTCCGGTCACGACATTGATCACGCCCGGCGGCACGCCAGCCTCAGTGCAGATTTTAGCCATCATCAAAGCCGTCGCCGGCGTATGCGGAGAGGGTTTGAGCACCAAGGTGCAACCTGCCGCGAGCGCTGGAGCGACCTTCCAAGACGCTGCGGCGAAGGGAAAGTTAAAGGGGATGATCGCAGCGACGACGCCGACCGGTTCGCGGCGGATAATATTGGTCGCTTCGATCGGGAAGAACTCTTGGGTCGCCTGCTCAAGCTCGAGCTCTTCACAAAAGTCGGCATGCTGACCAAAGCTCATGTTGGCGCCCATGATGTCGGCGCCGTTGCCTTTGCGCATGGTGCCACCGGAATCTTGAATCTCGGCCATCACTAGGTCCATGTGATGATCGGTGATCAAGTCGGCTATGGCTCGAAGAACCACCGCCCGCTCAGCGGGCGTCTTGTTGCGCCAAACCCCCTCATCATGAGCTCGCTTGGCAGCGGCGACCGCTGCGTTGACATCGTCGACGCCGGCTGCAGCAAAGTGTGCCCAAACCTGACCGTTAGCCGGGTTGATGGATGGATACGTTTCGCCGCTGAGCGCAGGGCGCTCTTCGCCGTCGATGAACAAGCCGTGAGTGTCCAAGTGCGGGATCGCTCCGAGCTAGTTTTGTGGAAAGATCTGCTTGAGTTTCATCGCCATCGGGATGGCGCCCTTGATCTTCATTTTGCCGGTCATAAAGGCCATCTGACCGTTGAGGTCGCCGTTGACCATCGAGACGTAGTCGTCACCCTTCATGATAAAGGTCGTGGTGGCTTTCTCAGCTGCGCCTTCATGCACTGAGAAGGTCCCGTCGCTGACGTTGACGTGCCACGTTCCTGAGGGCTCAAGATTGAACTGATAGGTTGCGGTGACGCCTTTGGCGCCCTCGGCGGTAAAGCGCTTGTCCAGCGTGGCGAAATATTCTTGAACATCGTTGACTCGAAAACTCATGAGGTACTCCCTTATCATCGTAAAAAACGGATGCGCATCGGTGCGAATAGAACACGTTCTAGTCGTCGCGAGGGGCATGCTGTCAAGCGGGCACGGTGCGCGCGCTGCTTCGCCGCTCGGAAGGGCTCTGGCCCCGGCAGGATCCGGGCTGACTCGAGCCGCGTCTAGTAAGCGACCCAGCCGCCATCAACCGGTATGATCGCGCCGTTGACATAGCGAGCGTCATCGCTGGCTAAAAACGCTGCGACATCTCCTATATCTCGGGCTTTCCCAAAGGGCGGTACCGTCGGAAAATGCTTCGAGTACCGCTCGAAGCCCTCAGGGTGCGGTACAAAACTCGAAGCCATTGCGGTCATCACTGCGCCCGGGCAGATGGCGTTGCAGCGGATATTGTGCGGGCCGTAGAACCACGCGACCGACTTGGTCAGACCGACGACTGCGTGTTTTGATGCCGTGTACGCAGCGCCCCCTCGGCCACCATGATTACCGGCAGCGGATGCTGTGTTGATGATCGAACCACCGCCCTGCTCCATCATCACCTTTACGGCTAATCGACTCGCTAAAAACGGTCCCTTGGCGTTGACACCAATCAACCGGTCCCACAGGTCCTCATCGGTGTCGTGGAGCGGTGTCAGATTGTCCAAAACACCTGCGTTATTGCACAGTATGTTCAGCCCTCCGAACTCACGTTGAGCGCGCTCGATCATGCGTGCTACGTCTTCAGCGTTCGAGACATCGACCACCTCGGTGACCACCTGGTGTCCGGTTTCGATGAGCTTCGCGGCGACGCTATCGAGCTTGTCAGCCTGCAGATCAGCCAGAACCAGCTTGGCGCCTTCCTGCGAAAACCGACGAGCCATGGCGCGGCCCATTCCTGAAGCCGCTCCGGTGATGACCGCTACTTGGTCTTGCAGTTTGGTCATGAACCTTCTCCGATCAAGCGGTTCGCAGCGGTTTGCAAGTCGTCAACGACTTCGTCCTCGCTGCGCATCCCGTTCGCCCACGAGATCAAGCAGGCAAAACTGATCTGCTGCAGCAAACGACAGCTTTGCCGCTCGCGCTCGGTAGCCTCACCGCTCGCGCCGCCTCGCATCCGCGCCAGAATCAACCGGTTCATCGTCGTTTGATGATTGTAAATTCGGCTCGTCGTTTCGGCGCCGCCGATGGCGGCAGCGCGCATCACAGCGCGTCCAAAGTTCGGACGATTAAACAAAGCACGAGCCGTCAGCACCAAGAGCTCAGCGACCCGGTCAGCGGGCTCTCCATCGGCTAGGTCAAGGGCACCCACCACCGATTCAAAGGTCTTGGTGCTCTCATCAAGCGCTGTGACCAGCATCTCTTCTTTGCTCGAAAAGCGATTGTATAGGGTGCCCAAAGCGACGTCGGCGCGCTGGGCGACGTCGCGCAAACGAACCGCCTCAAAGCCTCCTTCTTCGGCGAGCTCAAAGGCGACGCTTAGGATCCTTTGAGCTTTCTCATCGAGTTGCATTTCAGCCATGTATCCCCCGACTCTTCACCCTACCTAGAACGCGTTCTAGTTTGCTTGGTCAAGAGAAGGATCAATGATCAAACGACCACAGCATGATCCCGAGCGTAAATCACGCATCGCCTGGTCTGCTTCAGCCAACCGATACGACCTTCCAAAGCTGGGTTTAAACGGCTCTTTAGCGTGCCATTCTAAGAGGGTTTCGAGTTCGTCACGGTTGGCTCCGGAGCTGCCGACAACCTGTAACCCATAAACGATCATCCGACCGAGCTGAAGCTCGCTGCGTTGCGCATCGATATTGCCGACCAAGACCAACCGCCCCCCGACGCCGAGACAGCGCAACGAGCCATTGAAGGTCGCAGCGCCCACGCAATCGACCACAACCTTCGCCGGAGCGCAGGGCATCTGCTTGTGAAAACGACCGTCGTGATTCACCAGCAAGTGGTCCGCACCGAGCGAGCGAAGGCCCTCGTCGGAATCTCTTCGAACCACCGCCACCACCTCGGCACCTAGTCTTTTCGCCAGCTCGACCGCGCAGCGCCCCACGCCGCCGTGAGCGCCGACTACGACCACCACGTCACCGGCCGAGGGCGCGCCATGGCGCGACAAAGCCCGCCAAGCGGTTCCATAAGTGCAAGCGAGCGTCGCAGCTAAGCGCGCATCGAGCGACTCCGGAACTCTAAACAAAGCGCTCTGAGGTGCCAGCAAATGGCTGGCGTAGCCGCCATCGATCGTGATCCCAAAGATCTGAGTGGCGCCGACGCATAAACTCGGCTCGCCCGATGCGCAGGCTGGACATGAGCCGCAGGCGTCACGGTGCAGGCTCGCGACGCGATCGCCCAGACTCCAGCGATCAACCCCCTCACCCAGTGCCTCGATAAACCCACACGCTTCGTGACCCGGAGTGACCGGAAAGTTAACAAATGGAACCCGCCCGGAGCGATCGATCAGATCCCGATGACAGACACCGCAGACCTCAACCTTGATCCGAACCCAGCCGGGTGGCGGGTCGGGAAGTTGATGAACCTCAATCGGCTCGAGTGAGTGCTCCCAGCCGGCCTCGATCATTCGAAGGCGACGAAAGCTCATGAGCCATCAGCCAAGGCGGATTCAGCGGCTAAAAATCCAAAGGTCAACGCCGGACCAATGGTCCCGCCTGCGCCAGGATACGTTCGCGCCATCACCGAGGCCGAATTGTTTCCAGCGGCATACAAGCCCGCAACCGTCGTCCCATCAGCGCGTCGCACTCTCGCGCCACTGTCGGTGCAGACGCCACCCTTTGTGCCCAAGTCACCCGGGTACACCTTGATGGCATAAAAGGGTGCCTGAGCGATCGCGCCCAAGCAGGGGTTCTTATGTCCTCGAGGGTCACCGTAGTAGCGATCTGAGAGCGTATCGCCTCGTTGAAAGTCATCGTCCTCACCGGCTTGTGCCTGGGCGTTGAATCGCTCGATCGTTTGCTTGAGACTCTCGACCGGCAGGTCCAGCTTCTCCGCTAACTCCTCGAGCGTATCGGAGCGGTGCATAAAGCCCTCTTTCAGGCGACGAGGGGTGCGGCTATCGGGCGCTGCATAACCCGGCGCGACCGGTCCTACCGGGTATCGATGTCGAAACTGAGCATCAAAGATCATAAACGACGGAACGGCTCCGCCGCTGCGCTGATGATCCTCGTATAAAGCTCGACCTGCATCGACATACGGGCCGGCTTCGTTGCAAAATCGCTCCGCCTTGTGGTTGACGAAAATCGAACCAGGGAGGTTCTTCTCAACCACCAGCACCCAGCCCAAATCGGATTTGGGAACGACGGTCGTTGGCGTCCACCAGGCATCATCCATCAAGTCCAACTGAGCGCCCAGATCAGCCCCCGCTCGAATCCCATCACCCTGGGAATACGGGCTGGCTGCGCTCCACTCGGTGCTGCTCGGCTGAGGGCCATATTGAGCCCGCATCTTCGCATTCTTTTCAAACCCACCGGCGGCCAGAATCACCCCGTAGCGAGCGCGCAGTGTTTCAACCTGCCCCTCGCAGGAAACCCTACAACCGACGACGCGGCCGTCCTCTTCGAGCAGGGACTCAAGGCCGGTGTTGAGCGCCACCTCGACGCCTCGGTCAAGCAACGACCAGCGCAAGCGGCCGGCTAAGGCGTTGCCAGCAAACAAACGGGTATCTCGGCCGTAGCGACGGCGCTTAAAGCTGCGCAGCAGGTACCCCAAGAAGCACCAAGCCATCAAAACCGTCCCGCGCCAACCGCCGGTCAATAGCGAATGCGCCATCCCGGCGGTGATCCCAAACTTTCCAAGGATCTGGCTCTGCGGATGCGGCGGGCGGAGCTCACGCAACGCCTCGCCCAGCGCGGTCCCGTCAAAGGGTCGGCTCTCCATCGAGCGACCGCCCGCTTTACCGCCAGGCGCTTCCGCGTAGTAGTCGGCGTATTTCTCGATCGCGTCAAAGCGCACTCGGCTGTTCTTGTTGAGATAAGCGAGCATACGCTGACTTTCACGAACGTAGACCTCTAAAGCCTCCGCATCGCCATGTTCACCCGTGATGTGCAGCAAGTAATCCAGAGCCTCTTGGTCACTATCAGGTCGAGTCATCGTCGAGTTGTTGGGAACCCAACACACGCCGCCGGACATCGCCGTTGACCCTCCATAATGGGGGCTTTTTTCAACCACCAAGACCTTCATGTCCTGGTCATGAGCGCGCAAAGCTGCCGCCATGCCCGCAGCACCGCTACCCACCACAACTAAGTCGACATGACGCTCACTCATCTCGTGCAGCATCGTGCTCGTGTCGAGCCGGGTCAAGGCGCAACTGAAACATGTTTCAATTTTTCCCGTGCACTCTGGACAAAGTACCACACTACGAGGAATGCCCGGTTTATGGTCCAGAGATTACGCCACCCGCTGATGGTCTTCATGTTGTTGGGCGCAGCCCTATTTGCTGTGGATTTCATGCTCATTCCCGAGACGAGGACGGCGGTCCACGTCAGCGACGCTCAGCGCGCCGCGCTGCGCAGCGACCTTGAGCGGCGAGCCGACTTCAGCGAAGCCATGCTCGAACAAGCCATCCGGTCCTGGGAAGATGAAGAGATTTTAGTGCGAGAGGCTCGACGTCTCGAGCTGGTCGATGACGACCCGATTGTGCGGCGGCGTCTGGCGCAAGTGATGCGGTTCTTCTTAGCCGAATCTACGCCTGTTAAGCCCCCTACCCAAAGCCAACTCCAAGCTTTTCTGCTCGCCCATCCCAAACGCTACAGCCGACCGGCAAACCGAAGCTTCGAGCATCATTTCTTCACCGGTAAAGACGCCGAGCAAAGGCGACAAAAGGCGAGCGAAAACCTCAGCGCATCACGGCTTGTTCAAAGCGACGCCTTTGCGCACGGTCGATCGCTTAAAAGGCAAGCCCAAACCCAGCTCGAGATCCGTTTTGGCGAGGGCTTTGCGCATCGTCTTTGGGCGCTCGAAAAAGATGATCGATGGGTACCACTGAGCTCAACCTTTGGGCTGCATTTGGTGCGGCTGACCGAGCGCAATTCGAGCGGTGTGGCGCAGCTCGAAGATGTCGCCTCAAGCGTGCAAAAGGATTGGCTGCTCGAGCGCCGCAAAGCGACCGTCGATGAGGCGCTTGAGTCGCTGCGTCAGCGCTACGGTACGGCGCCCTGATGCGCGGGCTCGCGTGGCTCGTTGTCTTCGTCGCTACCCCCGCTCATGCGCATCGAATGGGCCTCGCCCGATTGGTGATCGACCAACGCGACGGCGTCACGCTCAATCTCTCGCTCAACCGCCAGGCGGCCAAACATCGGCTCAGGCCCCTGCCGCCAGCGGGTTGTGTCAGCTTAGCGGGCTGGAAGCCTATCGGTGATGCACTTCATTTGAGCAGCGCATGGGCATGCGAGCAACCCATTCGATCCGTTTCACTCAGCCTAGAGGGACGCTATGAAGGCTCGTTGATGGCGTCGCTCATCGATGATTCGGCATCGATTCAGCGGGTCAGCCGAGGCGGCGCAGCGCTCGATTTCACGGACCGGTCGCCCAAGGTCTCGAGCGCCCATTTCAGCGCAGGCATGGGGCACCTTATCAAAGGCTGGGATCATCTTTTACTGATCGCGCTGATCGCCGTTCATCACCTATCACTGCCTGCTCTGCTCACAGCGACGCTCGCTTTTACAGCCGGTCATGCGGTGAGCCTGACGTGGGTCGCTGTGACGGGTTTGGACCTTCGGCTTGCGCCGATCGAGGCATGCATCGCGCTGAGTCTGATGTTCATGGCGTGGCTCAGCTTGCGGCGTGAAGCCCAGCTGCCTTTAGCCATGCTCCTTGGGTTTGGCCTGCTGCACGGTCTGGGCTTGGCTTCAGGGTTTTCGTCGACCGGCTTAGCGGGCTGGGAGCTCGTGGGCGCGGTCGCCTTGTTCAACCTGGGCGTGGAAGTGGCGCAAGTGGCTTGGTTACTAGGCGTCGTCTTGCTGCTTCGCTGGATACCCGGACAGTTTGCCCAACATACGCTAGCCTACAGCGCCGGAGGGCTCTCAGCCTTTTGGTTGATTCAACGCAGTTTCGATCTGGGGACATGATGCGCGCGGGTTTTTGGTGGGTACTGCTGATGGGGTGTTCGGACTACGAACCCTACGAGATTCAGCGCACCGAAACCCGCGTCCAATGCGCTCAAAATGATCCTCATCGGCAGCTTTACTGGGGTGATCTGCACGTTCATACGGCCCTCTCGTTTGACGCCTTCTCAAGTCAGCTCAGAGCCGGACCGGTTGACGCTTATGCCTTCGCTCGAGGTGAAACGATCGCCCTGCCGCCCTATGACGAGAACGGAGAGTCGATGCGACAGCTCAAGCTCGATCGGCCGCTCGACTTCGCAGCGGTGACCGATCACGCCGAGTACTTTGGCGAGATTGCGAGCTGCATCGACCCTGATTCGCCCGACTACGACAACGCCACCTGCCAGGGCTTGCGCAGCGCCGGCGGTGCGACCTTCAACTTTGGCGTTCAACTCTCGAACCCAACCCCTCAACGCTTTGCCTGGTGTCGAGACCCTCAAGGCGAATGTGCCGAGCAAGCGCTCAGCGCATGGAAGCTAGTCCAAGACGCTGCCGAGGCGGCTTACGACCGGACCGATGCGTGCCAGTTCACCTCGCTGATCGGCTATGAGTACTCGAGCGCTGTGGAGGTTTCGAACCTGCACCGAAACGTCATCTTTCGAAGCGCTTCAGTTCCCGCACGGCCGACCAGCTTTTTTGAAGCGCCGACCAGCGCTGAGCTCTACCGCTCAGTCGATCAGGACTGCTCGGCTATTGAAGGCTGCGAGGTTCTGATGATCCCGCACAACTCAAACCTCTCCAATGGCCGAATGTTCGCGCCAGCCTTTGAAGGCGCCGAAGCCAATGTAGAGAGCCTCAAACTTCGCCAACGGATGGAACCTTTGATGGAGATCTATCAGCACAAAGGCGACAGCGAATGCATGGAAGGTTTCGAATCACCGCTCGGGGCACCCGACGAGTTCTGTTCGTTTGAGAAGGTTCATGAACCTGGTTTTGAAGACTGCATCGATGGCATCGGTGGATTTGGCATGCTCGCTCAAGGCTGCGTCAGCCAGACCGACTTTGCTCGGGGGGCGCTGATCGAAGGCCTGAAACGCCAGCAGATCCAGGGTATCAACCCCCTCAAGCTCGGCATCATCGCCAGCACCGATACGCACAACGCCACGCCTGGTGCGGTCTCCGAAGCCAACTTTGCTGGGCATAAAGGGACCGACGATGGAGACCCGAGCGACCGCCTCTCTGGTGATGATATCACCGCCGGAACCTGGCGAGACAGCCCGGGCGGCTTAGTCGGTGTCTGGGCGCAGGAGAACTCCAGGGATGCGCTCTTTGAAGCCTTGAAGCGGCGCGAGGTCTACGGCACCTCGGGGCCACGCATTGCGCTTCGCTTCTTTGGCGGCTTTGGGCTCGACAGCGAGCTGTGCACGAACAGTGAGATGGTGGCTCAAGCGTACCAAGAGGGCGTGCCCATGGGCTCAGATTTAGAGTCCCCTGGGTTCTTCTCATCCCAACCCACCTTCTTACTCCAGGCGCTTCAAGACCCGGGCAGCGCCGATGAGCCTGGTGCCCCGCTTGCGCAGATTCAAATCATCAAAGGTTGGGTCGACGCACAAGGCGTTGCGCGCCGCACCGTTCATACCCTGGCGAGTGGGAGCGGCACCTTCCAAACCGACCCCAACACCTGCACGGTCTCGGGGAGCGGTTCATCGAGTTTATGTGCCACGTGGACCGACGAATCCTTCGACGCCGATGACCACGCCTTTTATTATGCGCGCGTGATCGCCGAGCCAACCTGTCGTTGGAACGCCTACCTATGCGGTCAGCTCACAGGGGACGCTCGTCCTGCGGTGTGCGACCAAGCCGAACTCCCCAAGGTGATCAGCGAGCGAGCGTGGTCCTCACCGATTTGGTTCACGCCATGATAACCGCTAGTTGCTCGCTTCGCGCCCCTTGGGCTAAGGAGCCTATCACCATGCGCTATGCTCTGATCCTACTCCTCGCTTTGACCGGCTGTGCCGATGACCCCTCGACCCCTACACCTGGGGCGGATGCCGGCTCGACGATTCGGGATGGTGGCGTGGGGAACTGCGGAGACTCTTGGCTGCTCACGTACACGATCAGCGGCAACTTCGAGATCACCGATACCACGGCTGGCATGGGAAACGCAGAGCGCCCATTGACGCCCGGCAAGCTGATCTTGCGGGTTGATGACGAAGGCGGTGAGCCGGCGATGGGGACAGCACGAATCGTCGACTTTGAGCACGGCGAGCAATTCACGGTCACCGCGTTCGGGATCGAGACGACCACCGACGTCCAAGTGCACGCTGGGCCCAACCCCTGCGGCGTCGCCGAAGGTGAACGCAGCGACGACACCCTGACCTGGGGGCGCTGCACCGCAAACGATCGACGCGGCGTCGATAAGGACAGCTGGACCCCGGAGCAGGCGGCTGAAGGGCCGGGCTGTCTGAACAACTACCAAACCCGCGGAAATGTCGCCTGTGAGGGCCTGTTCTGCAGCACCGGCGGCCTCGAAGAGGGCGACAACCCTCAAGCGGAAAATTACCACCAACCCTTGGGGAGCTTCGTCTTTGAAGCGGGCTGGTCGCGATTTACGATGAGCCGTGAAGAGATCCCCAATCGCAGCCCAAGCCGGACATGGTTCACGCTAGCCGGCGAGCTCACGAGCCAAGAATTGACCAATACGCCGATGTGTCTTTGCGGGACCTGATGGAGGCCCTCGAACGAGCACCCGATGGCTGGTCGCTTCGACGACTGAAGGCGGGATTGAGCAGCCCGACCCGATGGGTGCGGAAGGTTCTGAAGCAGCGGTTCCGGCGCGCTGGATTAGTCCCCCATCGGCTGAGCCTCGACACCGGACACCTCCATGTTTGGTCTGGTGGTCAAGGTGAGGAGACGCTCGTTCTCCTGCATGGCTTTGGCGGCAGCTGCCTTTGGCAATGGGCTGATATGGTGGGCGAGCTCTCCAAACATTATCGTCTGTTGGTTCCGGATTTGCTCTGGTTCGGCGAAAGCGACGGAGGCGGAGCCGAGCCGAGCCTCGAGAGCCAAGCTAAAGCCATTCGGCACCTGCTCGAGCAGGTCGGTTCTCCCGTGCATCTAGCCGGTATTTCGTACGGTGGATTTGTTAGCTTCTTGATCGCTAATGACGACCCGGACTTGGTCCGAAGTCTGACGCTGATCGATTGCCCTGCCACGGTCATGAGCCCAGACGATTATCAGCAAGTGCTGCAACGCTTTGACATCCCGGATATGAATCAATTGCTGGTTCCTGATGAGCCGTCGACGCTCCCTTTGCTGATGCAGCTTGCGTACCATCGACCGCCCAAAGTGCCTCGCTTTGCGTGGCGTGACGCACACCAAAACTTGTTCAAAGGATTTCGCACCGAGCGCATCGCGTTGCTCGACAACTTGATCCAATACCTCGATGAGCCGCACACCGAGCAACAACGCCATCATCCAGTCCAAATCATTTGGGGCGAGCATGATCGCTTATTTCCGGTGTCCTTAGCGCAAAGGCTCCAAATTCACTTAGGGGACCGAGCCGAACTTGAGATCATCCCCGACACAGCTCATGCACCCATCGTCGAGGCGCCCAAAGCGATCAACTCGGTCTTGTTGAACTTCCTTCAGCAACGAGCCGCAGGTGCCTAATCGATGATCTCGCGCAGGATCCAAGAGATCGAAAATCCTCCCAAAACTAGGATCAGTGTTCGCGAGGTTCCCGCCGCACGCGCCGGATTAGACCAAGACGACATCGAGGCGATCTGGAACGCCGTTTTGAGTTATTATCGATTGGGGCTTCAGCCTGCGATGGCCTTGTGTCTTCGGGTGCGAGGCGAAGTCGTTCTGGACCGAGCCGTAGGACACGCTCAGGGCAATGGTCCTGACGACGTGCGCGATCAACCCCGCGTTGAGGCGACACCTGATACACCCTTTAATCTGTTCTCTGCGACCAAGCCGATCACCGCGATGGTGGTTCATGGCTTGGTTGAGCGCGGGTTTTTCCAACTCGATGATCCGGTCAGTCGCTACCTTCCAGAGTTCAACCAAGACGGAAAAAGAGACGTCACCATTCGGCATGTATTGAGTCACCGAGCAGGGCTCGAGAACTTGCCTGGCGAAATCAATCTGGATCGCCTTGAGGACCACGATCATATTCGAGCGATGATCGGCAAAGCCAAGATGGCAAGTCAAAGCGGGGTCAACTCTGCTTATCATGCGCTGACGGGTGGTTACATTTTGTGGGAGCTTGTGCGTGAGGTCAGCGGGCGTTGCCTGCGAGATCTTCAGCGCGAATGGATCTGTGAACCGCTCGGTTTCGAGTTCATGAACTACGGCCTCTCTCCTCAGAAGCGAGCCCTCTACGCCCCGGACGTTTTTACCGGCCCACCTGCGGTGTATCCGCTGACTCGAATTATCGAGCGCAGCTTGGGCATGAGCCTAAGCGAGGTCGTTAAATCAACGAACGATGAGCGTTTTCTCAATGCGGTCGTCCCCTCAGCGAACGTCTTCGCCACCGCCAACGAGGTCTGTCGCTATTTCGAGATGCTGCGCTGCGGCGGCTCGCTCGATGGCCACCAAATTTTCAAACCCGAGACCGTGAGCCAAGCCGTCTCTA